>Ga0194132_10005818_pt1 | contig 19613 bp, 21 predicted proteins | sample TA2KigOf80mmetaG_FD_148612 | JGI IMG/M metagenome (GOLD analysis project Ga0194132, IMG submission 148612) | Freshwater microbial communities from Lake Tanganyika, Tanzania - TA2015054 Kigoma Offshore 80m | ecosystem: Environmental > Aquatic > Freshwater > Lake | place: Tanzania: Lake... | reverse complement strand
AGCTTCTAAAGCTCGCAGCTAGGCCAGGTAGTCCCTTATCATGGTCGGGGAAAGGTAACCGTAATTCTGAGGCAACAAAAATCTTTCGGTAACCATTGTTTATGAGGTCACACGGTCCAGGTCGTTCAGCCGCCCAATCACCTCCACCATCCCCTCCAGCTCCTGGGCGTATCTCTTCAGCGACTCGGCGTCAAAGGGGCTTACGCCCATCTCCTCGATCATTTTCTTGAGGGTCTGCGGATCGACTTTCGCCATACCTAACCTCGCTTTTGTCGCGGCCTGAAAAGCCGGATGCTGCCAGGTATATAATCACCCTGTAACCGCACTTGCAACCCGTGTATGAAAGGAGGCCATATGGCTATCGGAGGCGCCAAGCCTAACACCCAACTCGACCCTATGGGCCAGGCCCAGGGCCGTGTCTTTCGATTTACCGTTGAGTCCGACGCCGAGGTTATTCAAGACCAGCTAAAACGAGGCCGAAACCGCCGCTTCGAAATCTTGTGCGACGAGCCGCAATGGCTGGGCGGCCTGGACGCCGCGCCGACGCCCCTGGCGTATTTCTCCCTCGCGCTGTTGTTTTGAGAGCTGACCCAGGTTGCGCGGTACGCGCAGCTTAGAAACGTCTCCATCAAAAGCGCCAAGGGCCACGTCGTGTTGAACTTGACCATGCGAGGCTCCATCAAGGCCGGCACCATCGACGCCGGCTCCGACAGCATCGACACCGTCTTCGAAATCGAAAGCGACGAAGCGCCGGAAAAGGTGAGGGAGGTGCTGCGGCTGGCCCGTCAGGGCTGCTGGGCGCGCCGCATGTTGGAGCAACCCACCAAATTCAACGACACCCTGAAGCTAAACGGCAAAGAAGAGAGCCTTTAACAGGGTTATTACGCAGTCCTACCTTCAGGTCCTCTCCCCCCTTGAGGGGGAGAGCTAGAGAGGGGGGTCGGGGTCTTGGTAGGGGGAGTTCCTAGTCCCCGGAGCTGAGGCTAGGCCGAAAGTATCCGCTGGCCGTACAGCCTCACCGCATTGTCCCATAGTATCTTCCGCTTTGACCCCTCCGGTATCGGCTGCTCCAGGAACGAGGGCAGCGCCTTGTCCGGGTCCGGGCCGTCCGGGTGCGGGTAGTCCGTGTTCCAAACAATGTTTTCGTCCCCCACCAGCTGCGCCACCGACCTCAGGGCGAACTCGTCCGGGTCGCAGGCCACAAAGCCCTGACGTTTGAAATACTCGGTGGGCGTCAGCGACAGGCTCTCGGCGTCGAACCACATGCCCTGCCGCTTATCGTGGACGGCGTGGTCGTCCAATCGGCCCAGCCAGAAAGGCAGCCAGCCGGCGTTGCCCTCCAGGAAGGACACGCGCAGCTTGGGATGCCGCTCCAGAACACCCAGATATATCAGGTGTCCCAGCGAAATCATGTTCTCAAAAGGGAAGCCGATGGCGTGGTCCAGCGCCACCTCCGGCCCTGACATGAGATGCCGCGGCTTATATCGAGAGGCGGCGTGGGGCTCGCGGGTCATCACGCCGTGGAAAGACACCGGGCAGTCCATATCCTGCGCCGTCTTCCAGAAAATATCGTAGTCTGGGTGGTGCCAGGGACGCTCCCTGGTGCCCAGCGGCATGCAGACAGTCACGGCGCCTAGCTTTCCAATCACACGCCGCGTCTCTATTACCAGCCCTTCGATGTCATGCTGGTTGGGCAGCACACCCACCATCTTCAGCTTCTTGGCGTTGGTGTCACAGAAGGAGCGTGACCAGTTGTTGTAAGCGCGGGCGCAGGCCCACACCAGGCCCTGGTCCTTGGGGCCTGGGAGCAGCCGCATAGGGGCGGGGAAGTCGTCGATGCACACCTGGATGTCCCAGCCGTACTTGTCCATGTCCTTGACCCGGCTCTGGGGCGTCAGGCCGGCGCGATAGGCGTCCCCGTACTTCTCCTCCATCAGCGACTCCAGGTCCGTCTTTGCCTTGCGCTTGTGGTCGCCGCCCAGGAGGTTGCCTTTGTGCTGCGTGCCCTCGGGGAAAAGCTCGCAGGGCAGGAAGCTGCCGCCGCGCCCGAAACCCTTCCTCGCTTCGGTGCGAGGCGCCACCAGCGGGCGGCGGTCGCGGTACTCCGGCTCCATAAAATCGCTCCACAGGTCGTAGGGCTCGGAGATATGGGCGTCGGCGTCTATGACTTTGTAGCCTTTATACATCTAAGGCTCCTTTTATATTTGTAGGCAGTGTTAACGATAGATTATAAGACAGGGTTGTTCCGTTCGCTAAGGCATCGCGGCCATACTGGCTGGCTTAGTTCTCACCTCGTGCTTCACCACCGAGCCGTCAGCCATGGTCACCACCCGGTCCGCCTTGGCCATGACGATAGGGTCGTGGGTGGCGACGATCATGGTGACGCCCTGGCTCCGCGTGAGGTCCCGAAGAAGGGTCGCGATGGCCTCGGCGGTCACCGTATCCAACTCCCCCGTGGCTTCGTCCGCGAAGACCACCGACGGGTTGTTGACCAGCGCCCGCGCCACACCCAACCGCTGCTGCTCGCCGCCCGACAGCTCGTAAGGGCGGTGCCTGGCCCTGGCGGCCAGGCCCACCTTGGCGATGGCCTCCGCCGCCCGGCCCTGCCGCTCCTTCCAAGGCACGCCGGCGATGTGCAGCGGCAGCTCCACGTTCTCTTGCGCCGAAAGCAGCGGCAGCAAGGCGAAGGACTGGAACACAAAACCCACCCTTCGCCTTCGCAGCTCCACAAGCTGCGACTCGCTAAGCTCGCTCAGGGCGCGGCCCTCGAAATAGACGGAGCCGGAGGTGGGCCGGTCCAGCCCCGCCAGCAGGTTCAGCAGGCTGGTCTTGCCGGAACCTGAACGGCCCACAATCGCCAGGAACTCGCCCTGAAACACCTCCAGGCTCACGCCGTTAACCGCCAGGACCGCCTTCTCCCTGGTGGGAAACTCACGGGACACGACCTTCGCGGAGACTATCGGCCCGCCGAGGTTCATAGGGTGCGTTCTCCTTCCGGAGGATTGAGAGTAACCTTCCTGCCTTCAATATCCACGTGGGCGCGGTAGCTGGGCTTGAGCCGGTCGGCGAACTCCTTGGGTAGTTGCAGCCGGCCAGCCTTGTCCACCACCAGGTACTCGCGAAAGGCCGCTCCTCCCTCGCGCCGGAAGTTGCTCTCCAGCAGCCGCTCGACGCCTATCTTGCCGTCCCTGATGCTCACCACCCTCGGCACGTAGTTCACCACCCCCTGGTCGTGGGTCACGATCACCACCGTCACCTTAGTCTCGCGATTTATCGTGCGGAACAGCTCGAATATCTGCTGCGACGTCTGGCTGTCCAGCTCCCCCGCCGGCCTCTGGCACCGCGTCCTGGGACCCCACCATGTTCATGTGCTGCGACTGCCCGAAGCGTTTTGTGTCCGCGATAGCCCAGCCCAGGCGAGAGTCTATGTTGGACTCCACAATGCCCTGGGTCCGCTGGTAGTCCTTGGGGCCTATGGGCTTCTGCTCGACAATGACCCTTGTGTTGCGTACCTCAGGCTTGGTGTTGGCAAGGGTATGATGGACACCTCCCTCCGCCAGGGCACGGGTATATGGATCGCTGATAGAGAGGAACGTGGACACCGCCAGCATGCCCACGCCCGCCAGGACCCACAGGGGCCAGTGATGGCGAAGCCGCCTCTTCAGTAGCCATGCTGCCGTCGAAAACCAGGACAAATTACCCTCGCGCAGAGACTAATTGCCCTCAGAAACAACAAACAAACCGGTTAAGGGTGCGTTACGCGATAGATATTACGACAACACCGCCGCTAAAGGAATGGTATACGTCAACCCGACGCCAGGACGTCCACAAAGGCCGGCCTCTAGCCCGTTGAAGTCCTAGCCGACGATAAGCTCACCCCGGCCATTCTCATGCCCCGCCAGGATCTCCGAGGGGTTGTAGTAAAAGTTGGAATAAATCTGCCCGCCGCGGATGACAAAGGGATGGGTCAGAAACTGGGGATGCAGAAATTCGTGAGGGAACTTCTGCTCGTGGTACTGACAAAGCAGCGCCACCGGCATGCCTAAAATCAGGTCGTTCCACGAGGCTTCCCACGACGACAACTGGGTCGCTGAAATATCGGGTTCTAGTGTCCACGTCATGTCCACCGCCACCCACAGGCCCCTGTTCCCCAGTGCCACGCCCTGCCTGACAATCTTCCGGACCCGCTAGCCCATCAGCCGAGCGTTGAAGCCGCCTTCAATCCGCCAGTTCCACTTGCTCACAAAAAGCAGACTGCCGTACCTGCGTTCCTTCTCCACGTCCACACCGGCGGCGGCTAAGGCCCTTGAGAACTCTTCCGCGCTCCGGCCTCCGGTTACGCAAATGCCGCCCTCACCCCTGGACAAGCCTTCGGAAATCCAGGAGACCGCCAGGGCCAGCTCTTCATCGGGACTTTTATAGAAGCTGCAAACGTGATCGCCGTGATGAAGCTGGGCCAGCCTTTGCTTGAGGTCCCGCGTCACAAGCCGGCCTTCCGGATAAACGCCGGGAACCCGCTGTTTAGATGTCTGCGAAACTTCCACCCTTCCCATCCCGCACCCACAAAATGAGAGGAAAACCGCAGCTTAAATTAAAGCCATGTCCTATAATCTTACCATCGAGGGAAGATTCTGCACAGACACAGCCGGCCGGCATTCACCCTCAATCCTCCGCCGCCATCCTGGCCTGAGCATCCGCCCGTGTGCGGACGGTTACTCCTGTGGCACCCTCTCGTTCACCCACTTCATTACCCGCGTCTCAATCTCTTTAAAAGTGGCGTGCAGCCCGCGGCGGCCGCCTTGGCCGTGGCCAACTGCCTCTTGGCCTTACCAACCAGCGCCAGCACCTGCTCGCGCTCAGGGCCGTCCGCCATCCAGCGCCGCGCCAGCGCCTCCACCTCATTAATCGACTCCCCCACCTCTGTAGGCACGTTCATGCTGCTTCAAAACTCCCTTGTAATTTCGAGCAGCAAACTCGAAGATTTTTGTCCCTTAATAATACGTAACTACGTCTGTAATGGATTTGTCTTCTTGCTGTCTGTCGTCTATGCCGTGTCAGACGCCTATTTGCGCATGATTCCCATAGGTTGCAGCGACATGTAAAATCATTGGAGTTTGAGCAATCGCAATCTATACCTTTCGAGGGCGATAGAGTCTTTGCTGCCCTTAAACAATCTGCGTGTGCTGGAAACGGGCCGCGGCGACATGGCCGCCTACTGTGGCCGCCTCCTCGCTGACGCCGGCGCCGACGTCGTCAAAATCGAGCCGCCCCAGGGCGGCCCCCTCCGCCGGCGAGGCCCCTTTCCCTGCGGAAGCCCTCACCCCGAACGCGGCGGCATGTTTCTATCCATGAACACCAACAAGCGCGGCGTAGCGTTGGACTTGGGCCGAAAAGAGTCCCGCGAAGACCTGTCCGCACTCTTAAATTGGTCAGACATCCTTATCACCGACGTGCCCCTAAAGCAGCGCGCCAAACTTGGACTCGCCCGCCGCAGCCTCCACGCCGCTAATCCAGGCCTGGTCATTGTCTCCATCGTCCCCTTCGGCGAATCCGGGCCATATCGAGACTACGCCGCCAACGACCATGTCCTGGCCAGTATGAGCGGCCTAGCCTTCGCCACCCCCGGCATGCCCGACCACGTCGACGACCCCGATAAGGAACCGCCCCTGCGCCCCTCCACGCCCATCGCCCACCTCATCGCAGGCGCCGCTGCCGCCCTCAGCGCCCTCATGGCCTGGCGGCTCACTCAGTCCGACGGTCGAGGCCGCTACGTCGAGGTGTCGGCCCAGGAAGCCGTCGCCACGCTGCTATATCGAGACATCTTCAACTACTCCTACGGCCATAAGATCACAGGCCGCCGTCCCGTGCCCCTGGCTATGATGCCCAACGCCGTGATGCCGTGCAAAGACGGTTTCGCGATTCTGGGCATACCCTTCGACCATATGTGGGACAAGTTTGTTAAGGTCATGGACAGCCCCGATTGGGCTAGCCTGGAGGTCTTTAAGGACACTCTGAGCCGCGCACAGAACTGGGACGCCCTGGAGCCTCTGCTGCGAGAGTGGACAATGCGGCGCACCGGCCAGGAGATTATGGAGACGTGCCAGAAGGCCGGCCTCCCCTGCTTCGAGGCCTTCCCCATATCGCGGGTCCTCTCATCGCCGCAAGAAGCATCGCGCCGCTACTTTTGGAACTTGCCTTTGGATGAAAGCCGTGAGTACAAACTGGCCGGCGCGCCCTATATCTTCTCGCGAACGCCCCTCAATCTCCGACGCCCCGCACCTAGCCTCGGCCAGCACACTCGAGAGGTCTTGGCGGAAGCGGAGCGCCGACTCCCCAAGGAGGCCGCGCTCCACGGCCCGCCTATGGCCAGGCCCCTGGAGGGTGTGCGAGTAATCGACTTCGGCCAGGTGGTGGCTGTTCCCTTCGGCACCCAGCTCATGGCCTGGATGGGCGCCGACGTTATCCTCGTCGAAAGCCGCGTCCGCCTGACCACCCGCACCTACCCGCCCTTTGCCTACGGCAAAAGCTCGCCAGACAACGCCGGGGCCTTCAACCTGCTAGGCTCCAATAAGCGTAGCGTCACCCTGGACCTGACCACGCCCCGGGGACAGGCCCTGGCGAAAGGCCTGGTCGCCACCGCCGACGTTGTGGTAGAAAACTTTTCGACGGGTGTTATGGAGAAGTTCGGTCTGGGCTATCAGGAATTGAAGAAGGCCAAGCCGGACATCATCATGGCCTCAGTCAGCGGCTTCGGACGTACCGGTCCCATGGCCCGATACGCGGCCTTCCACAGCGGGGTCAACTTTGCCAGCGGCTTCGGCTCCATCACCGGCCACCCGGGCGGGCGGCCCCGAATTATGGGCTCCCTCTTGCCCGACGCCGTAAGCAGCCTCTTCTGGCTCTTCGCCGTCCTGGCGGCCCTGGAGGAGCGGCGGCACAGCGGCCAAGGCCAGTATATCGACGTATCCATGTCCGAAGTCCTGATGCACCTCATGCCCGAGGCCATCTTCGACTACTCCGTTAACGGCATGGAACCTCAATTCTTAGGCAATCGAGACCGCGTCAACGCTCCCCAGGGCGTCCATCGATGCCAGGGCTGGGACGCCTGGGTGGGCGTCTCCATTGAGACCGACGCCCAGTGGGGCGCTCTCTGCCGCGCCATCGGCTATCCGCGCCTTGCCGCCAATCGCCGATACGCCACCTCCCAATCCCGCCACACCCTCCACGATGAGATCGATGCCATAATCACCCGCTGGACCATCCAGCGAACACGTGAGGAGGCAGCCGCTGCCCTCCAATCGGCAGGTGTGCCCGCCGGGCCAGTCCTGAACCCCAAAGACCTCCTCAAAGACCCCCATCTCACGTCGCGAGGCTTCGTCCGCGCCGTCGACCACCCCACCGCTGGCCGCCGCCGCATGCTGGGCGTGCCCTGGCGCATCAGCGGCGCCGCGCCGGTCAAATACGGCCGCGCCCCCCTCCTCGGCGAACATTCCTCGCAAGTACTTCACGACCTACTCGGCCTGCCTGATGAGGAAATCGAATCGCTGGTCCGAGAAAAGGTCATATACTAGAGGCCGCCATGCGATTCACCTTCACACCCGAGCAGCAGGCCTTCCAGCGGCAGGTCTGCCAATTCCTCACCTCCCAAATCACCCCACAGGTCAAGAAGCGCCACAACGACCCCAACGAGTTCAGCGGCTGGGCCTGGGACTTCTACATGGCCTTTCGCAAGAAGCTGGCCGCGCAGGGTTACATTGGCATGGCCTGGCCCAGAGAGTACGGCGGCCAGGGCCGCGATTTCTTTTACCAGATGATTCTTGAAGAGGAGTTGGAGTACCACGGCGCCCCCGGCCTGGACCGCTCCGTCACCTACATCCCCAACTCTATCCTGGCCTCCGGCAGCGATGAGCAGAAACGCTTCTTCCTCCCAAAAATCGCCGGCGGCGATCTGCAGTTCTTCGTCGGCTACACCGAGCCTGAGGCCGGCTCCGACCTGGCGTCGCTAAGCACCCGCGCCGTAGCCGACGGCGACGACTTCGTTGTCACCGGCCAGAAAGCCTTTGCCTCCGAGGCCAACCATGCCGACTATGCCTGGCTAGCCGTCCGCACCGATTTCGACTCGCCCAAGCATCGCGGCATATCCCTGCTTATCGTGGACATGAAAAGCCCCGGCGTCACCCTCGGCGAGTTCACCACCATCAGCGGCTGGAAGCACTCCACCGTGAACTTTGACAGCGTCCGCGTGCCCCGCCACAATCTGGTCGGCGAGATAAATCGGGGCTGGTACTACATCATGGGCGCCTTGGACTACGAGCGCGCCGCCCAGAGCAACCCCGGCCTCCCCCGCCGCTCCTTCGACCGCCTGGTCGAGTACTGCAAGACTACCCTCCGCGACGGCAGGCCCCTCATCCACGACCCCGTGGTGCGATGCCGCCTGGCTGAACTCTCCGCCGAAGTGGAAGGCGCCAAACTCCTGAGCTACTGGGTCGCGTCCATGCACTCCCACGGCCTGCGGCCCCAGCACCAGACCGCCCTGGCCGCCATGGTCAAACGCAAGACCACCCGCGCCATCGATGTTTACGCCATGGAACTTCTCGGCCCCAGGGGCAAGTTGACCCGTGACGATGCCTACGCGCCCGCCGACGGCGGCTTCCTCTACGACTATTTGAACAACATGTACTTTCACTTCGCTGCCGGCGGCTTCGACGTCAACCGCAACATCATCGCCATCCGCGGCCTCGATTTACCTCGCTAGCCATGGACATCCAGCTTACCGAACCCCAGCAGATGCTAAAACGCACCGCCAGGGCGCTCCTTCAAAAAGAGTGCCCCGTCGATAAAGTCCGCGCCCTCGAGTCCGACCCTTCCGGCTACGACCCGTCGCTGTGGCGGCTAATGGCCGGGCAGGGCTGGCTGGGCTGGGCCTTCCCCGCCGAATACGGCGGCGCCGGCGGCGATTTCTTCGACCTCGCCTTGCTCATGGAGGAGATGGGCTACGCCGCCGCGCCCTCGCCCTTCCTCGCGTCGGTAGCCATGGGCGGCATGGCGGTGCTGGGAATGGGGTCGCATGAACAGAAGAGTTCTCTGCTGCCGCGCGTCGCCTCCGGCGAGTTAGTACTATCCCTGGCTTACCTCGAGGGCGAGTGCCGCCCCGACCACTTCACCACCCAGACCATCGCTGAGAATGACGATGGCGGCTTCGTATTGAACGGCCAAAAGCTCCTTGTACCCTTCGCTACCTCCGCCCACAAAATCCTGTGCCTCGCCAGCGCAGACGGCAAACCCTTGCTCCTCATCCTCGACCCCCATTCCCCGGGTGTGACCCTCCGTCCCATGGCCTCGGACAGCGGCGAATCTCTATGCGAACTTAATTTACATAACGTGCAGGTCGGTGTAGATTCTGTGCTAGGCCAACCTGAGAGTCACTCAAATGTGCTGCCTGGAGTCATCGCGAAAGCTGCCGCCCTTCGATGCGCCCAGATCGTCGGTGCCTGCGAGCGCGTTCTAGACATAACTGTCGATTACGTGAAACGCCGTGTCCAGTTCGGCCGGCCCATCGGCGCCTTCCAGTCGGTCCAGCACCACGTCGCAGACATCTATCGCGACCTCCATATGTGCCGCCTCCTCTCCTACCAAGCCTGCTGGAATATTAGCGAAGGCCTCCCTTTCGATGCGCCCTTGTTCCAGGCCCAAATCAAAGTCATGCGCGCCGCCCCCACCATCACACGCTTGGCCCACCAGGTAGTCGGCGGCGTCGGCTACTATAAGGAGTTCCCCCTGGAGCTGTTAACCCGCCGCGTCACCGCCTGGGCCGCCTCCCTCGGCACCCCCGACACCATCGCCCGCCGCTTGGCCGACGCGCTATGGGTGTAGCGCCCGCGTTTGCTTGATCTTTCGCGGCCGGCTTCTGACGAGGGTAAAACTCCAAACGTCAACCTTCGTTAGCCGGCAGTGGAACTAGTGACGCCACTAGATGCCCGCGTTCGGTGATCTGTAACGACTCGCCGGCAGCAACGCATCTCAGCTAATAGATGGCCTGCCGTCGAAGCTCGCGAACTCGTATCCGCTTCATGCGTTACATTTTGGCACTTCGCGGAACCGCATACGAGAAAGCCGTAGCTGCGGAATCGACGGGAAGAGAGGTGCCAGCGGGCCATCGCTAACCAGTATTAACGGTGCAGCAGTAAAGTTACGGAGTCGCCCTCAAAGCTGGACGCCGCGATGTCAACCTTGCCGTCCTCATTCACGTCCCCGACGGCAAGTTGGTAAGCGCCTCGCCCAGCGGCGAAGGGCGAGCCCGGCGCTGCCGCAAAGTACCCTTGGCCGTCACTAAGGAGGACTGCAATCTTTGACTCGAAGGGCGCGTCACCATCTACCGTTGCGACGACAAGGTCGGCCTTCTTGTCCTCATTAACATCGACCGCAGCCACCTCGAACGCCGACTCCCCAACATTGATTCCTGAGCCAGGTCGAGGCATGAACACACCCTTGCCTTCATTCAGCAAAACGCTCAGAAGACTGCTCCGCCCGTGGCTTAGAATGACATCGACACGTCCATCGCCGTTCACGTCCACCAGCGCCGCGACACGAGGGTCCGGCGCCACCGACAAAGCATGGCCGGCTGCATCCCCGAAGCCTCCTCTTCCATTGCCACGCTGTACTGCCACTTGGCCGGAGTCACGGTCGGGTCTGGGGCCGCCGCTGGCGGTCACCAGGTCCAGACTTCCGTCTCCATCAACATCTCCCAGGGCATACGAGTAGAACGACCTGCCGGACTCCAGTCTCAAAACGACTTCCTGGGAGAACTCTCCGCTGCCATCCCCGGAGAAAATCTCTACGGTGTTCCGCCGCCCATTCGCTGTGATAATGTCTAACTTTCCATCTCCATTGAGGTCGGCAAAGTGAATGCTGGGCTTGTAAAACTCCATAGACTCGCTCGCCGCAAAAGGCGAACCGGAAGCCGGACTGAATCCACCCTTGCGATCGCCCAGTAAAACGCTAACGCTTTCTCTCCGGCTGTCCTTGCTTGCGATGCCAAGGTCCAGAATCCCGTCGCCGTTGACATCGCCAACCGCAATGGCGCCTGGCTCATAGCCCAAACCAATTGAACCCTCTGCACTCTGCGCGAAATGACCTTTGCCGTCGCCAAGCCGCACCGATAGGCTTTTGTTCAGCAAATGCTTCGTAAGCACATCCAGATACCCGTCATAGTCGATGTCCACTAGAAAAACTTCTCCCGACCCCCGCCCAACCATCACAGGCGAAGCGGCCACAAACAGGGTGCCATTCATAGCTGGATTCGTAATAGGTGAATTCACTTGGGCCGTTTGAGCGGCAGGCGGTGTGGATGGGGTGGCGGGTTGTGTGGATGCGCTGTTCGTCGAAGGCAGAGTAGGAGAATGTGGAGTGGATGAAGATTGATTGCCGTCTTGAACAGCCTGGCTGCCCTCAGCGCAGCCAAGGCAGAAGAGAATGACCGCGACTATAATGAGGAATCGATACACGGGTCCATAACCTGCAATTAACTTTTGGGAAGCCTCGGTGCGCATTATCGCATCTTATTGGGCTGCTGTGACCGACCGAGCCGATAGGAAAAGAAATGGTGGGCGGTAAGGGTCTCGAACCCCTGACCTCTCCGATTCATCGGAGCGCTCTAATCAATTCAAGAAAATGGTGGAGGATGGTGGATTGAAACACAAACTCGAATGTAGACTCGAAGGGTGGCCTGATTCAGGGGAATTTTGCGCAAGTGGGTTCTCAGCCGGGTAGAACTGATGAGTTCGATCAGCAACTCGGGTCGAATGTGTGACGCCAAGGGAAGGGCGCACTCTTCTCGATTTCTAGATCCAGGGAGCACACCTGAATCAGTAGAAGCCCTATTACTGTTTGGTGAACAGCTTCGTGGCAGCCTTGAGCGATTCTGATGCTTCAGCCATGATGCGGCGTACGATTTCACCAGCTGGCAAGACCTCATGTATGAACCCCGCTGTTTGCCCGGTAAACGGCAGAAGCTCGCCCCATGTCCCCCGCTCGATGGCTGTCCCTATCTGCTCCTGCAAGCGCTCCGATTCTCGTCTGGCGTCATCTCGCCTGTTCATCCATTCCTTCACGAAGGACGAGGAAAGCACCCTGGGAATGACATGGTAGCCGTCTGCGGGAGCGGGAAAGATGTCATTCCATGGCTCGAACTTCAGCGTGTCCTCCGACTGCGCTGCCACAATGTCCCGCTTCCATTGCGAATTGATAGGACACTCAACCGAAGCGAGGAACCGCGTGCCGATGCTGATGCCCTGCGCCCCGAGGGTTAGCGCCGCAGCGAGTCCGCGCCCGTCAGCGATACCACCAGCGGCGACCACAGGAGTAGAGCCGGCGATGTCAACGACCTGAGGGAGAAGCGCCAAGGTTGCCACAAGTCCGCCGAACCCCCCCCCGGCCTCGGCGCCTTGGGCCACAATGACGTCCACCCCCAAACTCACCGCCTCTCGTGCGGCTGCGGCCGTTGGCACCTGAAGCATCACTCGAATCCCCGCGTCGTGCGCCTGTTGCACCAACTCTCCTGGACTGTCAATGGCGAACGAGATGAGGGCGGGTTTGGCTTCCAATGTAACGGCAAAGACCTCTTTGTTGAGGTAACGGACTGTATGGTTGACTGCGAAGGGCCGCTCGGTCAGTTCTCGAACGCGGGCGAGCTCTTCTTTCAAGCTAGCGATGCTTCGGGCCGAAGCTCCCAAGCTTCCTAGTCCACCTGCATTGGAGACGGCCGCCACCAGTTCCGCCGATGTGAACGACCCCATGCCCGCCTGAATGATAGGAAACTCGGTGCCCAGTAAGTCACACAAGGGCGTGCGCATTTATACCTCCAGTTGGCTTATGCCTTGCCGCCAGTGCAGGATGAAGATACCTTGACTGCCATGTCGCCCTCCTCATGACCGCCAGGTTTACTCGGTGTAAAATATCAGGCAGAGTCTAGCGAGGTTTTTACACCGTGTCAAGCGAACAACCGCCCGCAAAGAAAACCATGCGAGAGGCGATCCTCGATGCCGCCGTGCAGGTCTTCGTCGAGCGGAGTGAAGAGGTCCGGCTGGAGGATGTCGCCCAGAAGGCCGGGGTATCGCGGCAGGCCGTGTACATCCACTTCGGCTCCCGCACGGGGCTCCTTGTGGAGATGGCACGCCACTTGGACGAGAGGTTCCCCCTCTCTGAGCACGTGGAGCAGCTCGCGCGTGCACCTAGCGGCCTGGACGCGATAGACATCGCGATCCCCGCTCCCGCCACGTACTACCCATTGGCCTACCCTATTGCGAAGCTGTTCCTGGCCGGTAGATATGCGGACGAGGCCATGAGGACCGCCTGGGACGACCGCATGAAGGCGCGGCGCGTCATCTGTGACCTACTGGTCCGGCGTTTGAAAGAGGATGGCGTCTTAGCTCCTCACTGGGACGTGGAGACAGCGACTGACGCGCTCTGGGTGTTGACCTCGTGGCAGGTGTGGGAACAGCTCGTCGTAGACCAGGGTTGGTCTAAGGAGCGCTATATGGATTATCTGCGGACTATGATCCACCGGACGCTTATCGATAGCGCCGGTAAGGCACCAGGGCCGCTGATCCCAGAGTAAGAAAGAGGACCGCTCATAGGGTCAGGACAAAGGTGACCGAGAAGGTTTTACCTTTTATCCAGAGTGGTGGGCGGTATAGGACTCGAACCTATGACCCCATGCGTGTAAAGCATGTGCTCTAACCAGCTGAGCTAACCGCCCACGGCCACAATCCATACTACAACACCAGGTAGCCCCGCTGGTATCCCCCTGCTATAATCCCGCCATCCTCACCGGGCCGCCCGTGGAAAGGACATCCCGCCCATGATTTCCATCTTCGTCACCATCAAGGTCAAGCAAGGCAAAATGGAGGACTTCATCAAAGCCGTTTACGACGACGCCAAAGGCTCCGTCCGCGACGAGCCAGGCTGCTATCGATTTGACGTCCTCCGCGACTCCAAGGACCCCAACCTCCTCCACCTCTACGAAGTCTATGCCGACCAGGCCGCACTGGAGGCCCACCGCAAGATGCCCCACTACACCAAGTGGCGCTCCATCGTCGACCCCTGGTTCGACGGCCCCGCCCAGCGCGTCGAGATGACCACCCTCTTCCCCTCCGACGCCGGCTGGAAAAAGCAAAAGCCTAATTTAGTGAACTGGTAAAAATTTATCGTCTCAATATGAGGGGGCCGACAATGAACAAGCGTAAGCAAGTCCACCAGCACATCAAGGAGCATCGAGAGCAGCACCTGGGCCGGGTCCGCGAATACATGGCCCAGCCCTCTGTCTCCCAGGAGGACCCCAAGGGCGTCGCCAAGTGCGCCACGCTCCTCCAGGGCTATTTCAAGCAGCTCGGCGCCCGCGAGGCCGAGGTCGTCCAGACGCCCGTCCTGCCCGCCGCCTGGGGCTACATCGACGCCGGCGCGCCCAAGACCCTGGCCGTCTACGCCTACTTCGACACCAACATCGTCGGCTCCGGATGGGACCACGACCCCTATAAGTCCGTCATCGCCGAGCGCAAGCCCTTCAAGTCCGTCGTTTACGGACGAGGCGGCGGCACCAAGGGCGGCTTCGCCGCCTTTCTCAACGCTATCGACTCTATCCAGGCCGTCGATGGCAAGCTGCCGGTCAACCTTATGGTGGTGGCCGAGGGCGAGGAGTTCGTCGGCAGCGACAACATCCCTATGCTCATCGACAAGTACCGCCACCACCTCTCCAAGGCCGACGCCACCATTGTCCCCGCCCCCTGCCAGAACCCCTCCGGCGACGTGACCTTGTTTCTAGGCAACAAGGGCAACCTCCATATCGAGTACGAGTGCTCCGGCGAACGATGGGGCAAAGGCCCCGCCGGCGGCCCCGTCCACTCCTCCGCCCAGCCCGTCGTCGACCACCCCGTGTGGCGGCTGGTCAGCGCCCTCAACACTCTCTACGACCACAAGTCCAATCGAGTCCTCGTCAATGGCTTCTACGATGGCCTCCTCAAGCCCACCGGCGAGGACATGGAGCTTATCGACGCCCTGGCCGTTAAGTACAAGGGCCGCGAGTCGTCAGCCATCCCCAATATGGCCCCGGGCAAAGTCGCTAAGTTCGCCCACAACGCCGCCGGCCGAGACGCCTTTATGCACTACTGCTTCGACCCCACTATGAACATCAACGGCATCCGAGGCGGCTACACCGGCCCTGGCACCCTCCTCTGGACCTTGCCCCACGCCGCCTACGCCACCGTGGACCACCGCCTGCCCCCCGACCTGGAGCCTAATGACATCGCCAAAAAGATCCGCGCCCACCTGGACAAGCTCGGCTACAACGACATCGGCATGAAGATTCTCATGGCCGTGCCGCCTCAAAAGCTCAGCGTCAAGGACGATTTAGCCAAAGCCGGCCTTCGTGTGTTCAAAGAGTGGGGCATCGAGCCCACCGTATGGCCCCGTCGAGGCGCCAGCGGCCCCATGGGTTTCTTCAGCCAGATGCTAGGTCACAAAGTCCTGGGCGCCACCGGCATCGGCTACGCCAGCGGCCACTCCGCCCCCAACGAGTTCCTGGTCGTTGACGGCGACGGCAAGGTGGGCGGCCTGGTGGAGCTGGAGCAGTCCTACGTGGACTTGCTCTACAGTTACGCCGCCTACCCAAAGGAGTTTTAGTCCAAGTGCACCTTCATTTCCTTTGATTTACGATCAATATCCTTCGCGAACTCTAGCGCGACTCTTCTGTCTGTACTGAGCTTCTCCCCAAAGCCACGGCGTTTTAGAAGATTCGTTACCTCCGCCGCCTCTCGAGCTTTGAAATAATCGCGTGTGTCGCAACTAACTGTTAGCCAGAAGCGCAATGTGCCTCCATTCCAAGAGCCATCCTTGGCTATGGCGAAAAGAAAGGTACCCGGGGCACCCTTGCTTATAGCTTTGATTGGAGCGGCCAGTTATACAATTCCTCCATTGAAGTGAAGTCATACTCACCCTTTACATAAGCAGGTTTAGCACATTTAACATGGATATTCATATCATGCACACCTCTATAAAGATCCTTTGAGTATATTTACCCCTTCCTCTGATACGCCCTCCCCCTCTCCAGCACCGAATCGTCCGCCTTCCCCATCACTGTAAAAATTTTGAATCCCTGCTCCATCCGCCTGTCCAGGTCCGCCGCCGAGCTGGCGTTTATCATGCACGCCACCCCGTGCTTGTTGCACGTCTTCACTATCTTCAGCATCGCCTCCTCCACTCGCGGGTCGTTGGTGTTCGGCCCCACGCCCATGGATATGGATAGGTCTCCCGGCCCCGCCAGTACCGCGCCGATGCCCTTGGCCTCCCCCAATATCGAGTCCAGGTTCTTCACACCCTCCACCGACTCGCATATCGGCATCAATAGTACCTCGCCGTCCGGGTCCAGGGGCCACAGGTCCGCCGCCTCATAGTACTCCGGCACCGACAGCCCCCAGTACCGCGCCGCCGTCCCCGGCCCCCAGCCTCGATGCCCCTCCGGCAGCCGGTCCTTGGCCTTGGACTTCTGCGCGTACCGCGCCGCCGCCACCGCCGCCTGCACCGCCTCCACGCTCTCCAGCCGAGGCAACAGCAAGCCGTAAAGCCCATAGTCCAGGGTCTGCTTGATAACCCACTCGTTGGTGCCTACCTCACCGATGTTCGGCGACACTCGAAGTATAGGCGTGGGATGCGCCTGCAAGTTACCCTGGGCCGCCAGCCGTTTGCGGCTTAACAGGAACTGCAGTGCCAGCCGGAGCTGCCCGAAGTCCATGCTCGTGTGCTCGTTCTCGATGAAAACGAAGTCATATCCCGCGTCCGCAGCATGCGACGCCTGGTCCAGGCTCCCGTTAATAACAAACGTGCCGATGGCCGGCTTCCCCTGCTCCAACAAGTCAATAATCCTGTTCAATCGAGGCTTCCGAGCCATACGCGCCTCCCCTTTTCACGATTTGGCCGCATCATACGCCAAGTGCGGAATGTATAAAAGAGTCAAGTGAGCAAAAACACGACACCAAGCCTGACGACGGCTCCACAGCCATTCTTGTTCTTTCCTCTCCCCTTGTGGGAGAGGATTAAGGTGAGGGGTAAACCCTAGAGGCTCAATCCTTTATCACTGCCACCCGCCGCGCTGCGCACTATCCCTCCCTCATTTCCTACTGTGGAAGGTCCAAGGATAGGGGGTTTCCCTTCCCCTAACCGTCCCCGTAAACTTCCACCATTACATCCGTCGGGTTCCAACCGTTGCACGGGTTCTGGTCCTGCGGGCACGCCGACACCACCACCAGCAAGTCCTCCATCGCCCGCAGCAAAATATAATCCCCCGCCTTCGTCACCGGCTCATGTATCGACAGCGACCCGTCCACCTTCACCTCCACGTTCTGAAACAGGTTCACCGGATGCGGGAACTCCGAAGGCGTAAACCCTCGCTCCCTCAGCGCCGACAGCGTGCTCACCTGGCAGCTAGCATGGTTTTCGATGCCGTACTCTCGGTATCGAACCGGGTCGCAGGCCGCGAACAGCAAATCGTGACGCTTCACCGGGTCCTCCACCACCATTAGCAAAGGCCGCCGTCGATTGCTGTACAGCGCCTTCCCCTCCTCCAAATACAGCCTGCCCAGCGCGCTGCGCGTGTACGTCGGCGACAACACTTCCGAGCGGTCCTGGTCGTTGAACGCGAAAAAGTCCGCCACCTGCTTACCCTGCGCGTCGATGACCTTGATAAACTGGCCCTTCGACACGCTAAACACCCGCGCGTTTCGTGCCGGTATATGTATCCGCTGGACTGGCTGGCCTGTCCTAGCCATCCGCCATCACCTTAAACATGGCAGCGCCAGCGCCAGTTCTTGCAGCGTCGGCAGACGGTGGCCTGCCCGAAGCTCCACGTACGCCTGGTCGCCGACAGCCAGACGCAGGCACGTCTGCGTCTCCACCGGCAGTCGTTCCAGCAATGCCTTCAGCTCCGCTGGCGTTTGCGGCAGCGCCGTCGACGGGTCCACCAGCGGCAGCTTGGGCGCCAGGCCCAGGTCGTTAAGGCACTTCTGGATAGCCTTGGCGACAACCTCAGACTCGACGCTTTCGCCGGTCATCACCAGAAAAAGAAAATCCAGCCCCAGCGATAAGCCGATGCAGTCCCCCATCTTGTCCCTTGCGGCTTCGCCTGTAACGCTCGACGACTCCAACGCCGACTTTATGAAATCGTTGCGCAAGTCCTCCAGCGACTTAGACGCTGCGGGCGCGGCGACCTGCGCTTCGTTATATGCCGAAAATGTAAACACTCCTGAATATGGCCCCTCTTCTCCCTCGCCCGTCACGCCTAGCTTATAAACCCGCCCGTCACCCTGGCCCACCCAGATATCTACAGTCGCCTTCGACGGGGGCTTGCCAAAGCTCCCAGCCAAACCTTCCATAGGTTCCATCTCCGCCTGGCCCCGGAAGTGGTACGTCTCCACCCCGCCCACCGCCTCCCTGCCCTGAAAAGCCAGTCCCTGAACGCCCGCCAGCGTCTCCTCCAACATCTCCACCACGTTAGGCAAATCGAACCCAACCACACCAGGCCCCGAGAACTTGTACCACTCCTGGGTCCCGTCAGGCTTGACGAAGAGCGCGCCGCCCTTGGCCACCGCCTCCACCTTACTCTCTTCCCCTGCCTCCAAAATCGAAGCCTGCGCCACGAAATCGGAAGGCCTCACCACATCGGCGTTCACAAAGACCTCTTGCGCGCCCTGGGTTATCCTTCCGGACACCTTAAAAGAACTCACCGATGACATCACCCCCACCGCTCGTTCCTGCGCCTGGGACGCCGCGGGAGCGGTGGGCGTAAGAGTCGGGATGGGGAGCGGCGTGCGGGTCACGGTGTCGCCGCAGGCCGCCAGGGCCAGCGTCGCTAATGAAAACAAACCGGCCAGGAACAGACCCGTCGGGCTTCGCCATCGAAAAATAGTAGCCATACAGCCCAGCTATTCTACACAGCTAACCTCTCGCCTATCCATAAAACACCTTACATAATGCCGCTAAATTCCCTGGCTGGCGCTATTGACACGCATGTTTTCATCGTTCTACCATAAACATACCGCTTGTGCGGAATCCTGTTTACGGACCCGTGAGGGTACCGAGGAGGTGAATATGAAACGTGGTTTAACTAGTAGGGCGATGGTAGGCATCTGTCTGGGCTCGACGGTCTAACAGAGTACATCGCAGAAAATAGACCTTTTAGGGTCGGGTCCGGGCAAATGCCTACCATCGCCCTGTGCATGGGGGTGGCCGCCGGATCGGACGGATCGCCGTAGAGACTAGCGCTCCGGACCCGACTCCTTCAAAACAAAGAGAAGCCACAAGGCTTCTTTTTTGTTGCCCCTTCCTTATCGTCATTTCGGTGAGCTCCGCCACAGCCTGCTTATACAATGAGGAGGCCGTCCGCCGTAGGAGGATTGGCCCTTTAGTCCTGAGCGTAGCCGAATGGGGTAGTCGAGAAACCTCAACGCCCCGCCTGCTGCCACACTCCTTATTCAACGGTTTGGCAGCGTTCATGTCATTCTTGTATCTTAAAAAAGGTCTAAACTGTTCTCCAAGCACAGCGATGCCGGCGGGGCAGGCCGTTTCAT
>Ga0194132_10005817_pt1 | contig 19614 bp, 19 predicted proteins | sample TA2KigOf80mmetaG_FD_148612 | JGI IMG/M metagenome (GOLD analysis project Ga0194132, IMG submission 148612) | Freshwater microbial communities from Lake Tanganyika, Tanzania - TA2015054 Kigoma Offshore 80m | ecosystem: Environmental > Aquatic > Freshwater > Lake | place: Tanzania: Lake... | reverse complement strand
CACGGCCAGCAACACGATCGAGACCGCGGCGCTCAAGGGCCAATCGCGGTTGGTGAAGAACTCGTTCCACATCACCCGACCGATCATCAACGTGTCGGCGCCGCCCAACAGCTCGGGGATCACGAATTCGCCGACGGCGGGAATGAAGACGAGCAGGCATCCGGCAAGAATGCCGGGCGCCGCCAGCGGCAGTGTGATGCGGAAAAACGTTTTCGTCGGCCCCGCACCGAGATCAGCCGCCGCTTCGAGCAATGCGGGGTCGAGACGTTCGAGTCGCGCGTAGAGCGGCAGCACCATGTACGGCAGGTAGCAAAACACCATGCCGAGATAGACCGCGATCTCGGTGTTGAGAATGCGCAACGGCCCCGCGATCAAGCCGAGCGCTTCCAGGCCCTGACTGACCAGCCCGCCCGGCCGGATCAAACCGATGAGCGCGTAGATGCGAATCAGGAACGACGTCCAGAACGGTAGCATGACCGCCAGCAGCAACGCTCCGCGCCAGCGCCGGTCCGCGCGAGCAATCGCGTAGGCCATCGGAAAACCGAGCAATAGCGCGAGCAACGTCGAGATTGCGGCGATCCGGACCGAACTGAGGTATGCCCGCCAATACAGCGCGTCGCCGGCAATGGCCTGAAAATTCTTGGCGGTTGCCTGCATCGACACGTCGCCCGCGGCGTTGACCGTCACGAGGTCGGTGTACGGCGGCGCGCCGATCCGCATATCGGCAAGACTGATCTTGAGAACGATCAACAGTGGAAGCGCGGCAAACAGAATCAGCCAGGCGAACGGAATTGCGACCGTCGCCCGATTGAGCCGACGTTGAGCCGTCGCAATCACGGCCGCAACACCACGACCGCGTCCGCAGACCAGGTCAAACCGACGCGCGAGCCAATGGCAAAATTCGACCCGGCCTCGTTCTGGCGCGTGACCCGAACCAATCCGCCGTGCGGCACGCGAAGAAAGTAAGTCGATACGGCGCCGAGGTAGACGACGTGTTCGACGATCGCGTCGGCGATCGCGTTGTCGTCGGGCCGCGGAACCGGGTCGATGCCAATACGCTCTGGTCGCACCGCGATCGAGATGGGCGTGCCCTCCGCCGGCAACGGTTGAGTCGCGCGAACGTCAAGTCCGAGAACGCCGCACGCCACGCGCGCACCAGCGCGTGCCACGACGCCGTCCCAGATGTTGGCCTCGCCAAAAAAGCCCGCAACCATGCGCGACGCGGGCGCATCGTAAAGATCGCGCGGCGTGCCCTGCTGAACAACGCGGCCGCGATCCATGATCACAACCCGCTCGGCCATGGTCATGGCGTCTTCCTGATCGTGGGTCACGACAATGAAGCTGATGCCCAGCCGGCGCCGCAATGCCATCAGTTCGAGACGGGTTCGCTCACGCAAGGCGCGGTCGAGCGCCGCCATCGGCTCGTCGAGCAGCAATGCCTTGGGCCGCTTAGCGATACATCGCGCCAACGCGACACGCTGACGCTGACCACCTGACAGCTGGTCCGGACGGCGCTCGGCGAACGCACTCATCTCGACCATCGCCAATGCGTCGGCAGTTCGCCCGCTGAGCTCGGCGCCGGAAATGCCGTCCTGCTCGAGACCAAAAGCGACATTGGCCGCGACCGACATGTGCGGAAACAACGCGTAGGACTGGAACATGAGATTGACCGGCCGCCGGTAGGGCGGTGAAGATGTCATGTCGACGCCGTCGATGAAGATACGACCCTGATCGGGGCGCTCGAAGCCGGCGATCAGCCGCAGCAGCGTGGTCTTGCCGCATCCCGACGCGCCGAGCAGCGCGAGAAACTCGTTTTCGCCGATTTCAAGGCTAACATTGTCGACGGCGACGACGCCGGCAAACGACTTGGAGACGTGTTGAATCGATATCGCGTTGGCCACGCGGCGTCACATGCCGGTCTTGAGGCGTGTCCACAACCGGGTCCGCATCCGCTCCAGCTCTGGCGACGGTGTTTGCTCCGGGAATAATCGCGCCATCACGTCAGACGTTGGATAGACGGCCGGATCGTGGAGAATTTCTTTCTCGATAAACGGCGCCGCTTTGGCGTTGGCATTGGCATAGTAGACGGTATTGGTGATCGGCCCGATGACCTCGGGCCGGATAATGTAATTGATGAACGCGTGAGCGGCCTCGGGATGCGGAGCGTCCTTCGGGATGGCGAGAAAATCGAACCAGATGAAAGCACCCTCTTTGGGAATGCTATAGGCAACCTCGACGCCATTGCCCGCTTCTTCGGCGCGATCCGCCGCCTGGAACACGTCGCCCGAATAACCCATGGCGAGGCAGATATCGCCATTCGCCAACGCGGCGATGTACTCGGAATTGTGAAATTTGGCGACATGCGGCCTGATCTTCTGCCACACCGCCACCGCCGCGTCGTAGTCGGCTTGCGCCTGGCTGTGCGGATCCGTGCCGAGGAAGGCGAGTGTCGGTTCGAAAACGTCGGCGGGAGAATCCGCCGCATAGATGCCGCACGCGGATAGTTTTTCGGCATTCGCCGGATCCAGCAAAAGCCTCCAACTATCAACTGGCGCGTCGTCCCCGAGCGCTTCCTTGATCTTGGTAGGGTTGTAACCCAGCCCCGTCGTGCCCCACATATAGATCAGCCCATGGGCGTTGCCAGCGTCCTGGGTTGCGGCACGCTTGGCCAGCTCCACGTCTACATTGCCGAGATTCGAGAGTTTCGATTTGTCGAGCGGACGAATCAGGCCCGCCGCCACAAGGCGATTCAAGATTGGGCCATTGGGTACGATCACATCGTACCCCGAACCGCCCGCCAGCATCTTGGCTTCCAGCATTTCGGAGGTATCGAAGTTATCGACGTTGACTTCGATGCCGGTTTCCTTGGTGAAGTTCGCGAGCGTGTCCGGCGCGAGATAGTCGGACCAAATGAACAGGTTGAGGACTTTATCCTCGGCCGCTACGGGGGCGATGCCAAGCAGGGCCGCAAATGCCGCGACGCTCACTGAACGCATGGACATGTTCCCTCCGATGCCGTGCCGGCCTGTCTAGACCTTCCGGGCCTTGCCGTTGAGCAGTCCCCAAGCGGGTTTCGCCGGCGGAGGATTATCGATCCGCTCCATGCCGGTCGGCAAGCCTAACTGGCGGCGACCGAAGTTGAGCATGTGGACGTCCCAATTGAGCGCGAGCTGGTTTTGCATGACATTGAGATCGCGGTAATGCCGCTGCACCGGATTGGTGTCGAAGATGCCAACGGCGCCCATTTGCCGCACGAGCCGATGGGCGGCATTGAAGCAAAGCCGCCCGATGTAAGTGCGCTCGCGACCCGATTCCACGAACTCGTCGGGTCTGATGTTCTCGCGGGCCGCGCCCTTCATGTGCAGATAACGGTTGTGTTTGTCGTACAGCGCGCGCGCTGCGTCGAGTTCGCAAAATGATTCAGCCAGCCGTTCCTGAACGGTGTGAATCTGCGCGACCGTCTGGGTACTCATGGCGCCGACGCGACCACGCGTTGTGGAGAGGTATGCGTCGTACGCACCCTCGGCCGAACCCAGCACCGGCCCCAACAGCCAACTTGAAAAGTAGGCGACGAAGGGTACGTCATAGAGATAGCAATCCGGATGAAGTGAAGCGCCCGGCGGACTGGCGCCGAAATTCTCGGGCTGGTCGATCAGGTGACGGTCGGGGACAAATACGTCTTTGAAATTGAGGTCCTTCGAGCCGGTGCCCTTCATGCCGGCGACGTGCCAGGTGTCGACAACCTCGACCTGGTCTGCGCGACATAAAGCGCGCGCATGCAGCCCCGTTTTCTTGCCGGCCTCGTCCATGACCTCGCCGGTCACCATCATCCAGTCGGCGTGATCGGACCCCGACCCGAAGCGCCACACGCCGTTCAGTCTTGCGCCGTCCTTGACCTTGACGATGGTGCCTGTGGTTTGGGCCGACGCCGTGACATAGAGCTGATCGGGTCCATCTGCGAAAACCTCGTCCTGAATCTCTTTCGAAAATCGCGCGCAAATACCCGAATGCCCGCCGACGACGGCAATGATCCACGCGGTTGACGGACATGCGCGAGCGATGACCCGCGCGGCGTCGGGCAATGCCGGCCAATCGAGCTCAAGGCCGCCATACGCCGCGGGCGTCAAGACACGCAGCAGACCGGCGTCGTAGAGATCTTCCATCGTCTCGCGCGGCAACTGGCGCGCATCCTCGGCGGCCTGGGCCCTTTTCTCCAGCACCGGCACCAACGCCGTTGCATTGGCCATGAGCTGATCGTAGCTCAGGCGCGGGTGAGATTTGCGGCGCGCGTACTTGGGTTTAGCAGTCGTCATGACGACTTTGCTCCTCTTGAACGCGACGGCTTCCCCTTGGACGTTTGTTTGAGCAAGACCCCCAAGCCCCATTCCTTGAGGGTCTCGCGCACCGTGTGCATGCCATCCAGTGTCGCGGGCACGCCGGCATAGAGCGACGTGTGCATCAGCACCTCGCGAATTTCGTCGATGGTGACGCCGTTATTGAGCGCGCCGCGAAGATGCATGCGGAGTTCGCGCGGCCGGCCCAGCGCCGTCAGCAGGGCAAGATTGATCAGGCTTCGCGTTTTCAGCGGCAAGGTTTCGCGCGACCAGATGTCGTGCCAGACCCATTCGTGAATCAATGTCGTGAAATCACCCGACAGCGCGTCGCGTTCGGCGAGCGAGCGGTCGACATGCGCGTCGCCAAGCACCCGGCGGCGCAGGGCCTCGCCTTTGGCGGCCCGGGTAGCGGTTTTGTCTTTGAGACGGGGCATCGGCGGTCCTCTTTTACGGGCTCTCACTCTATTGCGGAACGCCCCACCATCAAGCCCGGCGACTTCAGGCGCACGGCGATGGCCGCCACCAGCAGAGCCAAATTCGCGACCCCCATCAGAACGAACGGCGCATAGGGCGCCCAGCTATCGAAGAGCCGGCCGCCGACTCCGGTCGCAATCAAAATGCCGGCCGCGCCCCACAGACTGAACATGCCGACAACCGCGCCGCGTGCACGCACCGGCGCCTCCTGACCGATCAGGCCCTGCGAGGTGATCAGCGCGCTCACCTGCCCGATGGCCAACACCATGAATACGGGCATGCCGAGCGCATCGAGCGGCGACGCCAGCACCGCGGTCGCAAAGTAGCCGCACGTAGCGAAGACCATGGCGATGGCGACGGCGGTAACGCGATTCACCCGATCCATGATCAAGCCCATAATCGGGGCCCACAACATGGCAACGGTTTGTGACGCGGCGAAAACAATCGTGCCCCGCTGCAATGCCGTCGCCGAGTCGAGCCCGGCGGCCGTACCCGCCTGAACCGACCACAGCGTGACAAAGAGTCCGACGACGACGAGATCGCCGCGCGATGTGAAGGCGGCCGCATAGGCCAAAGCGACACGCGGGTTGCGGGCTTCGGTGAAGCCGACCCGCAACAAGCCCAAGATCGGCGTGCGTTCGCCTTTGGCCGCCGGCGCGCCGGCCTTTAGGCCAATCTGAAACACGACCGCCGCAGCCGCGCAATATATGGCGCCGATCATCATCATCCAGCGCCCGGCGACAATCGGGTCCATGCCGTCGGCGCGAAGCCATGACGGCACCTGGGCGAGAATCACCGTCAGCGCGACGATACCGAGCGCGTTCATCAGTGAGCCAACCCCGATCATTTTTCCGCGCGAGACTTCCTGCGGGTAATCGGCGCCGATGGTCGCGACCATCGCCGAGGTTGCCGCCGCGCCGACCGAATAGACAACCCGGCCCAGTGTCAGGACAGCGAGGCTGTCCGCGAACGCGTAGATGACGAATCCAGCCGATACCGCGAGCATGCCAACCGCGATCACCGGCCGCCGGCCGATGCGATCGGCCATGATGCCAAATGGGCTCGACAGCGCGATGATGATCAGCTCGTTCCAGAGGGCGAGATCGCCCGAGACCGTGCCCTGGATGTCTTCAGCGATCTTGAGGTGCTCTTTAAGAATGTAGCCTTGAGCGACGTTGATGAACGCCAGGCTGCCAATCACGACGAAGTTGGCGACCATCAGCGTCCAGCCGTTGGCGAGCGAAATACCGGGCGCAAGCCAGATTGGAAACGGCTTCAACCGCGCGCAGGTGCGATCAGGCCCCATGAACATCCTCCCCCCCCGTGACCGGACCCTTATATCCTAGGATTCGACCGCCGGGTGATTGATCAAACGTGATCGCGGCCCCCTACGCGAACCCCTTCCGCCACATCCGCGCTTCTTCGTCGCGGCGATCACTAAATCCTTTCGCTTCAGGCCACAAGCGTTTCGTGGCTTCAAATTCGGCACAGACCTTTGCGAAGTTACTGGCGACGAGGTGATCCCTGATCGCCTTCATTTCCTTGCGACTGTCGCCATCCAGTTTAGCGCCGCGATTGTAGACAAGGCTGACAAGCGCACCGCGGCTCAGTTTGGGCACCGCGTCGAACCCCGGAAAAGTCTTTCGCGTCAGCGTGACAAATTTGGGCAGACTGATGCCGGTAAAGATACGCCAAGCTGCTTTGAATGGCACGTCGACATCGGACACCTGGTCAGCCAGCGCCAGAGTGCCTTGTTTTCCGACCATGACGAGAAGTTGGTTGATCTGCCCCGGGGGGATCAGTCCTTGCCAGTCGGCATTGAAGCCCGCCGGGGTCTGGAAAGGCAGATCATAGCCGATGCCGATGATGACGCCGCTCTCGCCCTTGGGCCAGGTCGGACGCGATAGGTGCGAGCTGTAATTGAACCGCGACGTCACTTCGAAACGGGCAATGGCGTTGACCGCTTCGATCGCGATATCGGGGCTGGGCTCGGGCTGCGCTTCGAGCCAGCTCTAGAACGCCCCGTCGGCGATACCGGTCGGCCCCTGCCCGGCGTCGGCTTGGCGCGCGCGAATGGCTGCAGCGGTTGCGATCCCGAAATTGCCGTCGTACCTGAGCATCGCCCCGGTGCGGTTCAGCCTCTCCTGCAGTTCGATAACTGCCGCTCCCTTTGCGCCTTGTTTGAGGTTTGGTTTGGGCATGGCGATGCTCCGTTCAGGCCGGTGACAGGCCATAGCGCGCGAACAGATCGCGCTTCTTGATGGGCGCCGATAGGAAGCGTCCGAGTAGCTTGCCCATGGTCATCCACGCAATGTGCGTTCCCGATTTCCCGCGCGCGACATCGGCCAGCACTTGTTCCACCAGCCAGGGCGTCGTGGTCTCGACATAGTCGCCGAGGATATTGATCGGCCAAAGCTTTTTCTTGCGCTGCTCGACCGTGAGCGCGCTGACCTCGCGAATCATGCCCTCGCTGATGTTCACGCCGGGGCTGATCTTGCCGATTTTCACGACCGAGTCCTTGAGTTCGTCGATCAGGCAGTCGGTGAAATACCGAACCACGCGCTTGGTGGTCGAATAGCCGATCATGCCGGGCACAACCCGGCCGTCATGACCGCCACCGAGCGTGTTGTAGACGTGGCCGTGACCTTGGGCGGTCATGCCCTTCACCGCGACCTGGCATCCGTTGATTGTGCCGATGACATTGGAATCGACCATTGTCTTGATCTCGGCGGGCGTCAGTTCGAGCAGCTTGACCCCAGACCGCGCGAAGCCGGCGTTGTTGATCCAGATGTCGATGACGCCAAACTCACGATACACCTTGTCCCACAGCGCCTGGACATCGGCCGCTTTCGCTACGTCGCAGACGTAGCCGATGACCCGGGCGGCGCCTTTGACATCAGCGTGCAGCTTGTCGAGGGCCGCCTTGAGGTCGGCTTCCGCGCGCCCGGTGATGCACACGCTGCAGCCGCGCCTCGCGAATTCGAGCGCGTATCCATAGCCAATCCCTTTGGTCGAGCCGGTTATGACGATGTTCTTCATGAGAGAGCCTCCTTCGCCATCCTAGACCAAATCATTGCACCTCGACATAATCGAGCGTGAATAGTGGGGAGAACCACGGTATGGGCGGAAAAGTTGTCGTAGTCACGGGTTCGACGCGCGGCATCGGCCGCGGGCTGGCGCGCGAGTTCCTGAAGCGCGGGCATAGCGTCGCGGTCAGCGGCCGGACTCGGACGGCGGTCGACGAAGCGGTTGCTGCCATCGAAAACGATGCGGTCGAAGGGGCTCGCGCCGTTGGGATTCCCTGCGACGTGGCGAGCTATGAAGATGTCCAATCGTTGTGGGATCGCTCGATTGCCGCGTTCGGCCGGGTCGATATTTGGATCAACAATGCCGGTCAATCGAACTCGCGCTTCACCATCGGCAAGCTGGCTCAGGATGAGGTCGATTCGATCCCGCGGGTGAATTTGACCGGCACCATCAACGGCAGTCGCGTCGCGCTCGCCGGCATGACAAAACAGGGCTCTGGTGCGCTCTACAATTTCGAGGGCTTCGGCTCGAACGGCATGCGCCAGCCCGGCATGAGCCTTTACGGCGCGACCAAATTCGGCATCACTTATTTCAATAAGTGCCTCGAACGTGAGACCAAGGGCGGTCCGGTGCTGGTGGGTTTGATGAGCCCTGGGATCGTCATCACCGACCTCTCGACCCGCGACAAGGAGACTGTCCCGCTCGAGAGATGGAACTTCACGATCAAAATCTACAACATTCTCGCCGACCGGGTTGAGACTGTAACGCCATGGCTGGTCGAGCGTGTGCTCGCCAATACCAAGCATGCCGCACGGATTTCATGGCTCACGCCGGGCAAGAGCGTCTGGCGATTCCTGAAGTCACGGTTCTCGCCGCCGGGCGATCGCTTCCCCGAGCTGAAGCGCGCCGCGTGAAGACACTCGCCGCCGAAATCGAAACGGTTCTCGCGGCTCTGTGCGGATGCTGGAACCGCCGCGAATTGGGTGGGATCAAGGCGCTGTGGGATCAGAACGAGCCTGAGCCTTACATCCTGCCGCAGGAAGTCGCCGAACCCACCATCGGCTGGGCTGCATTCGACGCCCACTGGAAGAAAACTGAAGCTCGCTTACGCAAGTGCTCGATGCGGGTGTGGGATGTCCGTGTGAAGTTGTTCGCGCCGGATCTCGCGCTCGCGTTCTACAAGTTCCATTGGAATGGCGACATCATCGGCTTCGACCATCCGGTCGGCATCGATAGCCGCGCCACCGCCACCTTTCGCCGCAGCGGCGACGCCTGGAAATTCATCGCCTACATCGAGGCCCAATCGGCGCCTCTGCTGCACTTGCAACGCTAATATTTTATGAATGTTGATGAATCCTCCAAATAAATAGAGGCGTACCCTAATTATGGGGCCGTAATTGGGTTTTCAGTGCATTTCTTCGCCGCCGGTGACGTTGATCGAATCGCCGGTGATGTAGGCGGACTCGTCTGACGCGAGAAACAGGCAGGCATTCGCGGTGTCGCTGGGCTGGCCGACGCGGCCCATCGGGATGCGGCCTTTGCGGAAGGCGAGAATTTCGGCCGTCGTCGTGGCGCCGATAACCTTGCCTCGATATGCATTCTGTTTTTCACCGAGGCCGGTGGTGACGTGATTGGGGCAGACGGCATTCACGGTTATGCCATGCGGCGCCAGTTCCAGCGCCGCGGTGCGCGTCAGTCCGATCATGCCGTGCTTCGATGACGAATAAGCGATCAGCGCCGGGGCACCGCTTTTCGCCGCCTGACTCGCGATATTGATGAAGCGGCCGGACGGCTGCGTTCCGGCCTTGATGCCGGCCATCATCGCCGGTGCTGCGTGCTTCAAGAACAGAAACGGTCCGCGCAGATTGACGTTCATCACCAGATCCCACTCCTCGACGGCATATTCGATCAGCGGTTTCATGATGTAGCCGACGCCGGCGTTATTCACGACGATGTCGAGGCGGCCGTAAGTCTTGACGATGTCCACCACGACGCGCGCGACATCCGCTTCGGCGCAAACGTCGCACGTCATCGCGATCACGCGGCCGCCGGTTACGGTACGAATCGCGACGGCGACCTCCTCCATTTCGGCCGACGTTCCAATGTTGTCGGCCGTGAGATACTCGCCCGAGGGCTTGCCGATATCCGTGAGGACGACGGTCGCGCCTTCCTCGGCAAAGCGCCGCGCAATGGCCTCGCCCAGGCCTCGCTTGCGGCCGGCACCGGTGATTACCGCGACCTTGTCTTTCAATCGGCCCATGACTCGCTCCTCGTTCGACTTGGTCAAGGTTCTTGGCTACCTTTGGCCCGACTGCAAGAGGATTCCCGCCATGGAATTGACCGACCGTTTGGCGCCGGTTTTTCGCAAGTCCGCCTTCCTCAAGGAACTGCCGGATCGCATGCTCAAGCACCTGCGCGAGCTCGACGATACGCACGTGCAGCAGGGTAAATTTGGCGCGGTATCGCGCCTGACCCATTGCCTGCAAACTGCTCATCTGGCGCGCCAAGCCGGCGAGGATGACGAATACGTCGCCCTCGCCCTCGTTCACGACATCGGCGACTTGCTCGGCCCCTATAACCACGGCGAGTTCGCCGCGACTTTGATGGCGCCGTATCTGTCAGAGGCTAATCATTGGATGGTGGCGCACCATCACTGCTTCCAGGGCTACTACTACTTCGAACATCTCGGCCTCGACAAAAACATGCGCGAGCAGTTTCGCGGTCATCCGCATTTCGAGCGAACGCTGACATTCTGCGAGAAGTACGACGAGCCAGCGTTCGACCCGAAAATGACAACGCCTCCACTGGCGGAATTCGAGCCGATCCTCCGCCGCGTCTTGGTCAACCCAAAACGCAGCATTCTGATTCCTGGAAGCTGCCAACCCGGCACCGTTTTCTAGCTCAAAAATAGGGTCGTACCCTATTTTCTTGGGGACGACATCCGTCGAGCGGCGCGCTACGTTTCAGATCAGAGAGTCGAGAGAGGCAGATCCCCAATGTTCATCAATTTCTGGTACCCGGCCTGCGAGGCAGACGAGCTGGTCGCCGATAAGCCGCTGCATGTAAAAATGCTGGGGCTCGAGTTCGCCCTGTTCCGCGACTCCAAAGGCGTCGCGCACTGCGTGTCGAATGTCTGTGTTCATCGCGGTGCGTCGCTGGCGCACGGCAAGGTCAAGGGCGACTGCATCGAGTGCCCCTATCACGGCTGGCAATTCCGCGGCGACGACGGCAGTTGCACGAAGATTCCGTCTCTCGGCAATGATGCGAAGATCCCGGCGCGCGCGAAGATCGATAGCTATCCCGTGCAAGAAAAATATGGGCTGGTCTTTTGTTTCCTCGGCGATTTGCCCGAGACCGAGCGGCCGCCGCTGATGGATATCCCCGAGTGGGGCAAGGAAGGCTGGAAAATTACCCGCGTCGTCAATCAATGGCAGGCCAATTACCTGCGCTCGCAGGAAAATACGCTCGACCCCGCTCACACCGAGTTTGTCCATCCGTCGATGGGTTATCAGGGCGGTCGCGAGGACTACAACGTCCCCGATCTTGAGGTGATCGAGCGTGAATGGGGCGTGGGGACCATGACCAAGTTCGTCTCGCCCGATCTGCCGAGTTCGGCGATGAAGGGCGTCAAGGGCGAGGGTCAGATGGAAGCGGGCGCCGGGAACCACGGTCCGGCGCATGCTTGGACCTATTTGCACTTCAGCAAGTTTGCCATGGCGCACCAGTATTCGTTCAAGCTTCCGATCAGCCAGAACGAGTTCAAGAGTTTCTTCGTTCAGTTCCGAAACTTCAAACTTGAGGACGCCGTCGACGCTCCGATGCTGGAGCGCACCAAGGCGGTCGGCGAACAGGATCGCGTTGTCGTGGAACGCATCGAGCCGCGGTTGATTCCGGAAAGCTCGACCGAGGAGGTCCTGGTCAAGGCCGATCTTGTCATCACCCGCTACCGCGAAATGCTGCAGATGTGGGAAGACAAGGGCTGGCGCATCGACGTCGAGAAGTTGAACGCGCTCAAGGACAAGAAGGCCTTTGCCATCCCCTCGCCGGCACGCCGCACCCAGAAGGGCTGGGCGCTCGATCCTGTGCCGTTAATCCCGGCCAAGGACGCCCACCTCGCCAACCGGCAGGCTGCCGAGTAGCGGCAAGAACGTCCGGCGCGCGGTCGATCCTGCGCGCCGCCGTCGGTAATGCTTGAGTCGCGCGGCCGGGTCTGGCCTGTTAGGCACCAGATTCGATTGAAGCCTGGGGGGATAAATCGTGATCACTAACGTCGCGTCCGCGGATGACACCGGCATCCGCATCGGGCCCTATTACTTCGCGCCGAAAATCACGCGGATCAACGCCGTGACTTTGATGTTCGCCGCGATGTCGAGCCTAATGATTTTGACCTTCGTCAACTTCGTCCAGGGCTACGTCCTGAGCGAAATTCTCCAAATCCCCAAGAGCGAGCAGGGAAAGCTGACGGGCAACCTGGCGGCCTTCCAGGAAATCGTCGTCATCATCGTCATGAGTTTCATCGGCTCGGTGTCCGACAAGACCGGCCGCCGCATTCTTTACACAATCGGGTTCGTCATCCTCGGCATCGGGTATGCAATCTATCCGCTGGCCGATTCCGTCGAGCAGATGTACATCTTTCGCATCATCGTCGCGACCGGCTCGGCGATCATTCCCGTCACGCTCAGCGCCTGCACTCAGGACTACGTGATGGAACGCTCGCGCGGCAAGTGGCTGGGCCTCACCAGCGTCGGCAATGGCCTCGGCGTTATTCTGATGTCGACGGTGTTGGCGCGCTTGCCCAAGATATTCACCGAGGCCGGTTACGATTCCGCCGACGCCGGCATTTACGCCTTCTGGGCGACCGGCGCCATGTGCATGATGTTCGCGGTCATCATGCAGATCGGCCTGGCCGGACCGGAAACCATGAAAGTTCGCCCCCGCGAGCCGGTGATGAAGCTGATGCGCGAAGGCTTCGGCGCGGCGCGCAATCCGCGCATCGCGCTCACCTACTTCGCGGGCTTCGCCCTTCGCGGCGACCTCGTCGTCGTCGGCACGTTCTTTTCGCTGTGGGTCATCCAGGAAGGCACCGATCAGGGAATGCCGATCGGCGAGGTCATGGCCCGCTCCGGCATCCTGTTCGGTCTCGCCATTCAGGGCGCCGCATTTTGCTGGGCGCCGGTGATGGGATGGATGTGCGACCGCATCAATCGCACCGCCGCCACAGTCATTTCGTTTTCGCTCGCGGCCGTCGGATACATGGCAATGGGCGCCATCGACGATCCGTTGCACGGTTGGATCGTCATTCCGGTGTGCATCATCCTTGGCATGGGCGAAACTTCAAACGTGGTCGCCGGCGGCGCGCTGCTGGGCCAGGAGGCGCCGGCGCGCATTCGCGGCTCCGTGGTCGGCGTCTTCAACTGGTGCGGCGCCATCGGCATCATGGTGTTCGTGTCGCTGGGCGGCTATCTGTTCGACCACGCTTACAGGGCGGCACCCTTCACCATGATGGGCATCGTCAACGTGATCGTCGCCATCGCTGCGTTCATCGTCTGGAAGACGTCGCCCGGGCCCCGCATCGAGGATGTCCTGGCGGGGCGTGTACAGGCCTGACGATCAGCCCGCGTACTCTGCGATGCCAGCGAGCGAGCGCTGTGCCGGCACTGAGAACGAGCCGACCACCTTGCCCGAGCCTTTCTCGAACTTGAGCACGGTGCCGTTGAAGAAGCTCGTCACCCAGATGTGCTTTTTGTCGAGCGATTCCTTGATCGTCGCCCACCCGGGACCTTCCAGCGGATAGGTCTGCATCACTTTGCCGGCAAGATCGATGTGCTCGAATTTCGCGCCACGGGTGGCGAGCACGGTGCCGTCGGCGCACCGGCCAAGACAGAACACGAACTCGCGCGCCTCCTGCGGCAACACCATGAGATCAGGCAGCTGCCGATTGTTCGCCATGTCGAAGCGCATGATCCGCTTCGATGTTTCGGTTGTATAGATCAGCTGCGTTTCGGTCGGATCGATCAGGCAGCTGGTGACGCCGAGATACCCGGCAAAGCTGGTCGAGGTCTCGGTCTCGTAGACGGCGAGAAGATTTCCGGCTTTGTCGAACTTGTAGACGTTGCCATCGCCGACTTTTTGCGTGCCGGGCACGAACCTGATCATCTGCCGGTACTTCTCGGGCACCTTGTCGATCGTGCCGGTGATATGTTCATACAGGTACAAGTTGCCGGCCGCGTCCCAAAATCCCGACGACCATGGTCGCGCCGGAAACCGATATCCCGGAAACACCTGCTTGCCGGTTTTCGGATCAACCCAGATGATCGCGTGCTCGGCCGAATCGAAGGCCCACAGCAGACCGTCGGCGCCGAACGCCAGCCCCTTCACCAGGTGTGTCGTTCCCTGGGTATAGAGCACGCCCTTGAGTTTGAGATCGGCGCCAAACTGGAAGATTCGGCCGTCACCGGCGTGATCGTCGGTCGGCACATTGAGTTCGGTCGCACCAACCAGCACATCGCCCGGGGCGAAGGGTTGCATGGTCGAGACCTTGGCGGCAGCGCGGGCGACATCATCAGGCATGGCCATCTCCTTGGATTCCGATTTTGATCTAACAACACTGACAGGCGTCCGGCAATCAACCGGAACGGTCCGAATGTCCAACGTTTGGTCGCGCCGCAAGTTCGGCGGCGAGCCGATTAGGGTCAGCCTGGCGTTTCGTGCTCCAGGGAAGCTCAGCCAAAGGGCGGGCGGAATAGGCCGACTCGAGTCGCGACTTCTCGTCGCCCGAAAGGACCAAGGTAGCGGCTGCGATCGCATCCTCAAGATGTCGGTCCTTGGTAACGCCCGCAATCGGCACCAAACCCTTGGCGACGATCCAGGCGAGCGCAATTTGCGCCGCCGATACGCCGCGCGCACCGGCGATGGAGGCAACGACGTCAAGGATCGGATCGGTGGGCGGCCCATACAATGTGGCGGCAACATCGTCGATCTCAGCGCGGGCAGTCGACTGCGGTTGCCCGGCCCGACCCAGCCGGCCGCGCGCCAAGGGGCTCCAGCACATCAACCCGATGCCCTGGTCGCGGCAGAACGGGATCAAGTCCCGTTCGTCCTCGCGATAGAGCAGGTTGTAGTGATTCTGCATCGCTGCGTATCCACGAAAGCCGATCTTCTGCGACGCGAGCTGTGCTTTGGCGAGATGCCAGGTGCGCATATTTGAGGCACCGACAAAGCGGGCCTTCCCAGCCTTCACAACGTCGGCCATGGCCTGCATGGTCTCTTCAGCCGGTGTCACGTCGTCCCAGCGATGCACTTGGTAGATATCGACATGGTCGAGCCCGAGCCGCTGGAGCGAGGCGTCGAGCGACCCGATTACATTGGCCCGGCTGAGACCGGTGAGGTGGGGCGGGTACCCGTTGGCATAAAATGCCTTAGTGGCGACCACGACCTCGTCGCGCCGCGCGGCGCCTTTCAGAAAAGCGCCAAGAACCCGCTCGCTCTCGCCGGCCGAGTACACGTTTGCGGTATCGAAGACATTGATCCCGGCATCAAGCGCACGGCCAAGCAGGCGGCGACTGTCGGTTTCGTCCAGCACCCAGGCACGCCACTTCGGCGTTCCGAAACTCATGCATCCCAGGGCCACGGGAGAGACATTGAGCCCAGTCGCGCCGAAGGGAAGCCGCTTCACGGGGGCACTCAGACCTGAGTGCCGAGAATCGCGCGGGTAGCGGCGCCCATGAGCGGGCTTTGCGCGGGGGCGTCGACCATGGGATCGCCGGTCTTGAGCCCGAGCGCGAACTTGCCGCTTGGCATCATGGTGTGATCCCAATTGAGCTCGATGTGAGTCGTGACTGTCCGGCAGTCGCGATAGAGCCGCTGCACGGGATTGCGGCCAGACTGTGCCGTCACGCCCATCATCGCCGACAATCGATCGACCGCGGACAAACACGATTGCGCGGCATGGGTGACCATCCGGCGCGAGCGCAGGAGATCGTCGCCGACAATGTCCTCGCCCGCCTTTCCTCTCGCGTGGAGAAACTCGCAATAATCGTCGAACACCAGCCGCGCCGTGTCGATTTCGGCCATGGACTCGCCGATCTTGACTTGAACCGTGCCCTGTTCGGCAACGCTCTCGCCAAACAGCTGCCCGACGCGAGCCCGGGTCTGCTCCAGATAGGCTTTCAGAGCGCCGTTCGCCGTTCCAAGCAATGGGCCTGCAAACCAGCTCTTTTGATAAAGCGCGGGCCGAACCTTGTAGATGTAGCTCGGATGAATCTTCGATCCCGGCGGATCACGCCCGAGGAGATCATCGCGGCTCACGCAACGGCGAGCCGGAACGAACTGCTTGGTCACTTTGATATGGTGACTGCCAGTCGCGCGCAGGCCTTCGGCGTCCCAATTGTTCTCGACCGTATATTCGCCGGGCATCAGCAAGACAAAGTGAGAGAACAGCTTTGCGGGGTCGGTCTTGGCGATCACCATGGCGCCGCCGGCATGATTGATGCCCGAGACGAAGCCCCAGCGCCCGTCCAGCACAAAGCCGCCATCGGCCGGGGTTAAAAGACCGCCGCCGGCCGAGCCCGTACCGAGAATCGGATCTCGGCTTGCACCGAAAAACTCTTCTTGCGCTTCGGCCGGGAATCGCGCCGCCCACATGATGTGCGAGAACACCAGCGACACCAGCCACCCGGTCGACCCGCAAGCTTCGGCCACTTCGCGCGATATCAGATAGTGCGCGCCCCAATCCATCTCGTAGCCGCCGAACCGTCGCGGCATGTAGACGCGATGCAGGCCCGCGCCTTTGAGAGCTGCCATGGCCGCAGGCGTGAGATCACGGTGATCCTCGGACGTATTGGCCTCGGCTTTAATGATCGGAACAGCTACGCGCGCCGCTGCGACCAGTTCAGAAACGGTTGGAACGGATGTGCTCACGGTTTGAAGCCTGACATAATCGTATTGACGAAAAAAGTGACGTCGAAGCCCGGCTTGATCGGATTGCGCCCGGTCCAGGGGCCAAGCCGGACGACGACCAGATCCTGCGATGGGACGACAAAGACATGCTGCTGGCCACGGCCCCAGGTCATGAACGTATCGCGCGCCAGAAACGGACCGGAAGCAATAGCGTCGGTTGACCCAGCGCCCTGGTTCGGAATTGGCGGATCATCGTAACCAAGCCACGTTTGCAAGCCGTAGTGACGCGCCACGGGCGACGGGGTCGTCATCTCCTTAATCCAATCGGAGGAGACGATCTGCCGTCCGTTGACGCGCCCCCGGCCCAGCAGCATGAGGCCGATCCGCGCCCAATCCATCGCCGGCGCACCGAGACAGCACGAGGTGTACGCGCGCCCGCCGGGCTCGTCGACATGCACCCGCGCCCGCGCACCCCCCATCGGCAGCCACACTTTGTCGCGAAGAATCTCGGCGTAGCGCGCGTCATAAACGCGCGACAGCACCATGCCGAGAATCTCGGAGTTGAGATCGTTGTACTCCCATCTGCTGCCGGGCGCCCAGCCAGCCATCGGCGTGTCGAGGATGATCCGTGTCGAATCGCCCGAGAACAACCACTGCATGCCGCGGCTGAACGGATCGAGCGTGAAGCCGGGCCGCTCCAGGCCCGAGCTCATCATCATCAATTGGCGCAACGAAATCGCGCCACGCGGATCACCGCGCCATTCGTCGATATAGTTTCCGACCGGCTCGTCGGCCGACCGAATCTTGCCGTCCGCGATGGCGATGCCGATCAAAACGGCTTGCAGCGTCTTATGCATGGACTGCGACTGCGTCAACTTGTCGCGCGTCCAATCGGCTGCGTACCATTCGTGCTGCACCTCGCCTTTATGCACGACAATCAGCGCGTACGATTCGAACCGATCAGCAAAGGCATCGACTGCCGCCAACGCGCTATCGGAGATGGTCCTGCTTTCCGGCGCGGCAACGGGGATCTGAAAGGAGTTGTCGCCACGAATTTCCTCGTCTGGCACGACGAAACCCTCGGCGCGGTGATCTGGCGGCAGCACCATCCGGACGTAGCCGCGCCACAGCCAGGGGTCCTGCCAGTAGACCAGGTTGACCCCCGCGAGAATCAGCAGGACAAGGCCAAGCGCGATTTGCCCGAAGAGACGCATGCTCATAGCGAGGCGACCCGATCTTGCCAGCCGTTGAGGAGCTTGTGATCGCCCCTGCCCCAGTCGCCGATGCCGAGCCGATCGCACAGGGCCCAAGCCATGCAGAGATTGGTCGACAGCACGGGCAGCCCCGTCAGCTTCTGCCCCTCCTGAATCGCGCGCAGGCTCGGCATGCCGCTTCCGGTGAATAGAATGGCGTCGGCGCCCTTGGTATCCATTGCCTTCACCGACGCGATGGCGTCCTCGGCCGAGAGCTCGTAGATCGAGCGCGTGTCGGTCGAGGCGGTGACAATGCGATGTGCTGCAAGGATCTCGAACCCGCCGGCCTGGTAATAGGCCTTGGCCATGTCGATGATCCACACCGGATAGGGTGCGCCGATGACGATCTTCTTGACGTTCAGTTTTTTCAACGCGGCGATGATGGCTTGCCCACCGGTGATGATGGGATAGCCACGTTTGGCAGAAATCGCTGCCATATCCTTCGTCTCGCGATCGATCCCGGCGACGTAGGACGCGGCTGTGCAGGCAAAGGCGAATGCATCCAGCCTGAGCGTGTCAAAGCTGTCGAGCGTGCTATCGAGTTTTTCGTAGTATTCGACGTAGCGATCGCGCGGTTCGAAACATTTGCTGACCAGCCGCGTCACGAGCAACGACACGTGCGGCGGCAAGCACGCGGCAAATTCGGGCTCGACCGTGGGATTGGCCTGTGGCGGCGCGACGCCGACCCGGCCTCTGCTTCCATAGTCTTCCTTGGACATTCTTGATCTCCCTCGACGGCCCCCGCATGTGTCTAGGCCGCCATGGTAGCCCGGGGAAATTGTGGACGCGACCGCGTCCGCACCTTGGCTAGCCTTACCGCCTCACATAGTCTCGCCCGCGTATTCGGTGGGGGAACACCATGGCTTTGCGCATTCTCTTTCTTATCATTCTGCTCGATTTGATGGGCATCGGCGTGATGAACCCGATTTTTCCGTTCCTCGCGACTCGGATCGGGCTTGAACCTGCCACCGTGACCCTGGTGATCGCCATATATCCGATCGCCTCCTTCATTTCCGCGCCGTTCTGGGGCCGCATGAGCGACCGCAGGGGGCGTCGGCCAATCTTGATGATCAGTCAGGTGGGCGCGGTTGCGTCCTATGTCCTGCTCGCCTTCGCCGACAATATCTGGCTCCTGATTCTGTCGCGTTTCATCGGCGGTATTTGCGCCGGCAATATCGGCGCAGCCTTTGCCTACATCACCGACGTAACGACCAACGAGAATCGACCCAAGGGCATGGCCCTGATTGGCGGCGCCTTGTCGCTTGGATTTATTGTCGGACCGCTGGTCGGCGGACTGCTTGCCGGAGGTGACAAGACCAATGCCGATTTCACCCTGGTGGCGCTGTTCTGCGCAGGCATGAACGCGCTGGCCCTGGTCGGCACCATCACCATGCTGCCGGAATCGCTCAATCCGGAAATGATCGAGAAACTCAAGAACCGGCTGCACGCGTCGCGGTGGCAGTCTTTCGAAAAGATCCGCGCCAAGAGCGGTCTGTTCATGATGTTCCTGGCGGCACTGGCCTTCGGAACCGGTGGCAGCGTGTTTGAGTCGAGCTTTCCGCTGTGGGGCAAAGACGCGATGGACCTGGGCCCGCGCGAGGTTGGTTGGGCGCTGTCGTTTGCCGGTG
>Ga0194132_10005816_pt1 | contig 19614 bp, 17 predicted proteins | sample TA2KigOf80mmetaG_FD_148612 | JGI IMG/M metagenome (GOLD analysis project Ga0194132, IMG submission 148612) | Freshwater microbial communities from Lake Tanganyika, Tanzania - TA2015054 Kigoma Offshore 80m | ecosystem: Environmental > Aquatic > Freshwater > Lake | place: Tanzania: Lake... | reverse complement strand
CGTGCGTGCCTATCTCCCCGCGACTGACGCTGGCGCGGCGCGGCGCGCGGTCGAGGGCGCCGGCGCGGCACTCGGCCACCTCCAGGCGTTCGGCCTGCGGCCGATCGGCGATCTCACGGTGTCGGTCGTCCATGAGTCGGATTGGGCACACGCATGGAAACGCCACTTCCCGGTGCTCCGGGTGGGCCGTCGGATCGTGATCCGGCCGACATGGCGACGCCATCGACGGGCACCCGGCGAGGTGGTGGTTGCCCTGGATCCGGGCATGGCGTTCGGCACGGGCCTCCACCCCACGACCCGGCTCTGCCTGGCCGGCCTCGAGCGCTGGGCCGACGAGGGGCGACTGGTGCCGGAGGCGCGGGGGCTCGACGTGGGTGTCGGCTCGGGCATCCTTGCGATCACAGCGGTCCGGCTCGGGCTGGGTTCGGCCCTCGGCGTGGACACCGATCCGATCGCGATCGCCGCCACCCGTCAGAACGCGGCGCGCAACCGCGTGGTGCGTCGGGTGACCGCGCGCGAGGGCTCGCTGCCCAGCGCCCAACCGCCCTTCGACCTCGTGCTCGCGAACCTCATCGCCTCGGTGCTGATCGCCCTGGCCGGGGGCCTCCGCGCCGAGCTGCGGCCCGGCGGCCGCATCCTCGCGTCAGGGATCTTCGTGGACCGCGAGTCCGACGTCCGCCGTGCGTTCGAGGCCGGCGGCCTCGAAGTCGTCCGCGACGAGCGGGAGGGCGAGTGGGTGGCGCTCGAGGCGGTGCGGACGGATCCGGGGCGATCACCGTCCTGACCGGTCGGCGCCGACCCGTCGGTAGAATTCGAGTTCCCGATGTCCCTCCTGCCGATCCTGCTCGCGATTCACATCTCGCTGGCGGTCGTGCTGTTCCTGCCCTCGATCCTGCTGCCGCTGCTGTTGCGGCGCCGGCCTGAGGCGCCGCACTCGGGCCCGATCACCGCGCTGATGATGATCCAGTCCAATGGCACGCTCGTGATCGGCCTCGGTCTGGCGATCTCGGGTGCCGGATTGCTGGCCATCCTGGGCGCAGCGATGCTCTCGCAGCCGTGGCTCGTGGCGGGCCTGTCGATCTACCTGCTCAACCTGCTGCTGGCGTTCTTCATCCAGCGCCCCAACATGCGGCGGCTCCTCCGGCTGAGCGCAGGCGATGACGCCACGTGGCGCGCCCGGGCCCGCCGCCAGCGGTATGTCTCCTACCTCATGGCGGCCCTGGTCGGGACGATCGGCGTGCTCATGAGCACCAAGCCCGAGCTGTGGTGAGCGCTTCAGCCCGACACCTGCGACCGCGGATCCGGACGGCCGTGGTCGAGGACCTCGGCTGCAAGGTGAACCATGCCGAAGCGGAAGCTGTCGCGCGCCGCCTCGCCGGGCGTGGCGTTCGGATCATCGATGGCCATCGTGGCGCGGGCCATCGCGTCGCCGCCGACCTGGTGGTCATCAACACCTGTACCGTGACCTCGATCGCGGACCAGAAGTCGCGACAGGCGGTGCGGCGCGCCCGGCGGGCGAATCCCGACGCGGAGATCGTGGTGGCCGGCTGCTCGGTGGCAGTCGACCCGGCGCCGTTCGCTGCCGCCGACCCTGCCGCTCGACTGGTGGACGCCAGGACCACAGGCGCCCTCGACGCCGAGCTTGACGCCCTCCTGGCCGCGGACGGTCCGCTCCCGACCGCCTGGGGCGTGGAGCCAGCCGCGCCCGCGCCGATCCCGGGCGAGCGCACACGAGCCTATGTGAAGGTCCAGGACGGGTGCTCGTTCCACTGCACGTACTGCGTGATCCCACGCGCCCGTGGCCCGGAGCGATCGCTCACCCCGGATGCCGTCCTCGAGGACGTTCGCGCCGCCCTGGCCCGCGGGCGGCGGGAGATCGTGCTGACGGGCATCAACATCGGCACCTACGACGGCGGGGATTCGGCGCCGGGGCCGCGCGGCAGCCATGCGTGGGAGGCCCTTTCACTGGCGGGACTGATCGGGCGGATCCTTGCCGAGACGCCCGTCGAGCGCCTGCGGCTGCCCTCGATCGAGGCTCAGCATGTCACCGACGAGTTGCTCGACGTCTGGGCGGCCTCCGGGGGCCGCTGCCTGCCCCACTTCCACGTTCCGCTCCAGGCCGGCGACGACGGCACGCTGCGGCGAATGGGCCGGCGGTACGACACGGCTGGCTACGCGGCCGTGATGCGACGAATTCGTCGGATCGTGCCCGACGCGGCCCTCCATGCCGATGTGATCGTCGGCTTCCCGACGGAGGACGAGGCGGCCTGGCGGCGGAGCGTCGAGTTCATCGAGGCGATCGGCTTTGCCGGACTCCACGTCTTCCGCTACTCCCCGCGACCCGGGACGCCGGCCGTGCGCATGGCCGGCCAGGTCGACGAGGCGAGGCGGCGGGCCCGTGCCGAGGAGTTACTCGCCGTTGCCGCGCGCCTGCGACGGACCTGGGCGGCGCGCCAGGTGGGCCGGATGCTGAGCGTGCTGTTCGAAGAGCCGGCGCCGGGCGGAGGCAGCGACTGGGTCGGGCACGCCGGGAATCACACCTTGGTGGAGGCGGGCGCGAGCGACGGCCGTACCCTCGCCAATGTCATCGCACGGGTTGCCGTTGAGCGGCTTGCAGGGGACGGTGACCGTGTCGCAGGCCGATGCGACGAATTCGTCGCATCGGCGACGGTGGAGGCGTGATGGTCAGCCCCGACTGCCTGTTCTGCCGGATCGCAGCGGGCGAACTCCCCTCGTCGCAGGTCCACGCCGACGACCAGGTCATCGCCTTCCGCGACATCGCGCCCAAGGCACCGGTCCACGTCCTCGTGATCCCACGGCGCCACATCCCATCCGCGGCCGACCTGGCGGTCGACGATGGTCCGCTCCTTTCCCGGATGGTCGCGGTTGCGGCCGAGGTGGCCCGCCACGAGGGGATCGCCGACTCGGGCTACCGGATCGTGACGAACGTCGGCGCGGATGCCGGGCAGAGCGTGGCTCACCTGCATCTGCACGTGCTCGGAGGCCGCCGGATGACATGGCCACCCGGCTGAGCTCCCGCTCGCGCACGAGGGGCCCCGGCGTGCGGCTCGTGACGGCGTTGCTGACCTCGGCGCTGGCCGTGGCCGGCTGCGGCATCGCGGCGCGGGGCGGGCCGGTCCAGTCACCGGTCGCGACGCCCGTTCCATCGGTGCCGATCGCCATCGAGCAGACCCGCGTCCAGCTGGAGGGCGCGCTCCGTGCCGCGGGCTACTTCGTCGCGCGGGCGGACGCCCCGTTCCGACCGCCGGAATCGGGCCTGCTGGCAAGCGCGCCCCGCGTCGTCTTCCAGGTGCTGCTGCCCGACGATCCAGGCCGAGGCCAGATCGTGATCTACGAGTACCCGGACACCGAACGCGCCGCGGCGGCCGGCCACGAGATGGCGGCGTACGTTGCGAGCGGGCCCGGCCGCGTCCAGTTCAGCCCGGACGCGAGACACGTGCTGCGCCAGTCGGGGACCACGCTCATCTTTTACACGTGGCTGCGCGAGGGCGCCACGGACGCGGTCGCGGAGATCGCGACCGTGCTCGACACAGTGGGGCAGGGAATCGCGATCCCGCAGTAGTCGAGGAGCCGAAGGTTGACCCCTCCGCGCTCAGGCCGGGGCCGAAGTGCCCTCCTCCTGCACGGGCAGCGGCGCGTCCACCACTGCCCAGCGCCGGACCTCGTCGCGCTTCACCTTGAGCGTGTGGGTTCGGGGGAAGTCGCTGTCGGGCCAGAGCCGCCAGGCTGCGACCCGCTGGTGAGCGGCGAGGGTCGCGTTCGCCTGCTTCACGGCAGCGTTCAGCTGTTCGCGCACCGTGGCCGCATCCGGGCCGGGTGCGCCCTCGGCGCGGGCCGGAATGTCGCCGCCCTGCGGCAGGCCGTGCGAGCCGGGCGTAAGCACCACCGCCTCGATCCGTCCGGGCCGTGTCTCCACCACGACCGAGTCGCGCAGACCGGCGGTCCGCAGCGCGTTCTCGATGTCCTCCGGGTACACGTTGAGCCCGTTGGGCAGCACGATGATGTCCCGGGTGCGCCCCATCAGGATCAGGTGGCCCGTCGCGTCGAAGCGCCCGATGTCGCCGGTCCGGTACCAGCCGTCGGCGGTCAGGGCCGCCCGCGTGGCATCTGGGTCGCGGAAGTAGCCATGGAAGAGCGACGGACCCCGCATGAGGATCTCGTTCTCCGCGGAGAGCTTGACCTCGAAGCCTTCGATCGGCTTGCCGACCGTGCCGAGGCCGTGGTCCTGCTTGGAGGTCACCGACGCGGGACCGCATTCGGTGGCGCCGTACCCCTGCATCACCACAACGCCCAGGTCCTCCCACGCCTGCTGCAGGCTGGGCGGCAGGAACGCCCCGGCGCACACGAACAGGTTCAAGCGGCCGCCGAGCTGCGCGTGCACGCGTCGGAAGATGAGCCGGCGCAACCGATATGGCAGTCGCCGGACAATGCTGCGCAGCCGGTTGAACGTGCGCTCCCGGCCGGCCTTCTCGACCTCGCGCTCGATCGCGCTCCAGAACAGGTCGAGGACCTGCGGCACAACGACCATGGTTGTGACGCGGTGGTCGCGGATGGCCTCGAAGATGACCCGCGGGTTGCGTGATCGGACGTAGAGGATGTCTGCCCCGACGGTGAGCGCGTAATAGAGGGCCGTCACCTGTTCGAGCAGGTGGGAAAGCGGCAGGAGCGAGACGACCCGGTGCTCCTGGGGCGCGATGATCCGGTGCGCCGCCTCCACCGAGGCCAGGATGTTGCCGTGCGTCAACATGACGCCCTTGGGCACTCCCGTCGTGCCGGAGGTGAAGATGATCTCGGCGAGATCGTCGCGTCCCGGCCGCGGCCAGCCGTCAACCTGCGCCTCCCATTCAGAAGGCAGCGCCGCATCGGCCGGAGCAGCCAGGGCCTCGACACTCGTGGTCGGAAAGCGCCCGAGGCCCGCCTCGCGCGGGTCGGGTCCATCGCGGCCGCTGCCGATCGCGAGATGGCGGGCATCGGCCTTCGCAGCGATGCGCTCAACCGATTCGGGCGCCATGCGCAGGTCCAGGGGCACCACTGTCACGCCCGCGCGCATCGCCCCGAAGTACGTGGCGGGCAGCTCTGGCGTGGACGGGGACCAGGTCAGCACGCGGTCTCCCGGCCCGACGCCGGCCGCGCGCAGTCGCCACGCGACGAGCTTGCTGCGGCGAGTAAGCTCCGCGAAGCTCCACCGTTCGGCGGACCCATCATCGCGGCGCAGGCCCAGCGCCGGACGGTCGCCATACCGTGCAGCGGCGTCATCAAGAAGGTCCAGGAGGGACTGCATGGCGAGCAATCGTACTGCGCGCCTGCACGAGCTTCGAGCACGCCGGCCGGATCAGGCCGGTCGACCACAGCGCAGGGCGTGACGCTCCCCGCTTCAACACAAGCTCACTGGGAGGCGATCGGACCCGCTGACGGCCACCCGATCGTGTTCCTCCATGGCGTCCGCGAGTCACGCTCGATGTGGCGCGAACAGGCGCCGCTTGCCGATGAATACCGCCTGATCACGGCCGATCTGCCCGCGCACGGGGCGCTCGCCGGAGAGCGGTTCCGGCTCGAGCACGCCGTCGACCGCGTTGCGTCCGTCATCGACTGGGCCGCCGGTGGCCGGGCCCTCGTGGTCGGGTTCTCGCTGGGTGGCTACGTGGCGATGGAGCTGGCGGCCAGGTCCCCAGAGCGCGTTGCGGGTCTCGTGCTGTGCGGCGCCAGCAGTGAGCCGTGGACGGTCCTTGCGAGCCCGCTGCGGATCGCTGCGCGCCTGCTGCTCGCGATGGACGAAGGTGTGCCGATGCCGTGGGCAGCAACGATGGCCGGCCGCGCGGCCCTGGGGCGCCGCTTGCAGCCGGCAGCCCCGAATGCCGCCCATCGGGTTCGGATCGACGCGGGCGGCCAGGCCCTGCTTGACATCGCGGGCCGGCGATTCCGGCCGCGCCTGCGCTCGTACCCTGGGCCGACGCTGCTGGTGAACGGCGCGCGTGACCGGCTGATGCGCCGCCACGAGCTGGCGTTCCTCGGGGAGTGTCGCAACGGCCGGCTGGTGGTTGTCCCGAATGCGAGGCACCTCGCGAACCTCGACGCGCCCGAGCTGTTCAACCGCCACCTGCGGAGATTCGCGGCGTCCATCCCCTGGTAACGGCGCCCGGGGCTCGGCGCGGGAACATGTGGGCCGGCGACCCCGGCCGAGCCGCGCGTGCCGGCTCGTGATCGATGGTCAGCCGTTTGACCCACCGTCGGCCGAGGGCTATGCTCCGCGCGCCCTGCGACGCCATCGTCGAGGGCATTGCCGTTGGTGCGGCCGCGATCGCGGCGGTGCGACGGCGCGGGGAGGTGATTCCGGATTGGCTGAAGTCCGAGTGGGCGAGAACGAGACCTTCGAGAGTGCGCTTCGCAGGTTCAACAAGAAGATCCAGCAGAGCGGCATCCTCGCCGAGGCGCGCCGACGCGAGTACTACGAGAAGCCGAGCGTGAAGCGCAAGCGCAAGGAAGCCAAGCGCAAGAAGGCCGCCCGCACCCCGCAGGGCTGACCGCCATCGGAGATCGGGTCGTGCGACGCGATGTGCGGCTCACGGGCGGCGTCACACGCACGGCTGCGAGCCCGTCCCCGATGCGATCGCCCCACGGCGATCCTGTCAGCTCCGGGACCGCGACCGTGCCCGAGGTGCCCAGCCTGGTGCCCCTCCACCTCCGGTGACCCTCCAGGAACGAATCCAGGACGAACTGCGGGCCGCCATGCGGTCCGGAGACGCCCTGCGTCGCGACGTGCTGCGCATGGCCATCAGCAGCGCCTACAACGTCGAGAAGGCGCGCCAGCGGCCGCTGACCGAGGACGAGCTGGTCGATGTGCTCGGCCGCGAAGTGAAGACCCGACGCGAGTCTGTCGAGGCGTTCCGCGCCGGCGGCCGCGAGGACCTCGCCACGAAGGAAGAGGCCGAGATCGCCATTCTGCGGGAGTTCCTGCCCCGGCCCCTGAACGCCGACGAGCTGTCCACACTCGTGGACGAGGCGATTGCGGCGACAGGGGCCACGTCCCCGCGTGACCTGGGCAGGGTGATGGGCTGGCTCGCGCCGCGGACGCGAGGCCGGGCCGACGGCCGGCAGGTCAGCGAGCTCGTGAACGGTCGACTCGCGAGCGGAGGCGGCTGAGTGCTGGCCGCACGTGGCGAGCGATCGACCGAGTTCCGGCGCCGGGACGCCGGCCGTCTCCTGGTCGCCTCGGCGCTCCTGGTCCTCGCCCTGGCCGCGATCCTGAGCATCGATGTCGCGTCCAATGGGCTCGGGCTGCGCCTCGGAGCGATTGCCGAGGATGCCGTCCGGGCGCCGCGCTCGCTCACGTTCGAGAGCGAGATCCTCACGAGCAAGGCGCGTGACGAGGCCGGTGGTGCGGTGCCACCCCAGTACGACTACTCACCCGAGCGCGCTGCCACGATCGGCACCCAGCAGGCGACGGCCTATGCGAGTGATGTCCAGCCCATCGATGCGGCGTTCTCCAGCGATGTCGGTCCGACGAGCCGGGTCGAGCTCCTGCAGGCCGCGCTGCCGCGACTCTCCGACGCCAGCCGCACGACGCTGCTGACGCTCTCCAGCGAGCGCTGGCGACTCGTGCGCAACGAGGCCGAGCGCGTCCTCGAAGACGTGCTGCGCACGGAGCTGCGCGACACCGACGTCGCAACGGAGCGCCAGTTCCTCAGCGGACGGATGCTTGCGGGCCTTTCGCCCGACGAGCGGCGCCTCGCGGCCGACCTGATCGCGCCGCTCGTGGTGCCGAACTCTTCCTACAGCGACGAGCTGACCTCGCAGGCGCGGGCCGCCGCCGCCGCCGCGATCGCGCCGGTCAACGTGTCGGTCCTGCAGGGCGAGATCATCGTGGACGCGGGAAAGCCCATCACCGAGTTCGAGCTCGAGATGATCGCCGCCTTCGAACTCAATGAGTCGAACCTTGACACCGCCCGCCTCGGCGGCTGGTTCCTGCTCGCGGCGCTCGTGGTCGGGCTGCTCCTCGCCTGGGTCTGGCGCTTCCGGCCGGAGATCTGGCATCGCAACAACGTGCTGCTGCTGGTCGGGCTGATGCTGATCGTGGCCACGCTGGCGCTCAAGCTGACCGCGGGCCGCTCGATCCTGCCGTTCTTCCTTCCCGTCGCCGCGATCGGAATCCTCGTGGCAATTCTCCTCGACGCAGGTGCCGCCGCGGTGATCGTCATGGTGGTCGCGCTGCTGGCAGGGGCGATCAACGGCGGCTCGCTCGAGATGGCGACGTACGTCTTCCTCGGCGGCTTCGCAGGGATTCTCGGCGTCAGGCGCGGGGACCGGATGCACGTGTTCGTCCAGGCCGGAATCGCCGTGGCAGTGGTGAACATCGTCGTGGTTTCGACGTTCGCCCTACTCGGCCAACGCGATCTCACGGGTGTCCTCCAACTCTGGGCGGCGTCGTCCGTGGCGGGTGCCGGCGCGGCCGTGGTCGCGGTCGGGACCTTTGCGGTGCTGGGCAACCTGTTCGGGATCGTCACGGTCTTCCAGCTGCTCGAGCTCGCAAACCCGTCGCAGCCGCTCCTGCGGCGGCTTCTGACCGAGACCCCCGGCACGTACCACCACGCGCTCATGGTGGCCAACCTTGCCGAGCGTGCGGCGGAAGCCGTCGGCGCCGACCCGCTGCTGGCTCGCATCGCTGCCTATTACCACGACGTCGGCAAGCTCGGGAACCCGCTCGCGTTCATCGAGAACCAATCGGGCGGCGAAAACGTTCACGACCAGCTGCCGCCCGAGGTTTCGGCGCAGATCCTCAAGGGCCACGTCGTCGACGGGATCGAGTTGGCGTATCGGGCGAGGCTGCCCACGTCCCTGATCGCGTTCATTCCACAGCATCACGGCACGGCGCTCATGAGCTACTTCTACGCCAAGGCGCGGGAAGCCTCGGCCGCGCCATACGGCGGCCTCGCCACCGACGAGGGCACCCGCGCGGCCGCGCTCGTCGACCAGCGCCGGTTCCGCCACAACGGTCCGAAACCGCAGTCACGCGAAGCGGCGATCCTCATGCTCGCGGACAGCGTCGAAGCCTCCGTGCGCTCGCTCGCCTCCCGCGACGAAGCCACGATCCGGGCGATGGTTGCAAGGATCATCGACGAGCGGCTCAAGGACGGCCAGCTCGACGAGTGCGACCTGACGCTGCGCGACATCGAGCGGATCCGGGAGGCCTTCGTCTCGCAGTTGCTGGGCATGTACCACCAGCGCATCGCCTATCCGCAGAACAAGATCGTGGAGATCGAGTCGCGCCGGGCGTCCGGCGGCTGATGGCGGGCGGCGACCCGCGGTCCATCTATCGCCCGCCCTGGCGGATCGACCTGACGGTCCGGCCCGGCGTGAGGATCCTCGTCCCCGGGTCTGTCCTTGCCGCCCTGGTTGCCCGGATCCTCGAGGCCGCCGGGGCGCCGGCGCCGGCATCGCTCGCGCTGATCCTCTCCGACGACGCCGAGCTGTCGTTGCTCAACGAAGAGCACATGGGTGCCGAGGGTCCGACGGACGTGCTCTCGTTCCCGCTGCTCGCGCCCGAGGCCTTTCCGCCTCATCCGGGCCGACCGGGCGGGCCTCGGCCCGACGCGTTCCCGCGGCCGCCTGGCGCGCGCGTCCACCTGGGTGATGTCGTGGTGTCGGTCGAGCGGGCTCGGATGCAGGCCGCGATCGGGCAGGGCGGCCAGACTGGGGATGTGGCGTGGGACGCGCGCGACGAGCTGCGCCTGCTGGTTGCACACGGTGTCCTGCACGTCTGCGGCTGGGACCACGCTGAGCCTGCGGAGGGGGCGGCGATGCGTGCACTCGAGCAGGAGCTGCTCGCCGCCAGGTAGGGGCGAGGCTGCTCGGAGACAGTGCGGCCCGCAGTTCCTGCGCGCCACCCGGTGCCATACGCGAGCATCCAGCGCCACGAATCGCCGAACTGCCAGTCCATTGCCCGCGCTTCGGCGCGCCATTCCTGCTCCGTCGTCAGGTACGGGACTGCCTGCGCAGCGACGGCCGCGGCGAACGCATGCGCATCCGCGTCGAGCGCGGTCATCGCCTCGAGCTCTGCCGCGTATTGCCCGGTCGTCCGTGGCGTTTCGTCGTCGGCCGCGCCGACAGCGTCGTGGATCGCCGCCCGCTCGATGCCGCCGAGCAGCGAATCGATCTGCATTGCGAGCCGGAGCCCCGGCCGGGTCACGGCGACGATGACCCGTCGCCGATCGCGCTCGTGGCGGCGTTGCACCACGTACCCCAACTCCGCCAGGCGCGCAAGAGCCGACGAGACCGTGGTCCGCGGCCGCCCCAGCAGCCCCGGGATCTGCCCCAACGCGATCTCGCGCGGCCCCGCCACGGCGTGGAGCACCAGCCCCGCCGTGAGATTGACGCCCGACTCGCGGTGCGGCTCGCGCATGTTGCTGGCAACGGCCGCCTGCGCCTTTGCCATCGTCATCAGCGTGTGCTGGTGTGCCGTCCACATCGCCAGGGGATCCACCTTCGGCGCGGCCGCGATTCGCTGGTGCAGCCGTTCGCGAAGGATCCGCCGCCATCCCGGCCGCTCGAGCCAATCGTCCATCGCATCCTCGTCGAGTGACTCCGTCAATGCCCAATGGCGCTTCTGCCACGTGGCCGACTCGGCCGTTCCGATCTCGCTCCGCCGCCCCCTCCGCCGCCCCGATGCGACGAATTCGTCGCATCGGGGCGGCGGACGGCACGGGGGAAGGTCCCAGGTCGGGCTGCACTGACGCTTTACCGCCGCTTACCTGCGATTCGGCTGGCGCATGAGGCACTGCTGGAGGGGCGTGAAAGGGCCCGCTGCTACCATTGACTCAGGCCCTCCGCGTTGCGGATCGGGCTCTGTCGGCATGCGGCGCGCCCAGCCACGTTCGTTGGCGAGGACGCGGTCATCGGAGTCGGCGTGAAGATCGTCGTGGGCCTCGGGAATCCGGGCGAGCAGTACGCACGGACGCGCCATAACGTGGGCTGGATGGTGCTCGACCGCCTGGCCGATCGCGCCGGCTGGTCCGGTCGCGGCCGCACGCGCGACGCGTCGTCGATCGTCATGGGCCGCTACCGCGGCCTCGACCTGACGCTCGCCAAGCCGCTGACGTACATGAACGAATCGGGCATCGCGGTGCGCAGGATCCTGGCGCGCGAGCGCGCGCCGCTGAGCGATCTGCTCGTCGTTGTGGATGACTTTGCGCTGCCGTTCGGGCGACTGCGCTTCCGCGAGGGCGGCGGCCCCGGGGGCCACAATGGTCTCGAGTCGATCATCGCCGAGATGGGCTCCGACCGTTTCAGCCGGCTGCGGGTGGGGATCGGCGAGCCGGGCCGCAGCAGCGTGGATCACGTCCTCGGACGGTTCGCGCCTGCGGAGATCGTGCGACTCGACGAATTGCTCGATGAAGCTGTCGAAGGCGTCGAGACGTGGGCACGAGAGGGCACGAGCAAGGCCGCCAATCGCTTCAACACGTTCGAGCTCCGCCCGGCCGACGAGGACCGGGCCGCCGCGCCGGGCGAAGTCGACGGGCCGCCGGGGCCCGACGGCATCCGGCGGACACGGACCGGCTGGCGACGAGCGCATCCGGCCGAAGACGAGCCGTGAGCTTACCCCCGCTCCGGGGCAAGCGCGGGCGCGAGCGCCGTCTCGGTGAGCAATTGAACGCCGCGCGATTGCGAGCCGCTGCCCTGCCGACGATGGCCGATGAGGCTGTCGACTTCGACGTCCATGAGGTGGAGCGCGAACTCGAGGACCACACGCGAAGAGAGGCCAGGGCCCTGGCAGCGCCGGCGCCGGCGCGAGACAGCGCGAAGGCGCGGGGGCCCGGTCGGCGGCTGCCGAGCCTCGCGACGTTGCCGCTGCTCCTGCAGGCCACGGGGACATTCGGGGCGCTCCGCGAACGGCTCGGCGGCGCAGACCGGCGATTGACCGGCGGCCGGCACTGCGGCCTCGTGGCGGTGCCGCATGGGGCAAAGACCTACCTTGCGGCCGCGCTCGCGCTGGGTCCTGAGGCAGAGCGCGTGGTCTGGATCGCGCGCGACTCCGAAATCGGTGATCGCGTGGCGGAGGAACTCGGAGTGTGGCTGGGCGAGCCTGGCACCGTGGCGGTGCTGGAGCCCCGGACCGCCCTCGCGTACGAGCGCAGCGAGCTGGTCACTGACGAGACGGCCGCGCGCGTGGCGGCGCTCTCCCGCTGGCGGAGTGGCCGCGCGCGCGTCCTCGTGGCGTCGGTCCAGGCCCTGCTCCAGCACACGATCGAGCCGGCGGACCTGCCGGACTCGCCGCTTGTCGTCGAGGCCGGCGCGCGACTCGGTCTCGAGGCACTGCTGGGACAGCTCCAGCTGCTGGGCTACAGCCCCGCCCTCGAGGTGGCGGGCCGCGGCGAGTTTGCCCGGCGCGGGGGCATCGTGGACGTGTTCCCGCCCAGCGAGGAGTTGCCGGTCCGGGTCGAGTTCTTCGGGGACGAGATCGACTCGCTGCGCCGGTTCGATCCCACCGACCAGCGGGCCGTCGGCCCGGCCGCCCGGATCGAGCTGCTGCCCGCGAGTGAGTTCCTGGCGCCGAGGGACGGAATCGCGGGCCTGCGGGCCAGGATCCGGGGCATGGGTTCCCTCCCGGAGCGCCTCGCTGACGACCTGGCACGGTTCGAGGCGCGACGAGATGCGACGAATTCGTCGGAATCTGGTCGCGCGCTGCCGACCGGCGACGCGGCGGAGATCTGGGCGCCCTACCTGGCGCCAGCCACTGGGTTCGACCACGTCGATCAGGGAGCGCTGCTGATCCTTGACGAACCGGGCGACATCGCCGATGCAGCCGAGTTTCTGTGGCGCCAGGCGGACGAGCGCAGGGCCGAAATGATCGACGGCGGTGACCTGCCGAAGAGCTGGCCGTCCACCTATCTCGGGCCGCGCGAGTGGAAGGGTCGGCTGGCCGGCTCGCGGACCCTCGAGCTGACGTGGGAGTCCGAGGCGCCCGATGCGATGGCCGGCGGGGGACTGAGCATGGGTGACGCATTCGGCTGGCGGGAACCCGCGATGATGCCGGCGCGGACCGCACAGCTTGCGGCCAGCGTGGAGCGCTGGCAGGCCGATGGCGCGCGCGTCGTGGTCGCCTCGGACCAGGCGCCGCGCCTGGCGGAGCTGCTCGCCGAAGCGGGCCATCCGCTCGGCGTCAGCGGGACCCTCGCCGAGGCGCCGCCGCCGGGGGCCGTCGCGCTGATCGAGCGGAGCCTCAATGGCGGGTTCGCCGGCGGGCCCGACGGCCTGATCTTCGTCACCGACCGCGAACTGTTCGGCTCGGTGCGCGTTCGCCGGCCGCGTGCGCTGCGGCGGATCGTCCCGCGCGACATCCTCGAGCGGCTGGCCCAGGGCGACCTCGTGGTGCATGTCGACCATGGCATCGGGCGCTACGAGCGGATGCTTCGGCGCGGGTCGGACGGCGAGGAGCGCGACTATCTCGAGATCGCGTTCGAGGGCGGCGACCGCATGTTCGTCCCCGTCGAGCAGATCAACCGGCTGTCGCGCTACTCGGGCGCGGAGCGGCCCGCGCTCTCGAAGCTCGGTGGCGGCGAGTGGCAGCGGACCAAGGCCCGGGTCCGAAAGGCGGTCAGCGACCTCGCCGAGGACCTGCTCGAGCTGTACGCGTCGCGTGGTGCTGCCGAAGGTCACGCATTCGGGACCGACACGCCCTGGCAGCAGGAGATGGAGGCCTCGTTCCCGTACGAGGAGACCGCCGACCAGCTCCGGGCCGTGGCCGAGGCGAAGCTCGACATGGAGTCCGGCCGGCCGATGGACCGCCTCGTGGTCGGTGACGTCGGCTACGGCAAGACCGAGGTCGCGCTGCGTGCAGCCTTCAAGGCGACCCAGGACGGCAAGCAGGTTGCCGTGCTCGTGCCGACGACCGTGCTCGCGGCGCAGCATCACCAGACGTTCAGCCAGCGGCTCGCGGCCTTCCCGATGCATGTCGCCCTGCTGTCGCGATTCGTGCCGCCCAGGGAGCAGGAGGCCGCGATCGCGGGCCTCGCGGATGGCTCGATCGACATCGTGATCGGCACCCACCGGCTGCTCTCGAAGGACGTGCGGTTCCGCGACCTCGGCCTCGTGGTCGTGGACGAAGAGCAGCGCTTCGGCGTTGCCGCGAAGGAGCGACTCAAGCAGCTGCGGCGTGAGGTCGACGTGATGACACTCTCGGCGACGCCCATTCCGCGGACGCTGAACCTCGCCCTGGCGGGCGTCCGCGACCTCAGCGTCATCGAGACGCCGCCCGAGGACCGGCTGCCGATCCAGACGCGGGTCGCCGAAGCCTCCGCGGGCCTTGTCCGGGACGCGATCCTGCGCGAGCTCGATCGCGGCGGCCAGGTGTTCTTCGTCCACAACCGCGTGGAGACGATCGAGGCGCAGGCTGACCAGTTGCGCCAGATGCTGCCCGGGGTGCGCGTCGCCGTGGGCCATGGCCAGATGGCCGAGGGCGCGCTCGAGCGGGTGATGCTCGCGTTTGCGGCGGGCGAGACCGACGTGCTGGTCTGCACGACGATCATCGAGTCCGGCCTGGACATCCCCAACGCAAACACGATCATCATCGACCGCGCCGACACGTTGGGCCTCGCCCAGCTCTACCAGCTGCGGGGCCGCGTCGGCCGCTCGAGCCGGCGCGCCTACGCCTATCTGCTCTACCGCCGGCGAGAGCGGCTCTCCGACGAGGCGCGCAGGCGCCTCCAGGCGATCTTCAACGCGTCCGAACTCGGAGCTGGCTTCCAGATCGCACTGGCGGACCTCGAGATCCGCGGCGCGGGCAACATTTTGGGTGCGCAGCAGAGCGGGCCCATGGCGGCCGTGGGTTTCGACCTCTACTCCCGGCTCCTCACCGACGCTGTCGAGGAGCAGAAGGCGTCCTACGAGCACCGGCCGCCCGTGCGCGAGAGGCCCAGCGCCGTCATCGACCTCCCCATCGACGCACACCTGCCCGAGGGGTACGTGCCCGACGAGGCCCAGAAGCTCGAGTTGTACCGGCGGCTGGCGCGGACCCGCACCGCGGGCGACATCGCGGCGTTCCGCCAGGAGCTGGCCGACCGCTTCGGTCCGATGCCGGCACCGGTCCTGCGCCTCGTGGAGGTGGCAGAGTTGCGCCTCGCGGCAGAGGCCGCGGGCGTGGCGTCGATCTCACGGGAGGAGGGTCACCTGGTCGTGCGCTTCGGGACGCTGCCGCGCTCCGTTGCGATGCGGGCGCTGGCAGGCGTCCGCCTGCCCGGCGTCCCGGTCGCCGGCGGCGTGACGTTCATGTCCAACCAGGTCCGGATCCGCCTGCCGCGCGAGCCGCGGGCGGCGTGGAGCGTGACCTCGGCCGTGGTCGCGCGCCTGGTGGCCGAGACGAGCGCCGGAGCAACCCCGTCGGAGACAGGCTTCTGATGCACGCCACCGAGGGCCGGACGCACGACAGCCTGTGGTCGCCGCAGCGTCGGGCGCTCACGATCGGCTTGATCCTTACCGTCACCCTCGTTGCCGCCGAGGCACTCGCCATTGCAACGATCATGCCGATCGTCGCGGACGATCTCGGCGATCTCCAGCTCTACGGCTGGGTGTTCTCGTCGTTCCTGCTGGGATCGCTGCTCGGCATCGTCGTGGCGGGCAGGATCGTGGACCGGTTCGGCCTGGTGCTGCCCTTCGTCGGCGGCCTTGTCGTGTTCGGCGCGGGTCTCGTGATCTGCGGCGTCGCGCCCACGATGCCCGTCCTTGTCGCAGGCCGGCTGATCCAGGGCTTCGGAGCGGGGGCGATCCCCCCGATCGGCTACGTGGCGATCGGCCGGTCGATGCCGGAGCGGCTCCGGCCGCAGATGTTCAATCTCTTTGCGATGGCCTGGGTGTTGCCGGGGATCGTGGGGCCGTCCATCGCCGCCGTGGTCGCCACGCAGCTCCACTGGCGGGCGGTGTTCATCGGCCTGTTGCCACTGATCGCCCTGTCCGGATTGATGACGCTGCTGCCGCTTCTGCGCGTGCCGCCGGCCGCCCGCAGCGACGAGGCGACCGCGATGCTGGCGGAGCGAGAGGCTCGCCGCGGGCCGCCGCTCGCCGTTGCGCTGGCCATCGGGGCAGGGCTGCTCATTGCGGGCCTGACGAGTGCGTTGGTCGAGGTCATGATCCCGCTGACCCTGGCAGGCCTCGTGGTCGGGCTCGCTGCATTCAAAGCGCTCACCCCGCCCGGGACACTCCGCCTCGTCCGTGGCCTGCCGGCTGCGATCCTGCTTCGCGGGGCACTCACGTTCGCGTTCCTCGGCGCGGACACGTTCTCTCCGTTGGCGCTCCAGGGCTGGCGCGGCCTGTCGCCGGCGTTGACGGGCGTCGTCATCACCGTGGTCACACTCGCATGGACGGCCGGCTCGTGGATCCAGACACGGTTCATCCCGCGACTCGGACCCGAGTGGTTCCTGCGTGTCTCGCTGTTCATGGTTACGATCGGGCTCGCCGGCACGATGCTCGTGCTTGCGCCGGGCATCCCGATCGAGGTGGGCCTGGTTGCCCTGACCTCCGCCGCCGTTGGCATCGGCATGGGCTACTCGGCGGCGTCGCTGATCGTGCTCCGGGATGCGCTGCCCGGGCGGGAGGGCGCGTCGACGTCAGCCCTGCAGCTCTCCGACGTGCTTGGCACGGTGCTCGGGACGGGCATCGGCGGCGCGTTCATCGCCGCCGGCGAGCGCGCCGGGGCAGAGCCCTGGCTGGGGTTGGCAGGCGCGTTCGGCACCTTCGTGGTCGTGGCCGCGCTGGGATTCGCAGGCTCGTGGCGGCTGTTCCCAGCCCCGAAGCCCGCCGGGGTCGTGGCCGCCAGGCCGGCACGCGAGGCTGCCTGAAGCCGTGCCCCACCCCGCGGCCGGGCAGGTCATGACGGTTCAGGGGTCGATCTCCCCCGATCGCCTGGGTTTCACCCTGCCCCACGAGCACTTCTACATCCAGCTGTTTTCCCACCCCGATCGGTGGGACGCCGTCCACCAGATCGAGGACGACGACCTGTTCGCCGCCGAGATCGCGACGTTCCAGGGCCAGGGCGGGACGTGCGTCGTAGACGTGACGCCGCCGTCGATCGGGCGGAAGCCGGACCGGCTCCGGGCACTCGCCGAGCGGACGGGTGTCGACATCGTGATGGGCTGCGGCTGGTACCGGCAGCCCTACTACCGGCCGCGCGAGGAGATCGACACGACGCCCACGCGGGTCCTGGCGGAGCAGCTCACCCAGGAGATCCTCCACGGGGCGCCGGGGAGCGCCGGCGTCCGGCCCGGCGTCATCGGGGAGATCGGCGTCCACAAGGATTGGCTCACCCCGGCCGAGGAACGCGTCCACCGGGCCGCCGCCCGGGCGCAGCGGGCGACCGGGCTCTCGATCATCACGCACTCGATCGCGAGCGACGTCGGCCTGGCCCAGCTGGACGTGTTCGAAGAGGAGGGGGTCGACCCGGCGCGCGTCGTGATCGGACACGCGGAGAGCTATCCGGTCCTGTCGTATCACCTCGCCGTGATCGCACGTGGTGCGTCGGTCGCCTACGACACGCTCGCGGGTCCACCGTTCTTCAACGAGCAGTGGATGGAGCGCGTCCAGCGGCTCGTCCTCGACCTCGTGGACCGCGGGCACGCGGACCGCGTCCTGCTGTCCCACGACCTGTCGCGCCACGACCAGCTGACCGCGTTCGGCGGGACGGGCCTATCCTACGTCGGTGGCGTGTTCGTGCCGCGCCTGCGCGACGCGGGCGTCCCCGACGACGTGATCCGCCAGATCACCGTGGAGAACCCGCGCCGATTCCTGACCGTCGCCGGCTGAGGAGGAGGCCCCCGATGCGGATCGAGATCGAGCGGCGGAACGACGGGATCGAGGAGGCGGCGGGGTCGGCGACCGCCAACCGGTGCATCCCGAACATGGCCCGCCTGCCTGGCGACTCGATCCTCATGAGCTTCCGCGTCGGCGCTCACCGCGAGAGCGCGGATGGACGGATGCGCTACGTCCGGTCGACCGACGAGGGCAGGACGTGGCAGGACCTGGGAACGCCCTTCGGCCACCTGGTCCCGGCCGGCTGGGACATGCGTGGCGGCACGGTGACGGTTCTGCCGGGCGCCGCCGTCCTGACCTGCGTGGTGGTCCTGGACAAATCACTGGACCGGCCTGTTTACAACCCGGACGGCGAGGGCGTCGTGCCCATCCGGAACTTCATTGGCCGCTCGGAGGACGGCGGGCGCACCTGGACGACGCGGTGGATCGACAGCCCGATCCCGCAGCTGTCAACAATGCTCCTCCTGCACCTGCCGTCGGACGAGACACTGCTGGCGTTCGAGACGTTCAAGGAGTACGACGAGCCGGGGCCCTGGGTGGAGCGGTCCGGCGTCCTGCGCTCCGCCGACGAGGGCCGCACGTGGCCAGAGCACGTCGTCGCTGCGACGTCGGATCGGGTCGGTGATCCGCACGACACGATGTGGTTCGATCCGCGCATCGCCCGGCTCGCGAACGGCCGGCTCGTGATGCTCTTCTACGCATTCCGGCACGGCACGAGCACGGACGGCCCGAACCACATCTCCTGGAGCGACGACGACGGGCGGACATGGAGCCGCCCCGTCCCGACCACCCTCTGGGGCCAGGCGAGCTACCCCATCCCGCTGGCCGACGGCGGGCTGCTCGTCTTCCAGCAACGCCGTTCGGACCCGCAGGTCATGGCGCTCTGCTACAGCGCCGACGGCGGCCGCACGTTCGACGACCGGCTCGAGACGATCGTGTACCGCCACGAGGTCACGTCGGCCGGGGCCGCCGACGGCTCGACCAGCGCCCACGCGTATCTGATGTCAATGGCCCGGTTCACGTTCGGGCACCCGTGCGGCATGGCGCTCGGCCCCGACCGGGCGCTCCTCGCGTGGTACGGCGGGTCGATCGAGCGGACGGCGATCCACTCGGCCGTGGTCAGGGTGCAGCGGTAGTGCTGCGCTAGACTGGCCGCGCCGTGGAGCAGTCGCCGTGGGGCGGCAGAGCGGGAGGAAGTCGAGCGTCGATGTCGGCCGAGGAGCTTCGCGCGAGGATCCGCGAGATCCCGGATTTCCCCAAGCCGGGCATCCTCTTCTACGACATCACGACGCTCCTGAAGGCGCCAGCCGCCTACCGCGAGGCGATCGACCTGATGCTCGAGCCGCATCGGGAGGCCGGCATCGAGGTGGTGGTCGGCATGGAATCGCGAGGCTTCATCTTCAGCTCGCCGATGGCGTACGTGCTGGGGGCAGGCCTGGTCCCGGTCCGCAAGCTGGGCAAGCTGCCGGCCGAAACGCTCACCGTCGAGTACGCCCTCGAGTACGGGTCGAACACCCTCGAGATCCACCGCGACGCCATCAGCCCGGGCCAGCGGGTGCTGATCGTGGACGACCTGCTTGCCACTGGCGGCACGGTGCGCGGCACAATCGAACTCGTCGAGCGGCTCAAGGGCAAGGTGGTCGGCCTGGCGTTCCTCGTCGAGCTGGAGTTCCTCAAGGGCCGGGAGCGACTGCAGGGCTACCACGTTTCGAGCGTGATCCGGTACTGAGCGCCGGACACGTCGAGCCACCCCGTGAGCGATGGCGAGGTCGGACCGGGCGGGCAGCCGTCGACGCCCGGCCC
>Ga0194132_10005813_pt1 | contig 19625 bp, 21 predicted proteins | sample TA2KigOf80mmetaG_FD_148612 | JGI IMG/M metagenome (GOLD analysis project Ga0194132, IMG submission 148612) | Freshwater microbial communities from Lake Tanganyika, Tanzania - TA2015054 Kigoma Offshore 80m | ecosystem: Environmental > Aquatic > Freshwater > Lake | place: Tanzania: Lake... | reverse complement strand
GCGAGAGGCCGGGGGAAAGAAGCTCTTCAATTGTGTCCATTCGGTCATGGTCAGGTCCGTTGGATAAACTCGCGGCAGTGTATTCATCCCTCAAGCTTACCAATCCCTTTTTCAAAACACTCTCTAAGGCAATGATGATGCGGGTGGTGCGTGTGGTGGTGCCAGCACCCCCATTTGTCTGAGTAATGGTGCGATCTCTTGGCCAAATCGCACGGTGTCTTCATAGTACGATAAGAATGCCATCAGGACGCCATCCATGCCTAATTCGTAGAGACGTTTCAACTTTTCTGCAACCTGTTCAGCAGTCCCAATCACCGGCAACGCTCCTGCACCAAGAGTGAACATTTCGAGCGTAAACTGATCAAATGATCCATTATCTGCGATAATCCCCCGAGCCCAGTTTTCAGCCGCCACCTTATCCATGCGGTCGACAATACGACGACACTCGTCTTGGGCTTCTTTCTCGGTTTCTCTCCACAAAACAAAGGGATAGCAGGCACATTGCACAGCGCGATGGTATTTTTTGGCACGTTCTTTGAACTCTTGCGTCATATCGCCAGAGGCTTCGATTGATGGGGGACCAATGAAGGCAATGTCACAGTAGCGAGCGACCAGATCTTTTGCTTCGGGCGAGACTCCAGCGTTGGCAATGGGTGGATGCGGTTTGCACATCGGTTGTGGCAGCACATAACCGCCGGTGATATTATACCAAGGAGACGAAAAATTGAACGTGCCCGGCTCCTGCGTCCACAGTCCTTTGAGAATTTCGATGAAGGCTGCAGTGCGTTGATATCGCTCAGCGTGTGGCATCAGCTCGATCCCCATCATGCCAAATTCGCCTTTGCTCCAGCCGCTGACGATATTGATGCCCCAACGTCCACGACCGATGTGATCGAGGGTGGCGCCCATCTTTGCAGCAACTAACGGATGGAACACTGGCACATGCACGGTCGAGTAAATATGGATGGCACGGGTAACCGCCAGCAGCGCAGACGCCCACGTCATCGTTTCCATCGAGGTGCCCAAGTAATTGGTTTTGCCACCAAAGCCACGCCAGCGACTCACGGGAAAAAGGAAATGCATCCCAGCCTCTTCGGCAGCTAGCGCAATGCGCTTATTCGATTCGTACGGCCACTCGTCTGGCGCGCCTTGCTCAGATCGATACGTACTGATCGCATACATATTGCTGCAGTTGGGCATAAACAAGCCCAGCTGTAGCCCTTTTCGCGTTTCGTCCTGCACTCATGCGTTCCTTTCGGCTCGTGTGATCTATTGGGCTATAGCGTCACTGTGAAGAAAAGAACAGCACCTCGCTTGACAGGGTAGAGAAATTTCAGGAGATAGTGAACGAGAATTCATTGCGAAAAAAATATTTTTCTCATGACAGCACTCACCTCCCTGTCTCATTATCAGCGGCGAAAGGAAAAAACACGACACGACCTTTTGCTCGCAGCCCGCAAGGTGCTGGCCGAAAAAGGCTATTACGGCAGTAAGATCGTCGATATCGCGAAAGCGGCTGACATTGGTGTTGGCACGTTCTATTTATATTTTCCGACCAAAGATGCTCTGTTTCTTGAATTAGTCGAAGACGCCGCTCGCCTCCTGAAAAAAGATATAGACACTGCACGAGATACCGCTGTCGATCCTGTAGATAAACTGCGAGCCGCAAATAAGACATTCTTCCACTTCGTCCAAGCCAATCGTGAGGTGTTCAAAATCATCTTTGGGCACGGCAATGCGTTCAATGAACTGCTCCGTCAGGTGTATGCATTGTTTGTTGCTGACGCGACTGAGCGGGTGCAAGAAGGAATCGCGCAGGGAGCCTTTCGGCCAGTTCCTGTCCCTATTGTTGCGAATGGGCTTGTCGGAATGGCAGCACAGGTTGTGTCCTGGTGGATCGAACAAGAAGAGTTTTCTGCCGACGAAATGGCAGAGACAATGACTGACATGGCGCTGTATGGACTTGCTCGGTCGTTGCCGGTGTCTTGCATAGATAGTGGAAAAAAATGAGCCTTCCGGTGAAAGGAAAAACCGAACGGATCAACCTCTATGGTGTGAAATGTCCGTTGAACTGGGCCAAGGCAAAAGTTCGCCTGGAAGATCTGGAACGCGGTGACATTCTCGAAGTGCTCATTGATGATCCCAAAGGACGGCGCGATATTCCTCGGGCTGCAGAAGCTGAAGGGTACGCTATTGCGCAGATCGATGAAATCACCGGTGGTTGGTGTATTGCGATTGAGAAGTAACGGGATTGCTGCTTGCCCATAGTCACCCTGCGACGGGCTCAGGGTGACCGGGGACCGTTCGTGCTGAGCCCTGAGCCGAGTCGAAGGATCGAAGCGTCAACGTACTGAGGGAGGAATTTTTCATGCCGCTCCGTATCGAAAAAAACGGCCCGGTCACAACTGTTATCTTGAATCGTCCTGATGTTCGTAATGCTGTGAACCATGCGACCGCCTTGGAACTCCAAGACGCGTTTCGTGCGTTTGAGGCAGATCAAGAAGCACTGGTGGGAGTGCTATGGGGTGACCACGGTACCTTCTGTGCTGGCTATGATTTGAAAACCGTTGCCTCTGGACAAGGGCTTGGCACGTTCGACCCAGAGGGCGATGGTCCGATGGGTCCCAGTCGGATGTTACTGAACAAACCGGTGATTGCCGGTGTCAGTGGCTATGCCGTTGCTGGCGGACTTGAACTTGCCCTGTGGTGTGATCTGCGAGTGATGGAAGAAGATGCCCAGGTTGGAGTGTTCTGTCGTCGTTGGGGAGTTCCGCTGATCGATGGAGGGACAGTGCGCTTGCCACGATTGATTGGCATGGGGCGTGCGCTTTCTCATCCTCACTGGTCGTGCAGTCGGCGCGCAGGAAGCCCTAGCGATGGGACTCTGTAACCGTGTCGTACCGAAAGGAAAAGCGCGAGAGGAAGCCGAGAAGCTCGCCCATGAGATTGCACGGTTTCCACAGATCTGTATGCGTGCCGATCGCATGTCTGCTTATCAACAGTGGGACCTCGATTTGGTGAGTGCGCTCAAGAATGAAGCCCGCGGTGGTATTGAACCGTTGCGTCAGGAATCTCGTGCAGGAGCTACCCGCTTTGCTGGTGGCAAAGGGCGCAGCGGGTCGTTTGAGGAGATATAGAAAAGTAGCCAGTAGCCAGCATGGGGAAAGGTGTTTTTTCTCTACTGACTACTGAATGCTGACTACTGACTACTTTTCTTAGTCAAATATCCGCTCTCCTGTCGCAAACAACCACCACACAACCAGACCGACAATATAGACTCCGGCAGAGATTAAGAACACCAGTTGCCATGAGCCCGTGGCATCGAGGATCATACCAGTCAGCGTGACACCGACGATGCCAGGAATCGTTCCCGCTGTGTTAGAGAAGCCGAGCAGAATACCCGCGTAGCGTGGACCGATGTCCAGATGATTGACCGCAAAGCCAGAGAGCGCAAACGCGCCGAGTCCGAGCGCGCAGCACATATAAAAGACGGCGAGCCCAATCGTGTTCACGCCACTGATCAACGTGAGAAAGGTTGCTGCGCCAAGGAAACCAACGGTCTGCATCAATTTGCGAACGAGGGTGAGGGAAAGTCCAGCCTTGAGGAGGCGATCCGCAGTCCAGCCCGCGACATTACTCATCAGGAACATGACGAGCCACGGCAGCACGGTATAAATACCGACCTTATGTAACTCCGCGTGCAACACTTGGGTGAAGTAGGTCGGCAGCCAGGTGAGAATGACGTAGAATCCCCAGTTCGAGCAAAAGTGATTGATAATAATGGCCCAGACGGGAGCTTTGGAAAGTAGCAGTCCCCAGGGAATGTTCTCGTTCTTTTGTGGTGCTGGGGTGTTGGCGCGGATGGCTTCGACCTCAGCAGGGCTGATGGAGTGATGTGTCTCTGGGGCGTCAGAAGCCATGAAATGCCAAAACGCATACCAGATAAATCCCAACATCCCGAACACGTAGAACACCGCCGGCCAGCCCCAATGGGTCACGATAATCGGGGTGGAGAACAGAGCGCCAACAGTTCCCAACGGAATACCACTGGCATTGAAACCGACTGAGCGAGCCCGTTCTTGGCGTGGAATCCACTGAGCAAACAGATTGTGAATTGCTGGAAAGGCAATCCCTTCCCCTAAGCCCATGCCAACGCGTGCAAGAAATAGTACCGTAAATGAGATATAGGCTGCTGGTGGAGTCAGAAGGGTAAACACCGACCACCATAACACGCCAAATCCGAGGACCACTTTGCCACCGTAACGATCGGCTAACCAACCGCCGAGCACTTGGGTAGCGAGGTATCCATAAAAGAAAGAAGAGAGCACGATCCCACGAGTCGTTTGATCCCAACCAAACTCGGTAGCCATTGGAATCACTGCGACCGACATATTCACACGATCGATGTAGCAAATGAGCGTACTGAAAAAGCACAGCAGGACCAGCGTAAATCGTCGCGGCCAATACTGGCTGAGAGGTACTGTTGAGATTGGCGTCGATGTGAAGTCTGTTGGTTCTGGCGCTGAATGCACAGCCATTGTAACCCTCCTTAGGCCGCTCCTTTCGAAGCGGCCTCTTTCTCTACGCGGAGTTGGGGGCTGTGGTCAACGGGAGGGCTTTACCAACGCTCCGTAATTAAAACTGAAGGCAGAGTCTGGGTACAGCTTCCGACAGAATCCCTAAGATCCTACTAGCTGGCCAGAGCTAGACAATTTTGGCCCAGTCTTGGAAAAGCAAACGTTTACCGCCATGGTCACCACTAGTTATGGAGGGTGTACAAAACCTGGGGAGACGAGTGTTAACGTTTCTGGCTTACGGGCAGAAATTCGTCCGTATAATCGCTGGGATCTCACATGGAAAGATTTATGGGGAGGGAGGTGGTGTCCACTCGTTGCAAGGGCTGTTACCCGTCGAATTCTTCTGCGGTTTGACTCGCAAAGAGTGGCAACTATTCGGATTATTGGTCGTGGGGGACATGGCCAGGAAGTGATCCACGAACGACAGGTTGAAGTTAAACAGAACTGATGAATGACAGAATGTGACCCCAATGGGCTTTATCAGAAACGGCCCTGAAGGTGATTGCGACATAAAGCAGTTACTCAGGCGATTGCAGTACAATCGGGTGAAATTCATGAACAAATGCATCGAGCAATTCCGTTTTATTCCGGTCGCTTCAACGCCAGGCCACTTTCCGACGCAACTTTCGTTGCCGCATCCAATTGCAAACCAAACCCGTCAGCCATACGTGTAAGATAATTAAAAATGCCGACGACGTGCGCGACTTCGAGGCACGCTTGATCGTTGAAGCCAAGATCTCGCAACGGTTGCCAATCTTCTTCGACCATCTTGGTTGGTGTTGCACTGAGTTTTTCTGCAACCGCACAAAGTGCATGGTCTCGCGGTGAGAGGCCGGAGACTTCACGCCAGCGTTTTTGTTTGATGGCTTCCACCAATGCCGGATTGCCAAGTTCGGCACGCAGGAACTCTGCGTGAGATTGGGTTCAATAATGACAATCTTGTGCCCCTGCTGCGACAGCCGCGATCATTTCTCGTTCCTGCCGCGTGAGCACGCTTTCCGGAGACCACATAATCTCACGAAAAAGTCCGACCCATGTTTGTGCGATCCGTGGGTGGGTACGAATAAGTCGTCCCATCGCCGGTAGGAAGCCAAAGTCATACGGATATTTCGAACCAGGTGGAAGCTGAGCTCGGACGTCTGCTTCGCTTGGAATGTTGACCCATGCTTCTCGTGTGGATGAGTGACTGGACGCTTTCATGGTGTACTCCTCGAGAGACCAACTAGCCGAACAGTATCACGTTCACTGCTGATCAGACAAGAAAACAGTCAGCCACAAGAAACCTCGCACCTTGCAAATACTGGCGTTGTCGGGCAGGGTAACTTCCTATCTCTTCGCATGCGCAGGTGGGCTATGGGTGGGGCCTTACACAAGGTGATCGTCATCGCGGTCTTGAGTTTTTGCTCTTTTCCTTGCGGTGTTGCTGAGACACAACCTTCGACTTCTCTTGCTGCGCCTCACCATCAACACGGCCATCACGGAATGTTTTTTGACCACGGCCAAATGCAGGAGTGGCGTGGACAAAGTGCGTCTTCGACGTTCGCGCGTATTCAGAATGACGTCTTTACGCAAAGCTGTGCGTTGCAATCCTGTCATGGGTCGAATGCCAAAGCTGGCGATTTAGTCCTTGAGCCTGGCTTATCGTATAACGCGTTGGTGAATGCTGCCCCTGCGAATCCTGCCGCGAATGGTGGAGGCAAGAAACGTATCCTGCCTGGCGATCTCAGTCGTAGCTTCTTGTGGAACAAGATTAGTGCGCAACTCACGAATGGTGAAGGTTCTCCCATGCCGTTTGGCTCAAGTCCTTTCAGCACCTTGAACCCAGAACTGACCGAAGTCATTCGCAAATGGATTCTCGCAGGTGCGCCTAAAGAAGGTATTGTCGAGGGCACTGGTGGCAGTGGTGGTAGTTCTGGGCAGCAGCAACCTCCAATCGAACCGCTAGCTCCACCTGCAGCAAGACAGGGATTCCAGGTGAGGATTCCTGCGTTTGCCTTGGGGAGTCAGCCTGAACGGGAAGGCTGCCTCTTCGTGCGCTTGCCTAATACCGAAGCGATTTACATGTCTGGCTATGAAATCCATATGCGTCCCGGCAGTCATCACTTCATCGTCTACAGCTACAACGGTGAAGCATGTGACAAAGACAGAGACAATGATGGAACACCGAATTGTCTGGATCAAGACTCGGGCGAAGCATTCCCCCCCCCTCAGTTTATCGATGACATCGGCTGTAATGACAAAGGGCCCAATGATCGCTTCCAGAAGTCGTTCATTGCAGGTGCGCAAACGCCAAACTCAACAGTTTTCTACCCACCAGGGATTGCGCTGAAATTGGAGCCACGCCAAGGACTCCTCCTCAATGCCCACTACATCAACTATTACCAAGACACCCAAGGTGAAGTGTTGCTCAACATCAACACTATCCCAGCGAACGCTGTGAAGTACGAGGCGAAGATCATTTTCGATGTTATCGCCAATTCGTTTATCTCCGTACCGCCACAAACTGTGAAAGAGGCGCGGTGGGCATGGTCACCCAGTAAACGGTCGGCGCTCATGGGGCTGACATCACACATGCATAAGCGCGGGACCCAGTTCACCATTGACCACATTGGTGCTGACGGAAGCGACAAAAATCCCGCCAATGGGCCGGTCGATGATCAAGGGAAGAAACATCTCTATGTGAATGCTGACTACGCTGATCCCGCCAACCTGGGATTTCCGTCTCCGCTTATTCTCGAACCTGGAGAACAACTGTCTTACACCTGTCGGCATGACAATGGTGTGAATCGCCCGCTCAAGATGGGATGTGAAGAATCAGCTGGTGTGACCCCTGGTCGTCCACTGGAAGCGGCACGTCACTGCCAGAGCGATAGTGACTGCGCAGGCTTTGGCACTGGTCGCTGTGTGCCAGCAAACTTAGTGTTTGGTTTTACCTCAGATGATGAGATGTGCATCATGCCTGGGGTCTACTATGAGTTGGAAACGAGCCCAGTCGACACCGTGCCGTCTGCTTTTACGCCCTCCCAAGTCACGCGGAGCACGGACAATGCTGCCACTGCGTTAGCGGAAGAAAGTTTCACGCCATCGATCAGTGGCGATGGAACGCGGATTGTATTTGCTTCGAGTGCCGATCTGGTTGGGCAAAATACTGATGGGTCACTTGAAGTGTTTGCTGCCGACTTGTCGACGACCCCCACGATACGCCAATTGACAATGACGAGTGGTCCGACTCAAGCCAGTGCCTTCCCGGTTATTAGCAATGATGGCTCAACAGTGACGTTTACCTCAAACGCAGATTTATTGAAGAATGGCACCAACAGTGATGGAAATCCCAAAATCTTCGTGACCAATTTCGCTGGTAGCAATCTTCGCCAACTCACGAATACGCCAGCCGGAACCAATGGACCATTCCTCAGCAGTACCGGTGAGTTGCTCAACTTGCTCGGCCTCTCCATTAGCGGTAATGGCAGTGTGGTGGCGTTTACCTCAACGGCCCCGTTAGGTGGCCGCAGCGGAACCTCTCAAGAAGTCTTTGTGCTCGGAACGAATGGAACTGGACTCCGTCAACTGACGACTGGCACTGTTGGCAATAGCGCGAACCCCAACCTGGCGATCAATGGAGTATCTATTACTGAAGACGGCGCGCGTATCGTATTCTCCTCAACTGGCAACTACGTCAACAATAACGGATTTCAGATTCCGCAGATTTTCACTCTTGCCAGCGATGGCTCTGGGATAGCGCAACTGACCATTTTTAGCCAAGGGGCATGTGAGGAAAGTGGTGGTACACTGTGCGTTGGCACGTTCGTGGCTCCGACGTTTAGTGATGATGGGAGCCGCATCGGTTTCTTACGCTTGTTGGTGAATCTCGATAACCTCACTTCACCCAAATTGCTGAACACTGAACCGTTCATCATGAATGCAAATGGTACAGACCGGCGACAGCTGTTCGATGCCCCATCGGCTCAGGTGAACTGCTCACCGGTGACACTGAGTAGGAATGGAGTTCAGTCCGCGTTTATCTGTACAGACGAGGTGACGAAACAAGGAAAACTGTATGTGAATAATCCAGCAGGAGGCGCACTACAAGCTGTGACTGCTACGTTTTCCAATAGCGGCTTGACCGCACCGCCAGCGGTGAGTGATGCTGGAAGCACGATCGCCTTTGCTGCGAAAGCGAATCCTGTAGGGCAGAATGATGACGGTAATGCAGAACTTTTTGTTGCGGCTCAAAGTGGCAGTGGAACGGCAGCATTGTTAGAAAACCCGCGTTCAGGTTCAACCCAAAGCGGTATCGGTATCATGAGTGGCTGGGTATGTCGCGCCAGTCGTGTTGAGCTGGTCATCGATGGTGTTCACCAGTTGCAAGCGGTGTATGGCACTGGTCGGGAAGATACGCGGGCGACCTGTAATGATACCGATAACGGATTCTCACTTTTGGTGAACTGGAGCCTGTTGTCAAATGGAACCCACACCGTAGTGGCTCGTGCAGATGGTGTGGAGTTTGCGCGGGCGACCTTTACCGTGCACAACCTGGGAGCAGAATTCTTGCGAGGCCTCAATGGAGAATGCACGGTTGCAAACTTCCCACGGGCAGGAACCAACACGCCGGTACATTGGGATGAAAGTCTGCAGAACTTCGTTCTCGGCCCGAATCAGAACAGCAGTGGAAATACCGGTGTCAATGGGAATGGCACTGCCAAGCTGGAAAACCCTGCCGGTGGGTCGACTCAAAGTGGTATCGGCGTTGTGAGCGGGTGGGCGTGTCAGGCTGGAAAAGTCGAACTGGTAATCGATGGGACTATTCGGTTACCTGCTGACTATGGTTCCGGTCGCGAAGATACGCGTCCTATTTGCAATGACACGAACAATGGCTTTGCACTCTTGGTGAACTGGAACCTCCTCTCTCAAGGCGCACATACCTTAGCTGTCGTTATTGATGGACACGAGGTCGCAAAGGTGCCGTTTACCGTGACGAATCTCGGAACGCAGTTCTTGACTGGTGTAAATGGTGAATGTTCAGTGACGAATTTCCCTCAGTCCGGGAAAACCACCAACGTCCGCTGGGATGAAGGGGTGCAGCACTTTGGTATTGTTGGGGTAAAGTGAGATGGCGGCTGGAGAGGCGTAATACCACATCTCGAAAGATAGGAGCATTTGCGTGTCACCCTGAGCGGAGCGAAGGGTCTCTCCGAGAGATTCTGCGCCGCTCCGCGGCTCAGAATGACAGGGCGCCCAGGTTCGGAAACGCTACCATCAGAAGAGATTTGATATAACCTGCTACGCCTCTACGAAAGCCCTGAAACGCGCACTACGTTTCTTCGCCGTGCATTCTGCTGATCGTTCCATCGGCGAACTCAAAATAGATGGCTACACGCTCCTCTGGCGCAAGCACCGGCAGCCGGAGCTGCTCCGGCTGTGCTTCATAATAGAGCTGCTCGGCTTGTTGACACAGGGACAATAAGACAGTGAGACGTACGCGATAGACGTAATTTGACGCACCAAGCTGCCGTAGGTGAAAAAGTTCATCGTCTTCTTGGCGGATCAGCTGCCACAGGTGTGGTGCATGTTCAGCCAGCCACGCATCTATGGGAGCGAAGTGTTCAGAAAGCGGATGTGTTGCCGTCTCGTAGCGCTGTTGCAGCGTTGCCGTTGCCGAAATCGCACGTCGGGATGTTGGAGTCGGTCGTGGCCCCTTGGGGGGAGAAACTTTTGCCTGTGTTGGTGCGAATGCCATGCGACTACCTTTCTTTCTGCCAGATCGGTCAGAGTCGCCCGGCCTTAATTCTTAGCCGCCGCCGCTACATTTTCCGTCTCTTTCTCCTCAGATCAAGGCTCCGGAACGTCCCTATTGTTGTCCACTCTGAGGGGAGATGCAAGAGCAAAAAGCGAAAAAAAAGCGAAAAAATTATTTTCCTTTCCGTAGGATTTCCATTAACTCGAACCGCCGGGCGCCCAGTGGCACGTTGTAGGTCATCGTATCGCTGAGTGTGAATAGCGTCGCACGATCTTTTGCGTAGTTAATCCAGGAGGTACCGACCAGAAGCGGTAAAGGGAGGCCATTACTACCAGGATGGCTCGCGGGATGAGCATGCGCAGTGAGGACTAAACGAATGAAAGTTCCGGCTGCATTATAGGTGAGGATCATCAGCGGAGTGTAAGTTTGTTGATCGAGGAAGAAGACTCGCTTCCCGAAAGGATGGGAGTGGAGCGGTGTGCAGGAGAGGACGAGCGTCCGGCGCAGTTCCCACGGCACTTGTGGGTACCAGTTATTCTTGCCGCCGTACTGCAGTTCTATGGTTCGCAAAAAACCTGGAACCAGCATCAGGCGGGCACCGTCAAATGTCCAGGTATACTCATGCAAATAGCCTTGGAAAAAAAACGGCGGCTGCTCTTCTTGTAGCATCTCGTAGTATCCGCCAATCGGCGAGAGGAAGTTCACATAATCCTTACGGGTACGACGGTTTTGTGGGGAATAGCGCCACTGTTCGACTGTACGACGCGCGTCATTATAGAACGTGCGCAGGTTCATGACTCCTTCTTGGTCTGAGGGCGCGAGCAGTTCAAAGGAGTTCTTGAGGTAAACCCCTTGGGCCTGCCACTGCGGATCATTGTCCGCAGGATTCGGGCGGTGCATGCCAAAACGAATGCGCATATGGCCGCGGTTACTGTGCTCGATCCCACCGCTCGCATTGAACTGACGAGGATGGGCGCGTAGCTCAAAACTCTCGCCCATGTCTCGATAGCGGAGGTTCCAGGCGAGTTTCTCTCCGGCGTGCGGGTCGCTGTGAGCAAGCAGGGGAAACGGAACTCCGGCCTGATAATTGGCGAGGACACCATCACCATTCAGCGACACCGCCTGTGAATGATGGAGGGTGGCATCGAAATAGGACTGACGCGGAGGGAGATCAGTGGTGTCCTGGATTGTTATGCTGACATCTCCCGCGCTAATCAACTGCAGCACTTCTGGAGGAAGGACATCCTTCGCTAATTGGCTATTGGTGGTGGAAAGCGTCACTCCCGGTTCTAGACCAGCAACCCGTGGCATTCCCTGCGTATAGGGGCGAAAGTGAGCTTCGAGCGCTGTTTGTTCAGGCCATAGCGATGGGCAGAGGAGTGCATCGATCAGGAGAGTGGCAATGAAGAAGCATTGCCGGACGAGACCTTGGGAGCACGGCCTCTCTGGTGCATGAGTCGGTATTACGATGCGCTTCACACGTACCCTCCTTTGACGACGAGTAAGACAGAATGTTATCAGGGAACATACTATGAGCATGGACGAGAAGACAATCACGCTGAAGATCAAGGGAAAGGACAACCACGAGTAATCGTATGAAGATACTAACGAGCCTGATACTGGCAACGGGGTTGTCTGCCATTGGAACGGTAGCCGGAGCAGAGATGTTTACCGAAGAGATCGCAAGTGCACTGAGGATCGAGAGCTACATCTATGTCGCGACACGGCGCATGAATGGCCAATGGAGCACCGCTGCTCCTGTGTGGTTTATGTATGACGGCGAAGGACTCTACTTCACAACCGCGCCGAGCAGCCACAAGGCGCATCGCATTCATCGTAGGAGCCCGGTCAAAATTTGGGTGGGCACAAAAGATGGCCCATCGTTTGAAGCAAAGGCGCAATTTGTGAAAGATGGAGCACTTGCCGAACGGATGGGAAAATTCTACAGCGATAAGTATTGGATTGCGTGGTTAGGATTCTTCAGACCGCGGCCCGCACGTGTTGGCTCAGGAAAGACTCTGCTTGTGAAAGTGACGCCGGAGTCAAAGCCGTCGCAACCAGAAGAGGTTCCTTCAGCGACGACGTCGGATCCACAGCCATAATCAGTATACGGTCTGGGATTCTTGGAGAGACGCCCTCAGCCGACGTCTCTACGCTCTCTACCCTGATCTCTCGTGGAGTTACTTATTCACAAACTTCGCCGTTCGCTTTTCGAGAAACGCGGAGATTCCTTCTTTGCCATCGACCGTGTGGGCGCGTGCGGCAATGACCTGCGACTCCAGTTCCATCTGTGTTTCCAATGTCTCGCTGAACCCACTATGGAGTAATCGTTTTGCCCCGCCAAATGCGCCAGTCGCTCCGGCAGCAAGTTGGGCAGCCAGGGCGTCAGCCTCTGCCTGTAGATTCGCATCGGGGACGACCTTTGTGACGATGCCCCATTTCATTGCTTCCTGAGCGGAAAGGATGCGATTCGTCAGTGTCAGCTCTAACGCCCGTTTGAGGCCAACGATGCGCGGCAGGAAGTAGGTGGATGAACCATCGGGCGTGAGACCTGCACGCGTATACGCCATTGTGAACTTGGCTGATTCGGCAGCAAGGACAAGATCACAGAAACAACATAAGCTCATCCCCGCTCCACCAGCTGTGCCGTTGACTGCAGCGATGAGCGGCGCATCCATACGGGTAAAACGTGACACTGCGGCATGCAGATAGGTCGTGACTTCTTTGAGGTGATAGGGCGTGTTCTCACCTTGCGCGGCAAAGCTCTTCAAGTCGCCTCCACCAGAAAATAACCGGCCTGCACCGGTCAGGATAACCGCACGGATCTCTGGATCTTCACTACAGCGCAATGCGGCATGCATGAGATCTTTGCCCATATCTGCATTGAGCGCATTGGCGGCTTCTGGGCGGTTCATTGTGATCCGGGCGACGTTGTTCTTTACCTCAAAGACAATTGTTGCATATTCCATGAATAGCCTCCGTGTGAATATTGAGTCTGGTGGACGTATAAGGTCACGTAACACGCCGCACGCAACAAGCAAAGCGTAGAACGTGTTGCGTGAACAGAGAACCGCGTTTAGGTCTGCTGCCGCAAAAACGTTGCCACTGCCTGTCCGATCTCAGTTGGTGAATCTTCCTGAATAAAGTGTAAACCTTTGACTGTCACTTCCTGTTGGTTTGGCCATGTTCGGCAGAAATCACGCGCTTTGCCAGCGAGGATCATCCCTGGTTCGGCATTGATAAAGAGCCTCGGGATATTGCTAGTCGCAAGCCACTGCGCATAACGCCCGACGATCTCGACTACATCCGCCGGTTCTCCAGCAAGCGGAATCTGTCGTGGCCAGGTGAGCATGGGGCGCCGCACTTCTCCAGCTTCCAGGTATGGACGCCGATACACCACCATTTCTTCTTCCGTCATTGGCCGGAGGACGCTCGCAGGAAGAATACGTTCAACGAAAATGTTTTTTTGCAAGACAACTTCTTCTCCCGCAGGAGAGCGCATCAAGCGGAAGATGTTCGTCGCGGCTTCCGGCCACTCTTCCCATAACAGCGGCCTGACAATCGCTTCCATGTAGACGAGGCCTTTCACGCGGTCAGGATGGCGATGCGCCCAATGAAACCCAAGGGCGGATCCCCAATCGTGAACGACCAGAGTGACATTCTTCGTGAGCCCCAGGACGTCAAACCATGCATCGAGGTAACGTGCGTGGTCAACAAAGCGATAGGAACCACTAGGATTTTTGCCCGAGTCGCCCATGCCGATGAGGTCTGGTGCAAGACAGCGACCCGAACGTTCAACGTGCGGGATCACATTGCGCCAGAGATACGATGAGGTCGGATTGCCGTGTAGAAACACGACTGGATCGCCGACACCAACATCGATGTACACCATTTCTGAGTCGAGGACTTTGACTCGGCGACGCGTGTAGGGGTCGTGAGGGGAGATGGGTTGGGTCATGCTGAGTCCCTTTTTTCGTTCCCCCCTTTGTAAAGGGGAACCTTAATCCTATTTTCAGCCTTTCGCCTGTACCCCCGCAATCTCCGCCATCAACTTATAGGCCTGTGGTTGGCTCGATTGCACGAGCATAGTGGAAACGCCGGCTTGCTCCCACATTTTGTAGCGCTCGCGAATGCGTGACTCTGGACCGCACAGAGACATCTCGTCACACAGTTCGTCCGGGACGAGCGCTGTCGCTTCTTGCTTACGACCAGAGAGATATAAATCCTGGATTTTGGCAGCGACATCACCATACCCATAACGCGAAACCATCTCGTTATGGAAGTTTTTGTTTCGTGCTCCCATGCCACCAACATAGAGCGCTAGGGTTGGTTTCAACTGGGCAAGGCAGGCTTTGACATCATCGCCAATAACAACTGTACAACCAGCGGCGATATCAAAGTCTTTCCATGACTTCCCGTTACCCGCGCGTTGGAACCCTTCCTCGATCGCGGGCTTGAACATCCCCATGCGTTGCGGTGAGAACCAGATTGGCAGCCATCCATCGGCAACTTCAGCCGTCAGGCGAATACTCTGCGGTCGCATCGTGGCAAGGTAAATGGGCAACTGCCGCCCGTGCAGGATCGACTTCAGGGGCTTCCCAAGTCCAGTTGCCTCGGCTCCGCGATAGGGTACTTGATAGGCTTTGCCGTCAAGAACAACCGGTTTCTCGCGTGCCCAGATTTGTCGCAGGATGTTCACATACTCACGTAACCGCGCCACCGGTTTGTCATACGGTTGTCCGTGCCAGCCTTCGACGACTTGCGGTCCGGACAAGCCAAGGCCAACCAATACGCGACCACCTCCAGCAAGCGCATCGAGCGTCGACATCGTCATCGCACACATTGCTGGGGTACGCCCTGCAAGTTGCATGATGCCAGTCCCTAACTTGATACGTGAGGTTTTCGCGGCAAGGTACGCTAATGGTGTCACAGCGTCTGAGCCGTAGGCTTCCGCTGTCCAGAGCGAATCATAGCCGAGTCGTTCTGCTTCAAGGACAAAATCAACCGGTAGCCTGACCTCACTACCAGTGTATCCAATGCTGATCCCAAGTTTCATGGCGACCTCCTGCTTCCGTCGTAGAGATCTCCCGGCGGGGCGTCTCTATCGTGCGCCACAGGTACCTGTGCGATACAGGAGCGTCAATCGGGGGAGGTATGTCTGTTGGGTACGGTAGGCACAAACGAACACGCAGTGGGGGTGGTGGGGGTGGTGGGAGTGCGTGCTCGTTTGTGACCGTAGTACACTTATCGTCGTTTCCACGAAAGCTTTAGGCGATGCCTCCGATCCCTAGCGCAATAGTCCGAAGGCTGAATTCCTCTGCAACTGTGATCTGTCCCCTCAAGCCGATTTTTGCGCCACAAACGTCCAATACGTGGGCATCAAGTCGGCATTCTCTTGCTGTATAGTGAACCCTGCTCCTTGAAGCATCTGCATAATTTCGGGACGGGTGTTGACGATATTGCCCCATGTGACTTCAAACCACTGCTCAATAATACTCATGGTGAAACGGCGATCTCGCAGGTCGTTGCCGTTCGCCGGCGCGCAACGATCAATTAAGAGTAACGTCCCACCTGGTTTGAGGCTTTGCTGACACCGCCGCAGAATATCTTGCTTGGCCTGATCTGGTACTTCATGGAAGACCTGAACCATCGTGATGAGATCAAATTCGTTACGGAAGTCGATTTGTTCCGCACCAACCGCGGCCAGGCGTATCCGGTTATGCAAGCCGCTGGCAGCGATTGCCCGCTTTGAGGTCTCTTGGAAATGACCGAAGGGCTCGACTCCAGTCACCTGACAATGAGGAAATTGCTTGGCAAACTCAATCAGAACCGTGCCGCTGCCAGAGCCAACATCCATGACGGCAGCTCCGCTCGCCTGCAGGCGCTGCTCTATCCCTGGAAGCTGGCGCGCGACCGAGACTACCTGTGGCGCACGTTGTGCTGAGATCTGGCCTTGGAAGGAATAGAAGTCTTCAGCATGGGCCGAGAAGGGACGGACCGCGCCGGAACGAAACATCTCTGGATAGTCGAGATAATCGCGCGCGAGGCTGGTCAGAATATGGGCACCGATCAAATCTGGCGACCCCTCGGCAAGAACTTCATCCATGAAAGGAGCGAAAACAAAACCTTTGCTGTCGTCGTAGTTCAGAATCCCTGCCGTACATGCCGCGCGGCACCAGACCTCTGTGTGCCAGGGATCGAGTTTTGTCCCTGCGGCTAATTCTTGTGCCGAAGCCGCACCTCCACGGCGTTTCAGCTCGGCGAAATAGCCAAGCCGTCCTCCGGTATCAATGATGAATGTGGCATGGAGTCCAAACATCCATCCGCGTACCACGCGGGCTTGGCTGTCTTTGGTGATCTGTTTATCGGGCATTGCAGCTCCTTTGCAATGATAGAGAGGACGGGCCTTTCGCTAAATCGGGCCACAGAACATTCAGCGTACGCATGAGGTTCTCGGGTGTGTCATTATGAGGTCTCATTTAGCCTTGCAAAAACGCCATTATCTCTTTCTGTGACTTCTCTTGCTGTTCTCCCCAGAAAATATGTCCAGCCGGTTCGAGGAGGACGAGTTTTGCCCCAGCAATGCGTTCCGCCAAAATCTGCGAGTTTTCCCAGGGTACCAACAGATCATCTTTCCCTGTGATCACCAGCGTAGGGCAGGTAATCTGTGCCAACCGATCATACGTGTTGTGAGTAAATACTGCCTTCATCCGATGACCGAGCGCCGTTGGGTCGATTGGTCGACGACGACGAGATTCGATCATGGCGGGAATGATTTCTGGATGTTGCGCGATATAGCCTTTGGTGAAGCACGCCTCCGCAAGTAAACGACCGCGCTCTTCTGCTGACAAGGCTTCTGTTGAGTACGCCTTTGCCATCGGTCCTCCGCCGACCGCGACCGACTTCGGCCCGCCAGGAGTTGTGCAACCGAGCACCAAGCGTCTCACTTTGTGTGGATGGCGCAGCGCAAACTCTTGCGCAATCATCCCTCCCATCGAGACCCCGACGATGTGGGCTGAAGCAAATCCGACATGATCCATCAGCGCTGCAGTGTCATCTGCCAGCATTGCCATACTGTATACCATGTCAGGCTTCTCACTGAGACCTGACCCACGCTGGTCGAACGTTAAGACATGATACCGAGCCGCAAATTGGGGAGCGATGGCCGAGAACATCGTCCGGTCCCCCTGCGCGCCATGAATGAGAACAAGCGGCTCTCCGGTTCCCTGCAGATCATACTCAAGCTCGACGCTATTGATCCGTGCTCGCTGTGTTTGCATAGTTCCCTCCTTGATCGTTGCTACACTTCCATATCTCCGACCTCGATGGCAAGATAGCCGCCACGTGATCATGGAGGAAGAAAAATGGCAATGTCGACAATGCTGGTGGCTATGATGATGGTGCTGAATGTGGGCCTTGTCTTCGCGCAATCTCCCTACCCTGAACAGCGTCCACTCGACCTGCGCATCACTGGCGCGTTTGTAGGTCCAGATCAGCAAAAGCGCGACGACATTGTGACGGTCGATGTGACCGTACAAGGGAAACCAATGCTGTTACGAATTGGCAAAGTCGAGGACCTGACCACTCAAGAAAAGAAACAGGCGGTGAAGGGCGAGGTCTTGTTACACAAAGTCCATCTCACTGGTCCTGAGGAGCTGATGGTAGGTCTGCAGAAGCCGGAAGCCCTTGGCAAAATCATTACTATCGAAGGCTGGCTTGATACCCAAAGTCGACGGTTACAAGTCACAGCGATCAAGGGGCTGTGATAGCACGAAATCAGATTCCATGACATTCGTACATTTCGGGTAGCGTGCGCTGTGCGCACGCTACGGTCTCTTGTACAACGCCTAACAGTGTACCAATCTTTCGTGTGCCGATTTAGCGCAGGCAAGTGAGACCTCCCATCTCCCTTTTTCAACAGTGAGGTGACCGTACCAACACGTGTGATTGTCCCAAACGGGACCAACTTTGTTGACCACTCACCCACTTAACGATATAGGGTGGCGACGAAAAGGACCCTTCAAATAAGGCTCTGCAAGTCACGACGGAGGATTCATGACCCGGGACGAAATTGTCGCACGGAATGTGTTCAAGGTGCGCTTATTTATTGATGCATGGGAAGCACTTGACCCAGATGTCGCTATGGCGTGTTTGTCGGATGATATCGTTTATATTAACCAACCATTGGCTCCAGTTGTTGGTCAGCGCGATGTGCGCAAAATCGTCGCAGGCATCATGAAGCTTACACGGAAGGTGCATTGGGAACTGCGTAACTGCTTTGGTCGTGGCAACACGGTGGTTACTGAGCGTTTGGATTGCTGGGATTTCGACGGCAAGGGTTGGGGCCTGAAACTCCCGTGTATCGGCATGTTCGATGTCAATGAAGCTGGCAAAGTCTGCGGCTGGCGCGATTATTTTGATAACAAGATGTGGTTTAACAACGGTGGCCCGACGTTGCATCTGGATTGAGAAGAAAGCTTCTCGTCCCCAGCCGTCAGCTCGCAGCTTGTGAGGCAGTCTTTCTTCCTCATTTTGGCTGATCGATGATGGCTGACCACTGATTCGGGGCTTGACTCTGTTCCTTGACGAATATATCTCATCCTGGGAATATAAATCCTGGGACGAAGAGATTCGGAAAGTTTGACTGGTACCGAATACCCTGTGGCAAACAAGAAAAAAGTATACGAAGCGAATTTCTCTCTGCGTGATAAAGCGGCTGTGTTGGTAGGCTGTACCGCCAGGGAGATTGATAATTTTGTTGAACGGGCGTTGAAGGAGTTTGACGTTAGCCGTGAACAACTGAGCGTTATTCATTTCCTAGATGCGGCTGATACCGACCGGATGACTGTGAACGAACTGCGTGAGACGCTGATCGACGATAGTCCTAATGTCTCGCGCATTCTCAATAAGATGGTGGAGAAGGGCTTGGTGCGTAAGGAACGACAGACGGACGATCAACGCGTGGTCTATGTGTCACTGACGGAGAAGGGACGCAAGCTGCATGCGCGAGCTCACGCAAAGATCACAGGTCACAATGTCAATCTCTCACCCAAGGAGTGCGAAACGTTGATTGAATTGCTCATGAAAATCTAAGCGGCGTTCCCACACAAACAAAATAGTCTTGGGATGTTATCTCCTAGGAAATGTATAGCGGGCAGCAGGAGTTCCGCAAGTAGTGAAGGTGAAAGACGCAGGACTTACGCTTGAGGACCACAAGTATCATTTTAGGGATATGATTACCAAGAAGCAGTACGTCGAATATTTGGTGAGCACGCCGAAGAATTGCACCTGTACGTATCTGGCCGAGCATT
>Ga0194132_10005808_pt1 | contig 19632 bp, 22 predicted proteins | sample TA2KigOf80mmetaG_FD_148612 | JGI IMG/M metagenome (GOLD analysis project Ga0194132, IMG submission 148612) | Freshwater microbial communities from Lake Tanganyika, Tanzania - TA2015054 Kigoma Offshore 80m | ecosystem: Environmental > Aquatic > Freshwater > Lake | place: Tanzania: Lake... | reverse complement strand
CTGGGCCACCGACACGACCGCGCATTCTCGATGGCAAGTTGCAGGTGCTTCTTGCCCATCCGGGCGGTCCCTACTTCACGAACAAGGACGAACTCAGTTGGACGATTCCCAAGGGCGAGATTGAACCGGGCGAGGACATGCTCGAAGCCGCCAAGCGGGAGTTCAAGGAAGAAACCGGCGTCACGCCAACTGGTCCTTTCACCGCCTTGAAGCCGATCAAGCAAAAGGGCGGCAAGATAGTTCACACTTGGGCGTTCAAGGGCGACTGCGATCCGAGTGCAATCGTCAGCAATACGTTCTCAATGGAATGGCCCCCGAAGTCAGGACGGCAGATGGAGTTCCCTGAGATGGACCGGGCAGAATTCTTCGACATGCCTGCGGCGTTACGGAAGATCAAGGCTGGGCAAGAGGCATTGATCGAGGAATTGGAGGGGATTGTAGAAAGAAAAGCCTGAACCCGGCTACCAGGGGTTTCGCAGAACCCTTATCGCACCCATTTGCCCGTAAGCCGGGGAGGATAGGGAAGGCTGACAACTTGGTTTTCTGCCGAAAAAACTGACCTTGTTTCGATCCTCATTTCTGTGGCATACTCACCAGCCACGAAGGGACTCGCCGCACGGTGCATCACTTTTCCGGCACCGCTGCATTCCTCCTACTTATCTCATGGATGAGGCATCCGATGTCGAGCAACGTACTCGGTACGGCGCTTGCATTCTGAAAGGATACCGAACCATGCTCACGATTCACGAACAGTTTACCCACCAAATGTGCGACCGCCTCGAAACCACCCTCATGGGGTTGGGGTTGGTGCGATTGCTCCAAGACGCAAGGCGATTCGAGGAGGCCAGAGAAACCCTCTACTCGCTTGAAGAGGGTTTCCAAGGTGATACCGACAAGCCGAGCCGGAAACGCATCTCCCCAGAAAAGCGTGGGATTCGTCGTGGTCGGCATCAATCGCTGGAATTGCTGTCGGTAGGCTGATCTCCATACCGCACGCCCAGCCACACGGTCGGCTCGTCCGGCGTCGTCCAATCGACCCGATGCTTCTTGAACGCCGGGATATTGATGAAGTCGCCAACCTTCATCTCGACCATGCCATCTTCAAACTGCAACCGGGCCGCTCCCTTCAAGACGATGACCCACTCATGCTGCGGTTGGTCGTACCAGAAGTCGGCGGGTGATGCGTGGCCGTGCGAGATGATTCGCTCGATGCGCACGTCGGCGGCTTGTATGAGTGTCTGGACGATTTCCTTGGGCATGTGCTGCGGAAGGTCATCGAAGATGTTGGTTGATGTGGTCATATTTCCTCGATCTTGTTGTCCTTGAACCACCGGGCCAGCCCCATCTCCAAAGCCGCCATCGCCTCGGCCAGCGTGCGGGCCTTGTCGTCCTCGAATACAAGCCCGCCGTAGTCCAGCGCCCGAACGGTGAATCCGAAACCCTCCTGGTCGCCGATTTCGATGTGGCCGACGCCCTGAACCCACATGGCAATGGCCGGGAATGCCTTTTGAACGTCAGTCGGGCTTGGCGTGTACAGAATCAACGGGCTTGGCGTTGCCCGCCGCATCTGTCGGAGAAAGTCCTCGTAGACTACTTCCACATTGGGAAGTTCATTCTGAATCGAGACTTCGATGCCAAGTTGCTTTAGGTGGGGAAACAACTCTTCCCAGCGTGGGTTTCCCCGCAACAGAATGTGCCGAGGACGATGGGCCGAGTCCGTCATCGGTCGCCGCATCGCATCGGCCAGGAGGTCGGCCAGATCATTGGCGTTCGGCGTATATTCCACCGGGAGGCAAACAAGGGGATTCCCTTTGGGCAGTGCGACTACCAGACCCAAATAATGCGTCTCCGTTTGGCCTTTTGATTTCGGCAATGCCCTGAAATCGGCCTCCCAAGTTACGTCGTCCTGGGGCAACTGCTTTAAGTGAGTTTTCACGAAAGCGGCGCTCTTGCCGAGTTTCAACTTTGAGATGGAAGTCATTTTTGGCCTCCAACGTATCGAAATCGTGGCACTTCTTGGCCGTCAACCTTGACCGTCTCGGAGAACATTTGCTTGGGGCGCACCCACAGGCCGTGGTCGCCGTATTCCTGTCGATAGACGACCATTTCTTCCAAGGTTTCGCTGTGCCGGGCAATGCCGAGGACGGTATACTCATTGCCCTTGAAGTGGCGATAGCGACCGGGGGTTATTTCATTCATTGACGCACCTTCGTCATCGTTTCGGCTTCTTGGGCTTCGTGGACGGCGTTTTCTTTCTCTGCGCCATGAACTCCGACTCGTCGCCGTGGTGAAAAGCAATGACGCCTTGTATTGTATCGCCGTCGATCACCGCCCAACCCCGCCCCGATGCCGGGTCCATTTCATCATTGCCATCCCAGGACCATTCGACGCTGGGCTTTCCATCCTTGGTGCTATCTCGGTAGTCGATGTCGCCGCTGACATAGCCGAATTGAAAGCTGCCCCGGCGATTCGGCTCGAACTCGATGTAGCCTTCGACCTCGGCATCCACGAAACCCTGATCCCACATTTCCATCGCCGTGATTCGCCAACGGCCCTCAAATGGGGAGGGTATCTTTGATTTCTTTGTCATTTTTCACTCTCCTTGTTGACGATCCGCAGGAATGTACGGGATCAGCCCCTTGTTGAAAGCGATCTCCTGCACTTCCCTCGGAGCATGGCGAACATCCACCATGAACCCGTTCACTTGAAGCATCCAGACCAGCGGGTTGTCTTGTAGGCGGCTCGGCAAGCTCCAGTTGGGATCAAGCTGGTGCATCCCCAACATTTTGCGGATTGCTGCCAGCTTCGCCGCCCCGCTGCTTGGGCTGGTTCCGAGGTAGTGGTCGATGTCAGTGGACCGCATGTACGGCGTCTGGCTCTTGTCGTGCAGGAAGTTGACCCCGCCGATGGCCCGCACGATGCCACTGGCCCAGGCATTCGGACTGCCATGTAGCAAAGGCGAGGGTCGCTTGCGGCCCAGCTTTTCGGCCAGCTTGCGGCAAAGCACGGCATAGTCTTCATTCAGATGCTCTTTGCAAAACTGGTCGAGCAGTCCGATGATGACATGCAGAGCCTCGTCTTTTTCTTCCTTGGACGGCGGCTTTGGCGCTGGCTTGATTTTCAGCAACTTGGGAGGCAACGGCTCCTTCGACATCGGCAGCGAAGTGACAATACCGTGGCGTGCCTTGGCCTCTTTGAAGCTCTCGTTCAAGGAACGCCGGATGCCGGGGCCGAACGAAATGTTGTAGCTGCTCATCAAGCCGTCATAAACGATCCTGTCCTTGAACGGCAGCAGGACCGTCTGCGTCAGCACCGGCAAATACGGGCCGATCAAGTCCTCGAACGGTTGGGACAATGCCAGGACGCCATAAGCGATGGCTGGGGAGGTTGTGGAGAGGAACACCGTGTACTTCTTGAGTTCACGGAAGACGTAGAACTTGCCGTGAACAAGATGCCGCCAGGACCGCACGATGTCGAGTTCGTCGTCCGAAAAGTGGGCCGGGTTTTCATTGGCAAAGGACTCGATCAGTTCGAGATGGGCATTTAGGGCGTCACGAACCTTCACCCGGATCTCCGGCGACAAGGCGGCGAATTCCTCCGGTGTGGCAGGCTTGTTGGGAATCACGTTGAGGCGCTGGTTCACGAAGAACATGAGCGCCCGGTGCAGCTTGAAGAACAGTACGAGTTCGTGGGGTTCGAGTAACATGGGGTTCACTGATCCTCAAAAGCGATGACACGCTCACCGGCCCTTTCTCATCTCCTTCGTCGTCTTCTTCGCATCGAACGCCTCCGGGTCGAACGGCCCCCGCCATTCCAGCAGTTCTTCATGCCGCTCGTCCTGGGGATCAGCGATAGCGTTGAGATAATCGGCGTAGCCAGGAGGCCCACCACAATCTTCCGGTGGACAGGCTCGCTCTCCTTCGAGGCAAATCGGGGATTTCGCCTTCGGATCAGCGGGCGGGAACCCCTCGAACAAGACCTCGTGCCGCCAGCCGTCGCCGAAGTCGTACTCGTACACCCAGCGTGCCTTCCGGCTTGACTTCGGCAGCAACTTGCTCAGGAGAACGTCCGTCTCGTCCTCGAAGTCCATATCGAAATCTTCGCCGTCCGGGGCCGGTTGACTGTATCGCACGCCGTCGATCTCGAACTGGTGCAAGTGGTAATTCTCCCAGCCGAATGCCGCCTGGATGTACTCGTGGAGATCGACCAGGGTACAGTCGGGAACCTGAATGCGCCGCCAGATCGCCGGTTTGATGTCCAGCAGCGTGATCTTGAACTGGAACAGGAGATCGGTCTTGGCCGGGCGTCGTGTCATCGGCGCATCGAGATCGAAGACCTCGGCGTGTTCTTCCTCGAAGAACTTCACCACTCGGCTCATCACGGCCAGGAGCCGCTTTTTGTGCCGACTTCGGGCGTAGGCGGCGGCTTGGCCGGTTTCGTCGTTGAGCTTGTTGAGTTCGTTCCAAGTGACGGGAACGACTTGCGTGCCTTGTCCGGCTTGCTCGATCTTTTTCTTGAGCTTCCCGCTCAGGTTGGTGTCGAGCAGCGTTTCCCGCTGCTGCTGGGTGAGCTTCAGAGGGTAGGTGTGGCTGGCCTTCTTGGTCCGCTTGAGTCGGAAGACAATCGGCCCGGTGTCGTTGCCCGCCAAGTAATCTTCCAGGCCCTTCTGGAGTTTCTGCCGGGCCTGGGCCGGGGTCAGGGGTTTGTCGTCGTCGTTCATGTTGAGACTCCAACGATCACTCATCTCTGCGATCTTGTTTTTCTATTCCTCGAAGTCCAGACCAGCGGCCCCGCCATCACTCGTCCCCTCGCCAATAGGCTTCGAGTTCGATGAGCAGGCATCCGTCTTCCTTGGCGAGAGAGCGGCAGTCCTGAATAAAGGGGAAGTAATCGTCCTGGTAGGAGCGAAACTCCTTGATTCGCCTGATCTTCCAGGGGCGATGCGGGAATCTCTTCTTCAATCCCTGTTGCAACCCGAAGTCGATGGGTGGGTGAATTACCGACACCAAACCTTTTCGGCCCTCCCCAGCCAAGTAGACGCTAGTTTTCAACTGATAGGCATTTGCTTTTCGACGTGGCTGGAGTGTGCCTGGCTGGGGGTGGCCATTCAAGGCGAAACGCGGCAGAATTGTCGCCCCTGGCGGGTGCTTGGTCGGCCTTCGGGGCTGATGGGCGGCCGCCCGCCCGCCTCGAAGGCGGTCGTAGCCTCCAGCAAGGCCGCTCAGGGCACCACAGCGGCTGGAAACGGTGTTGGCGCTGACCGTCCAGGGTGCAGTTCACCGTCGAGAGCACTCTTCTCCGGGGATTGGCGGGAATCCTTACTGCGTCGCATCTGAAGGGTTTAATTTCTTGCGATAATACCCCGGAACGGTCAGGCTCGGTTCCCGCCATGAAAAAGCAAATTCCTATTAGTTGGTGAGGGACTGTCCTTTGGCGAGTAGTCTGTCGCCAAGAATGATGTCACTGTCGTCGAACTGCATAGCAAGAATCTCGTTTGGATTGCGGATAGACAGTTTTCGTGATCCCGTTCCGTCAGCCGCCAACTCGGTCAAAGCACTTACGACATGTTCGGCAATGGATAGAGTCTTTGTCGGCGCATCGACGGCAGTTTTGAGTGATTCGGACAACACTGCTGTTAGTTTTCGGTTTTGGTAACCTTGCAATACTTTCTTGGCTTCCAGTTCCACGATGTCGAGCGAGAGCACATCGTACTTGAGTTGGTCAATATACAAGACTCCCCCGGCTTCCTCGGTCTTGCCGTGCTTCTCTAACCATTCTTTCACGGTTGTTGGACAGACCAAGTCCTCCATCAATGACATTTCTCGTATCGCAAGGGCCAAGGTGCCAAGTCGAGTGTCATCGAAACTTTCCGGCGCTTGCCGAAGCAGGATTTTAATTGCTTCCGGCAGCGGTTGTTTGGGAAATTCGTACAGTAGCGCGGCTATTACGGGGCGTTCGTTTTCATTTGAGCGATATGGGATTGTCAGCCCGGACTCTGTTTCGGGGACATTACGGATTTCCGGTGACTCAACTAGACTTTTCATGCTTGCGCCTCCAATGGCCGGAAGTTCAGGAAGTAAACTGTCTGGCGTTTTCGATTCTCCGACTGACCATCGGGCATCCACACGAAATGTGCAGGAGCCCAAGTGGCTGGGTTCGCTCCAAGGGAGATCGAATAACGGAAGAATTTTAGGACGCGGTCTTCCGGCTGTCCGTGGACAAAAAACCAGCCAGCCATCGAATTGTTGCCAGAATGAACGCCGCAGACGAGCGGCGCGTATCCCGCCAAGTTGATTAACAGAGCCGCCTGCTCATCGACTGTGCCTTCGTCAAATTGGACGACAAGAAATCGACGGGAGCCACCGATGGGAGGCACTCGTTCCTTTGTTCTGGCGCGAACCGGAGATGGCACGATGAATTGAAGTCCAGCTAGTTCGCCGAGCCATGCATTCAGCCGGCGCGTTTCAAATTCATTTGCAGAATGCCCGCAACACAGCAGCGCATCGGCAGGAAACAGTCGTTCAATAATCTCGTCCGTGTGGAGAGCGTTGTCCTCAATACGTATCGGCGAAATTTCCCAGAATTCAGCAAGTCCACCACTGCGCCGAATTATCTCCGCTCGCAGAACTTGGTTGACCGCTGGCCAGGTGGCTTGGCGCTCCGGTTGAATGGTTGATTTGTTTCTGAGCAGCATTTTATGCTTTTGGTTTTAACTACACCCTCTGTACAAAAAGTTGGACCAGCGCATCATTGTTTGAGGAACAGAAACGCCGAGAACCCTAAGGGAACTTTTTGAGACTCCGTGCTGTCGGATAGGAAAATTTCCGTATCGAAGACTTTCGGCGTGGTCGTCATACAGAGCTATAACCGGATTTGCTCGATTTAATGCCGTCGTCACGTGACCTTTCTTGATCCGCTATTTATTTAGGCCCTGCAACGCGAAGACCCAGGAAGCGTGTCCGTGACGACGATGAAGCCGAACTTGTCCGCTAGAATTTAAGTTGAACTTGGCGTGTCCCGGGCACGCTTTTCATGACAAAGATGACCGGTGGCCGATGCTTCACCGCCGGACCGAAATGGACCGCGCTGTATGAACCTTTTCTCTCCAGTAACAGTGATTCAAATGCTTCACGCTTGGTGCGTATGGCTCGTTTGCTCGTTTTCGCGATGGTCGAACCGCTCTTGGTTGAACAGACGAACCTGCCGCAATGACTTCTTTCGGGCGCGATTGAAGTGGCTGAAGTGTATGCAGGAGGAGAGCGATCCAGGTAAACGAAACTGGGTGCCGAAGGCAAAGCCATGGTCTTGATCACCGCCTAAGCAGAAGGGACCAAGTCCGACCCTACTTGAAGCCGTGGGCCAAGGCGTGGAACGCGACTGCTTGGCGTATGGCTCCGCAAGAAACCGAATCCGCCGGACCGGACCGTCCAGTCCTATTAAAAACTAAAATACCCCTGGACAAGTCTCGTCATGACGCGGTGTGTCGTTGAGTACAATGCTCTCAAGCCTCTTCGCGAGCAGGGTGAGGAGAACGGCAGCCCACCTGCTAAGCGCAATTGACCGCTTCGGTGACTGGGCCGCGATCAGGAATGGCATCGGACGATCTTGGATTCGGAAGTTCGGAAGTGATCGGAATGAGGTTTTCCGTGGCATCCGGAAAAATGTTGAACCACTCTTTAGCCAACTCCTCGGTCACAGTCCTGGCTTTGTTCCAGTAATGTTTCTGGAATTTCTCCAGACTTGTGCCCATGACGCTCGTCACCTCGCCTGGGTCCTTGTACAGTTTGAAATGATATGTCGCGAAACTGTGGCGGGGACCATTGCTTCGCCAGATCACTCCAGTTTTTCGAGCGATAAAACGAGTGATCTCGTCGAGTCTATCCTTTGCCGACCTGGTTGGGGTTAACCAATGCGCCGGAACGACGCTCCCGCTTTCTTTTCGGTGGAGCTTAAACCATGCGGCTAGGTTCGCTGTGATGGGAACGGTGCGGGGTTGGCCAGTTTTTGTTATCCTTCCAGGAAGTTCAATGTAACCAGTCACGAGACCTCGGTTAACCTGTGGCCAGCTCATCCGGGCAATCTCCTCCTTCCGAATTCCGCCGAAACACCAGAGAGCAAAGAACGGGACGAGTTCCGGCGCTGCAATAGTTAAGCGTGCCAGAATTTGTTTCGCCTCCCACGGCTCGAAGACCTCAACTGGTCCACGGATTTCCTTAAATCGCTTGACCTGCTTCGCCGCGTTCCAGTCCTTGCCTACCCAGGAGCGGATTTGCGCTTCGTCGAACAGCAGTGATAAGCTGGACAAGAAGTCGTTTTTCGTTTTTGGGTTCCATCTCTGGGCGTTTACGAAGTCAGCCACTTCAGCAGCCGCGATCTCGGATAAGGGTTTTTCGCCAAAAGCACGCTCGAACCCGTTCAAGTAGGAGGATTCAGTTTTGTGCCGCCTGAAGCTGATTCGTCTTTTCCGATCTTGCAGGAACTCCAGAATGGCTTCTTTTATGGGCTTCGGCGTGATCGGTTTATCTGGACGATGCTGCCGCCAAAATTGGCAGGCCAGGGGGAACTCGTCGGGGTTTCCGAGAATGCGGATGCCATCAACAACGAGTCGGCAAACCTGCGAAATGCTTAGGCCGGTTGATTGAATGGCCCTGTTCGCTTCGCGCCATTCATAACGCCAGTCGCGCAGGCGAACGATTTCGGTTTCACCGGCGTTGATGGCTTCAGCAAGTTCTTTGGCCTTGTTCTTGGCTTCCTCAAGGTCGGCAAAAGTCCAGACCTTTCGCTCGCCGCCGCTGTGGTCGCTGAACGCATAGCCGGTGTATTCCCGCCCGTTCTTGACTGACTTGGTCGTGTAAATTTTGAACGCGGTGTTTCCGCTTCTGACCATGATAATTTTATTTCGAGCCATACGCACCATAACGGGATTTCCCGATTTCATGGTTGCGCAGGCAAAAAACCGAACAAGTGTTAGGAAAGTGTTAGGAAAAGGAGTTCCGAAGGATGGAAACGGTCAAAAGGCCAACAAAATCGGCCCTTTCAACAAAAAAGCCGTTCCGCATCGCACGGAACGGCATTCTCAGTCTAGGCTCTTTGTGAGTTTGCCTAGGCTTCAAAGGATTTTCCGCACCCGCACGATTGGCGGGCGTTCGGGTTGGAGATTTTGAAACCGCCTCCGCTCAGGCTGTCCACGAAATCGACGATGGTTCCGCGGAGATAGTTCAGACTAAGAGAATCGACGAGGACGGACACCCCGTGGCAGTCCGTCACAAGGTCGCCGTCGCGTTTTTCGTCAAAGACCATGCCGTATTGGAGTCCGGAACATCCGCCGCCCTCGACATAGACGCGAAGCGTCCTGGCGGCATTGTCTTTTTCGTTCGCCAACAGTTCCTTCACGTGGTCCGCCGCGCTTGGCGTCAACGTGACCATCGCTTCGGCTTGGAGAGACTCGTTCATGAGAACAGAGAAAAGCTAAACGGCCTGGGGGCAGTTGTCAAATTCCGGAATCATTCAACACTTCTGAGTTCCCGCAATTTCTTGGCCAGATTCGGCTGCACTTTCTGCCACTGGGGAAAATCGCGCAGCAGCCGTTCCAGCAAGTTCGCGGTGGCGGCGGTCAAATCCATGCTCTCCGCCAGCCTCGCGGCTTCTTGCCGGGCCTTGGCCACCCAGAATGGATCTGGTTTTCCTCCCGCCGCCGTGTCAACGGCTTTTCCGTAAGCCACGTTCAGGAAGTGATTGAGCGCCCGATCCAGCAGGGGCTTCTGCTCCGCGACCGGTTTAAGGCGGGCGAGTTTTTCGAGGGCAATGGCAAACCCGACTTCAGCCTGGCTTCGCGTCGGGACATCTGCGGGCCCTTGTGGCAGCATGGCGCTGTAATAATTGGTCATCGCCAGGCCGTAATAGGCCGTCGCCTGGGCCGGATCCAGCGAGGCCAACTGAAGATAGCAATCCGCCATCTTCGCCCGGGCGACCGGCGCGAGCGAGTTGGTCGGGTAAAAACTGACAATTCTCCCCAAAGGAACCAAGGCATTCTCAAAGCGCTTCGCGCTGTTCGTGAGCGTCGGCCCGGAGACATCCTTCAGCGCCACATCCGCCAGAAGGAGGTACGCCTCTACTTCGATGGCCGCTGACCGGTTCGTATCGCGGTCCAGCGTGGTGAGCAGATTCGTCAGATATTGGTTGGCATCGGACGGCTTGTCCCTGAGCAGAGCCGCCCTCGCGGCGCGCAGCCCGGCTTGATAGCGCAGATCCATCACGTTCGATGCGTTGTTCCACAAGAGTTGATAGTGCGTCTCGGCGTTGGTGTAGTTTTGCTGGTTGAAATAGTAGTCTCCCAACCAGAATTGGGCCCAGCGCGCGAGATGGTTGGTCGGGAATTGGGCGACGAAGTTCGTGAACAAAACGAGCGCGTTGGTGTCGTGTCCCGCGCGAAAATGCGCCAGCGCTTTGTCGAACGCCGCTTGCGGCCGCGAGGCATGCTCCGGGTACTGCGCGAGCCAACGATCATACTCGCCAATGGCCGCGGTCCATTGATTCTCGATCACATGGGAGCGGGCGATGGCCAGTTGCGCCTCCGGCAACCACGGAGACGCGGACACTTTCTTTTGAAAATGGAGCAACGCTTCCCGCGCGTGCCGGGCATCTTCGGGCCGGCCTCGCTCCAGCAACTCGGCCGCGAAGTTCAGCGAGGACCGGGCGGAGAATTCGCTGGTGGGAAACTCCTCCAGGAGCCGGTTCAGACCGTCCCGCGCGGCCACCATATCTCCCTGTTCGAGACTGGCGCGGATCAATTGATAATAGGCCTGATCGAACCATTTGGTGCGGACCTCGGGCAACTCGCGGTAGCGCTCAATCACCAGCCGGTAATTGGCGATGGCGTTCGTGTAATCCTTCAGGTGGAACTGGCAATCCGCCAGTTTGAAGCGAGCGATCGCCTGGTCTTCCGATTCCGGAAACAGCTTGGCGGCGGCTCGGAAGTCGGCCTGGCTTTCTGCGAACTTGTTCGTGGAATTCGCCAGGAGCGCTTCCTCCCAGGCGCACCAACCACGATTGAGATAAGCTTTGGCGGCGCGGAGCTGATTCGTCGTTTCGGTGACGACGACGAACTGGTTCCGCGCCTGGAACAGCAAGTTCGTCAGGGCGAGATTAGTGCGCGTGCGTTCCGGGGAAGCTCCGCCCAAAGCGTAAAACTGCTTGAGGTGCAATTCACCGAGGGTTAATCGGATCAAGTCCGGCGGCGTGTCCAGATTGGTCTGGGTCAGCAAGAATTCCAGCCGCGCGACCGCGTTCGTGAACCGATTTTGCCCCACCAGCAAATCAATGATCCGGAGCAACGCCTGCTGCTTCTGGCTGGCCGGGATTCGCTCCAACTTTCCCAGTTGCTCGTAAGCCGCAATGGCGGCATCGGGGTTTCTCTCCTTCTGGATATCGGCCAACAGCATCAGGGAATTGGCGCGCAGCACGGGTTTGTCCAGCCGGTTCGTGTCGGAGGCGAGAGCGACGAGGTTGGTGGCGGCGCTGAGCGCGTCATCCGGCTTTTGATCCGCCAGGGCGTTCAGAGCGAAGAGATGGAGTCGTTCCCAGTCCAATTCGGGCGGGAGGTTGCGGCGGGCAAGATCGCTGAGAACCTGCTGCGATCTGCGAAAGTTTTTGTTTTTCGAGTAGCTTTGGCCCAGCAACAAGTAGCCGCGCACCACGAGCGTCTCGTTCGTGCTTTGAAGCGCGGCTTGTTGAAAGGCGCGCGCGGGATCGCCCAGGAGTTGGATGGTGCGATCGAAGTCACCCAGCTTGAAATACGCCCAGGCTTCGCCGTAGCCGGCCTGCAGACGCAGGGAGGCATTCGTCGATGTAGCCAGGAGCGCCTCATACGCTTTGGCGGCGGCTTCGTAGCGTTGATCGTAGAATTCGGCTTCCGCAAGCCAGAATCGGTATGGATCGGCCAACTCTCCCGCGCGTCCGAGACGCGGCGTGAGAAGTCCGCCGACCGACTTGAAATCCTTCAGCGCGAAAAGGCATTGGGCCTGGAGCAGGATCGCCTCGCCGGATCTTGGGGAGTTCGGATACTTGCCGGCAAATTCGGCGAACTCCCTCTGCGCGCGGTCAAAGAACCCGTCTTGCAAGGACTTCAACGCCGCTCGATACGCATCCATCTCAGGCGTCTCTTGCGCCCAGGCCAGAGCGGTGGAGATGAAGAGCAGCAGCAACGTGGATTTCATGGGCGTTGCAGCGGGTTGAAGCCCGCGCGCCGGAGCGCGGCATTCAGACAGGCTCCCAGGCCGCTTCGGCGTCGTTTGACGCGGCGAGGGTCGTTGAATTTCTGCGCGTTCATACAGCTTCGGCACTGGCAGGAGCACCCGACAACACGCGCGCCAGGTAACGGCCCGTAAAACTTTCGGCGCATTGGGCAACCAGCTCGGGCGATCCCGCCGCCACAATCCGGCCGCCGCGTAAACCGCCTTCCGGTCCCAAGTCGATGATCCAGTCCGCGGTCTTGATCACATCCAGGTTGTGCTCGATCACGAGGAGAGTGTTTCCCGACGCGCGCAATTTGAAAAGCACTTCCAGCAGTTTGGCGACGTCGTGGAAGTGCAATCCCGTGGTCGGTTCATCCAGGATGTAAAGGGTGCGGCCTGTGGCTTTGCGGCTCAGTTCGGCCGCGAGCTTCACGCGTTGCGCCTCGCCGCCGCTCAGCGTCGTGGCCGATTGCCCCAGGCCGATGTAACCCAGTCCGACTTCGGCAAGCGTCTGGCACAGGTCGCAGATTTGCGGGATCGCTCGGAAGAACGTGACGGCCTCGTCCACGGTCATTGCGAGCACGTCGGCGATGTTCATGCCTTTGTAAGTGATTTCGAGCGTTTCCCGGTTGTAGCGGCGGCCTGCGCAGGCTTCGCACGTGACGTAAACCGGCGGGAGGAAGTGCATTTCAATTTTGATGAGCCCGTCGCCCTGGCACTTCTCGCAGCGGCCCCCTTTGACATTGAAGCTGAACCGTCCGGCGCCATAACCCCGAATCCTCGCCGCGGGCAGGTCGGCGAACAGGTCGCGGATGTGATTGAACATCCCGGTGTAAGTTGCGGGATTGCTCCTCGGTGTGCGCCCGATCGGTGTCTGGTCGATCACCACCACTTTGTCGAGGTTCTCAATGCCGTTGATTTCCCGGTGCGCGCCCGGGTGCTCTTTCGATCCGTACCACTTGCGGAACAACGCGCGCCGCAGAATATCGTCCACGAGAGTGCTCTTGCCCGATCCGCTGACGCCGGTCACACAAGTCAAGGTGCCGAGCGGAATTCTGACGTCGATATTCTTCAAGTTGTTTTCCTTCGCGCCAAGAATCTCCAGCCAGCCTTTTTCACGCGACGGCTTGAGACGTTTCCTTGGAACAGGGACCGACAACTCTCCGCGCAAGTACTGGCCGGTTAGTGAAGCCGGATGGCGAAGGATTTCCTCCAGCGGACCGGATACCACGAGTTCTCCGCCCCGCACCCCGGCGCCAGGGCCCAAGTCTATAATGTGGTCGGCGCGTCGAATTGTGTCTTCGTCGTGTTCCACCACCAAAACGGAGTTGCCCAGGTCGCGCAGGCCTTCGAGCGTCTTCAACAGGCGTTCGTTGTCGCGCTGGTGCAGCCCGATGCTGGGTTCATCGAGAATGTACAGCACGCCCACAAGTCCAGCGCCGATCTGCGTGGCCAGACGGATGCGTTGCGCTTCTCCGCCGCTGAGCGTGCCGCTCTCGCGATTGAGCGTGAGATAGCCCAGGCCGACGTTTTTCAGAAAACCGAGCCGCGCGCGAATTTCACGAATGAGCTCCCCCGCGATCTTCTGTTGAAAGTCCGTCAGCTTCAGCGCCTCGAAAAAATTGTCCGCCTCTTCCACCGACAGGCCGCACACGTCCATGATGGACAGGCTGGGAATCTCGGCAGATTTGAGATTTGAGATTTGAGATTTGAGATTTGATTGGCCAAGCGTGACGGCGAGGATTTCGGGCTTGAGGCGCCGCCCGCCGCAGGCATCGCAATCCTGTGACGCCATGAAGGCCTTGAGACGGTTCCGCGTGAATTCGCTTTCGCTCTCCTGGTAGAGCCGTTCGAGATTCGGAATGACTCCCTCGAACGCGCGCACGATCTTGCTCGACTTGCCTGCGCGCCAGAACTGGAACTCGATTTCCTCCTTGCCTGAGCCCCACAAGAGAATCTTTTTGAACTCAGCAGGCAACTGCCGGTACGGCACATCGAGCTTCTGTTGGTAATGCTGAACAATTCCTTTCAGCAGGTTCTTGTAATAGACGATCATGCGCTTGGCGCCGCGCCGCCAGGGCAGGATTGCGCCCTGTTCGAGGGATTTCTCTTCGTCGGGCGCCACCAGATGTTCGTCGAAGACCATCTTCTGCCCAAGCCCGTGGCAAACGGGACATGCGCCGAAAGGGGAGTTGAAAGAGAAATGTTTGGGCGTCAGGGTGTCGAAGCTCAGGCCCGTGGCCGGGCTGTACATGCGGTTGGAATGGAGGGTTTCAGTCCAAACCTCCGGAGCAGATCCGCCGCTCGGTCGCGGCGGGGCCGACCGCGAGATTCCTTCCGCAGCAGCGTTGGGCAGTTGATGCAACACCAAAAGTGTGCCTTCGCCCCACTTGAGCGCCGTCTCCACCGAATCGCTCAACCGGACTCGGATTTTCTCATCGATCACCAGTCGGTCCACAACCACTTCAATCGTGTGTTTCTGTTTCGGATCCAGTTTGACCCGGATGTTCGTCGCCAGTTCGACAAGCTGGCGGTCCACTCGCGCCCGGACGAAACCTTCTCGCGCCAGACGCTCGATCACGTCCCGGAATTCCCCCTTTTGTTCGCGAATGACAGGCGCCAGCAACAGGATGCGCGTCCGCGTGGGCAAGGCCAGAATCTTATCGACAATGTCGCTGGTGGTCTGGTGCGTGATCGGCTGGCCGCTGACGGGGCAATGCGCCTGGCCGACGTTTGCGTAAAGCAATCGCAAGTAGTCGTAAATCTCCGTGGTGGTGGCGATGATCGAGCGCGGGTTCGTGCCGGCGTTGCGTTGCTCGATCGCGATAGCAGGCGAAAGCCCTTCAATGAAATCCACCTCCGGTTTCTGCATCTGATCGAGGAACTGGCGCGCATACGCGGACAGCGACTCGACATATTTGCGCTGGCCCTCTGCGTAGATCGTGTCGAACGCCAGCGACGATTTGCCGGAACCGCTCAACCCCGTGATAACCACCAATTTGTCTCGCGGAATGCTGAGCGAAAGATTCTTCAGGTTGTGCTGCCGCGCACCGCCAATCCTTATGAATCCTGTCGCCATGCGAAATTTTCCGATCCAGCCATCCGGGTAACGTAGCCGGCCGGTGCGAGGAAGCAAAGAATCGATTGTTCAAGCTGCGTGAAGCGTTTGACGCGTTAGATCGTCCCGATTCACCGGTTGTTTCCCATGGTTGGGATCGAAGATCGGCAACACCTGCGCTCGCGTCTTCGGATCATTCACCAGCGCGCCTTCCTCCTCTTTATGCTCGCGTTCTTCCTCCACGTCGAAACCGGCGTTGGCCAGGACCGTCCGCTGCGACAGCGGGCCGGAGGTCAACAGGAACTTCTGCATTCTTCCGATCAAACCGCTCGGCTGAGGGAAACGGATAATGGATGTCGATGTCGAAATTGCCGTCGAAATCCAGAATGCCCACGCGCCCCTCGAAGAACTTCTTGATGGCGTCGCCGCGTTTGGTGTTTAACCGCAAAGAGCTCAAAGAACTCAAAGAGAGCAGGCGACAGCTCCCTCCTTCTCTGTGATCTCTGAGTTCTCTGCGGTTATTTCCTGATTCGATCCATCTCGGACCACACGAATTTCCGAATCTGGAATTTGTAGGAGCCGAAGTTGATCAGGAGGCCGTGCTCCAGGCGGGCGGACTTGAGGTAGCCCAGGATTTGCGCCTCGTGCTCCTTGGCGAGGGTCTTGGCTGTTTTCAATTCCACGATCAACACATTTTCAATGAGCAAGTCCGCCAGGTAATCACCAATTAACGTGCCGTCCTCATCGTACACTTTGATCGGATGCTGTTGCTTCACGTCCAGGCCAGCTTTGCGCAGGCGATGCGCGAGAGCGTTTTCATAAACTTTCTCCAGATGGCCGTGGCCGTGATAGACGTGAATGTCGTAAGCGGTTTGTCGGACCTGGTCACAGAGTTGTTTGATCTCTTTCATAGTGCCTCCTTTTGGTTTGGCTGGATTCTTTGGCTTCTTTGAGTTCTTTGGGTTCTCTGCGGTTAAGTTCTTGTGCCAATCCCGCGCCAGGACCAGAGCCTCGCGTTTGTCTCGCGGATCGCTGCTGGTGTCGGCTCGGGCGTAGCTCTCCAGGAGGGCGGAATTATCAATGGCGCAGAGCGCGGCTTGTGTTTTTGACAACACAAAGCCGCGACGGTCATCGCTGATTTTTATTGGCGGCGCGGAATTGCGTTCAATTCCACCACCACTTTATCTTTTGCTTTCGCCAAACCTCCTTTTTCGCACCCAAATCTGGGGTAACTCCAGACGGGCACAATTCGACTAATGCGGCAAGAGAAATTTTACCGGTGGCGGGCAAAATCTTCTTTGGTGAGCTTGAACCATCCATCCATGCGCGCTACAAATCATGCAGCTATGAAATTCGCCATCACCGTTGACCGCGACGAAGACGGGATCTGGATCGTCGAATGTCCGTCCATTCCCGGTTGTGTCAGCCAGGGGAAGACCAAGGCAGAAGCCTTGAAGAACATCAAGGAAGCCATCGAACTCTGCCTGGAAGTCCGGGCTGAACGCGGATTGCCGCTCACGGTTGAGACCCGTCAAGTCGAAGTTGCGCTCTGATGCCGGCGCTTCCCGTATTGAGCGGTCGCAAGGTTGTGCGAGCTTTTGAGAAACTTGGCTGGCAAGTGGCTCGTCAGCGTGGCAGTCACATCATCATGGTGAAGGAGGACCAGAATGTGACGCTTTCCATTCCCAACCACAAGGAGGTTGCAAAGGGAACGCTTCGCAGTTTGATTCGGGCCGCCGGAATTACAATTGACGAATTCACGCGCCTGATGTGATCGCGGAATTCTCAACGGTGCACTGCGCTGCCTGTATTTTCGACAACACGACACCGCGACGGTCATCGCTGATTTTTGTTGGCGGCGCGGAATTGACGTTCAATTCCACCACCACTTTGTCTTTTGCTTTCGCCATACCTCCTTTTTCACACCCCGAATCAGGGGTAAATCCACACACGTACACTTCAATGAGCGCGGCAAGAAAAAAACAACTTTGGCGACAGCGACGACGGTGACCCGATCTGCATCCCGTTTTTCACGTCATCGCCACGAGGGCCACGAGGGGTTTACGGGCTTGTTGCGTGGGAAGCGATGAAGTAGGCTGAAGCCATGAAAACCGCGAGTGTGCAACAGGTGCCGGAGCAGTGGCCCGAAATCCTGCGTTGGCTGGCCGCTGGAGAAGAAGTGCAGGTGACTCAGCAAAACCAGGTCGTCGCCAAAGTCGTACCCGCAAAGCCAACACCCACTCCTGACTTTCTGGCCCGGGCGAAAGCCATCTGGGGTGAAACGCCGCCGGGCCAGCCGCTGAGTGCTGTGGTGTCGGAGGGGCGGGGAGGCGAAGCGTGACTTATCTGGACACGGGCTGTTTCGTCAAACTTTACTACCCGGAGCCGGATAGCGCCAAAGTCGTTGCACTCATTCAAGGGAAGCCGCTTTGCTACACGCCGCTTCACGAACTGGAGTTCAGGAACGCGCTCCAGTTCAAGGTCTTCCTCAAAAGCGCGACCGCTGCCCAGGTGACTGCGGCTTGCGCGTTAGTCGAAGCTGACGAGAAGGCAGGTGTGCTTGTGTCGCCGATTGGCGAATGGAAGGACATTTTCGCGGAGGCGGTGACGCTCGCGAACCAGCACACGGCGACGATTGGCTGCCGGTCATTGGATATTTTGCATTGTGCCGCTGCGAAAGTCTTGGCTGCCACCGAATTTATCACCACGGATTCACGGCAGAAAAAGCTTGCCTCCGCGATGGGTCTGAACTTGGTGACATTCTGAGCAGGACGGCGGAATTAGCAATGGCGCACAGCGCGGCTTGTGTTTTGGACAACACATAGCCGCGACGGTCATCGCCGATTTTCACTGGCGGCGCGGAATTGACGTTTAATTCCGCACCTTAACTCTCCCGGACAGAGGCGTAGAAGGATGGGCCAATACGAGGTGACGCAAGGGGAATACCGCGAAATCATGGGCGCGAATCCCAGCAGTTTCACCGGTAACGATCGACTGCCAGTGGAAAACGTGACTTGGACACAAGCGGTCGATTACTGCTCGAAGCTCACGACGCGTGAGCAGAATGCCAATCGCTTGCCAGCAGGCCACGTCTATAGGCTGCCCACTGAAGCGGAGTGGGAGTACGCTTGTCGCGTCGGCACGACCACCCGGTTCGGATTCGGCGACGATCCAGACTACAATCTCCTGCGCGGCTTCGCGTGGTTTAACAGCAATTCGGGAAATCAAACACATACGGTAGGCGAAAAAGCGCCAAACCGTTGGGGCTTATTCGACATGCACGGCAATGTTTGGGAATGGTGTGGGGATTGGTATGGTTCGTATCAGGGCGGGAGCTTGACCGATCCGAAGGGAGCGCGCACGGGCTCGGTCGGCGTGGGCCGCGGCGGCAGTTGGGGCAGTGCCGGGCAGGGTTGCCGGTCGGCGTGGCGCGGCTACTCGCCGTCGGCTCGGAACGGCTACCTCGGGTTCCGGGTCGTGCTGGCCCCAGGTCAGTAGCAGGACAGCAAGCGAGAAATTTTTCCAACTCTTCACGCGCGAGGGTCCGACGTGGTGATTAACCGCAAAGAACGCAAAGATCACAGAGGTACGCGGATTACCTTTTTTGCGGTCTTTGGGTTCTTTGCGGTTAAAACAATTCGCGGAACTGAATAGCTGCAAATCTTCGACCGGCACAATGCAACTTAAACTCTTCTTGATTCCCGTGAAGAACATGGCCGCAGCCGAGGCCGAGATGAACGGCTTCCTACGCAGCCACCGCGTGCTGGCGGTGAAAAAGGAGTTCGTTCCTGACGGCGAGAACTCATTTTGGAGTTTTTGCGTGGAACACCTCGATCATACCGCAGGCGGGGCGGGGGGAGACGGCAAAGCGCCCAAGGTGGATTACAAGGAGACATTGAGCGAGGCGGAGTTCGTGGTGTTCAGCAGGCTGCGGGAGTGGCGGAAGTCCGTCGCAGAACTCGAGGCCCTTCCTGTCTATGCAGTGCTGACCAACGAACAACTGGCTCAGATGGTCAGGAAGAAAGCCAACGATCTCGCCGCGCTGCGAGAAATCGAAGGCGTCGGCGAGGCAAAAGTCGAGAAGCACGGCGAGGCCTTGTTGAAAATTCTGGCTGGGGAAACAGCGAAAGGCAGCGTGGCCTCGTCGGCGAAGGAGGCAGCCAGCGGATGAAACGCAAAGGACATCTCCTCGAAGCGATTGCTGACCCGGAGAACCACCGGAACGGAGTTTCCGGCTGACCCGGCGCCTATCCTGTCCAGCAGCCCTTGCGGTTGCCTGGCAAAGGCGGAAAGCCCGCTCGGTGTGAGTAGCCCGCTGGAAGGCGAGGCCGAAAGCTCCGG
>Ga0194132_10005806_pt1 | contig 19635 bp, 15 predicted proteins | sample TA2KigOf80mmetaG_FD_148612 | JGI IMG/M metagenome (GOLD analysis project Ga0194132, IMG submission 148612) | Freshwater microbial communities from Lake Tanganyika, Tanzania - TA2015054 Kigoma Offshore 80m | ecosystem: Environmental > Aquatic > Freshwater > Lake | place: Tanzania: Lake... | reverse complement strand
ACTTTCTTTTCCATGGATCTCGATCAAGAGAAATTCATCCAAGCGGGAAAAGAGATGTTAAATGGTGTGAACGTTTTCTGGAAGGGCTTGGATGAAGACAGAAAAAAACGAGAAGGCTCTAGAAAGACTAACTTTTAAAAAAGCGGCTACTCCTCTTCAGAATGAAGGTTTTTGTTCGTATTACGATTAATTTTGTAAAGTTTTTCTAACAAGCTTAGGGCATTTTTTTCAGAAAGGCCCAATTTTTCTAAATCTTCAACACTCGTTTGACTCAGCTTCTCCAAATTCCCGTAATGTTTAAGAAGCTTTTCTCGAGTTTTGGGGCCAATACCCTTGGTCTCAAGAAGTAGAGATTCATTCATCATTTTGTTTTTACGGCGGGTCTGATGACTTTTGACTGAAAATCGATGGGCCTCATCGCGAACTTGTTGTAAAAGACGCAAGGCCGGGTGCCCTTCCTTTAAAATAATAGGATTTTTGCGGTTAGGAACAAAAATTCGTTCTTCCGATTTTGCAATCTCTTTCCGGGTAAACGCACTTTCAGTTCTGGATTTGGCCAACGAACAGACCGGAATATTTATTTTCAGCTCATCAATGGCTTTTAGGGCTGATTGGAGTTGTCCTTTTCCACCGTCGATCAATAAGAGATCGGGTGGCGGGTGATCAGGTTTGGAGAGCCTTCTTAAGACCGTCTCGTAGATCATGGCAAAGTCGTTTGGCCCCTCGACAGTTTTGGGATAATAAATACGGTAGTGACTCTTTAAAGGTCTTTCGTCAGAAAAGTGAACGAGTGCGACAGCCGGGTTTGTTCCTTGAATATTTGAACAATCGACCCCTTCAATCGAATGGGGGATCTCTGATAAGTTTAAAACCTCTTGAAGTTGCTCGCTTGCCGATTTTTCTGATTTTTTGTGGGCCGATTGGTAGATAAGCTTGGCGTTCTCGTAGGCCATCCCCAGAAGCCTTAAGGGTTTCTCCGTTTTAGGGATGCGAACTTTAACCGAGTGCTCTGCTCGATGAGTGAGAAATTCTTCAACTGAAAGACGATCGGGAAAGTCTTGTGCGAGCCAAACTTCACTGGGAATCAGAGAGACCGTATAGAACTGCTCTAAAAAGGTTCGAATGGTTTCATCGGCAGAATCCAGCGTGAGGGGAACTTTTTCTACTCTTCGTCCGATGAGAAGCCCGGAGCGAATGAAAAGAACCGCAATTGAGAGTTCCCCTTCTCCCGGGTAAACTCCAAGAATGTCGATGTCCTCCTGTTTTTCTGTAAGTATGGCCCCCTGTTTTTCGGTGATTTTTTCAACGGCTTGAATTTTATCTCGTAAATTTCTTGCTCGCTCGAACTCTAGTTTATCGGAGGCTTCAAGCATTTGACGTTTAAGCTCACTGAGCAGTTCTCGCTTTTTTCCCTTGAGAAACAAAATCGCCTCTTGAATCTGTTTTGAATAATCTTGTTCGCTTACGTAATCGACGCATGGGGCGGTACAAATGCCGATTTCGTAGTTGAGACAAGGGCGAGTCCTGTTTTTGAATTTACTGTCGGAGCAATCTCGAATTTGAAAAGTTTTTAAAACAAAACGGCCGATTTCCTTGACTCCGCCACTATAGGGGCCGAAGTAGCGAAGATGCGCATGGTTTGAAAGTTTTCGAGTCGTTCGAAATTGAGGAAAGGGATGACTAAAGTCGAGAACGACGTAGGGGTAGTTTTTATCATCTTTAAGTCGAATATTATACCTGGGGCGGTGTTTTTTGATGAGGTTACATTCAAGGAGTAGCGCTTCAAGTTCGGTTTGAGTTACTTGGAATTCTATAGAAACGACCCTCTTCATGAGGATTCGGGTTTTGGCTGTTAGACTTTCGGCTTTTTGGAAATAGGAGCGAATCCGGTTTTTTAAGTTTTTTGCTTTACCTACATAGAGTATCCGGTGGGAGGAATCTCGCATGAGGTAGACACCCGGTTCGGTCGGCCATTCTTTAATCTGTTCTTGAAAATCTGGCTGAGACATTCGCAGGAGAGTTTAACTGATTTATCCCATGTCGGATAGGAAAGGTTTCGTTAGTTTGATTGAAATGGGAGTAATTCCTGTAATGAAATTTTCTTGAATTAATGCTACAACTCACCTGGAATAGTGCAAAGTATTCAAGCCCTCAACCTTTGCGGAGCAATGTGTCTTGAAACGATTTATTCGAAAACTTCTAGTTGAACACTCTGTCACCCTCACCGTTTTTTTCACTGTCCTGGCACTTTTGGGAATTTGGGCGAGCCGCGGAATCGAACTGAAACTCTCATTGACCGACCTGCTCCCCCAAGATCACCCCAACGTAAAAAAGTTCAATAAGCTTACCGAAGTCGTGGGCGGGGTCGGATTTAACGAAATTCTTCTTCATGCCGAAGACCAAAAATCCCATTTGGCTGTGGCCCCTTTGATTATTGAGAAACTCAAATTATCCCCATTGGTTCGGGGTGCTTTTTATCAAAGAGAAGAGCACTTCTTTCTGACTCACGCGCTCTACTACATGGAATTATCGAAGCTAAAAGAGCTTTCGGAAAGTATTCCCAAAAAAATTACTAGCGCCAAAAGAAAATTTTTCGATATCGGCCTTTGGGATCAAGATAAAAAGGCGGAGGAAAAAGATGTCACTAACGATGAAGATCTCCAAAAACTAGCTCAACGTTTTGCGAAGATGTCGCCTTATCTGCTTTCCCCCGATGGAAAAGATCTGCTTGTAATGGTTAAACCCAGCTTCGATTCGCTCGACATGGGGAAAAATAAAGAGATTGTGAAGTTTACAGAAGAGATGCTAAGAAAGAATCTCCCCCCCAATGTGACGTTTAAAATGTCGGGACGTTATTATAGTAAAGTCCGTGATGCCGACTTGATGGAAAAAGACATGGCTATTTTAGGGGTGCTTTCAAATGTCGTGATGGCTCTCATTCTTTTCTATTATTTTCGAAGCATCACTGCTGTGATCTCCATTTTTATTCCGGTGGTTCTTGGGTTATCGATTACGGCTCTTTTTACCAAGATTTTTATTGGGCATATCAATATCATTACCGGTTTTTTGATCGGAATTATTTCTGGTATCGGTTCTGATTACGGTATTCACATGCTTTGGCGTTTACGTCTTGAGATTCATGAGCCTTCGGGATCGGATCCCGATCCTCTTTGGCGAACACTTGCCACAAGTGGTTGGGCAAACTTTGTGACCATTATTTCTACCGGACTTTGTTTCTTTTTTATGTGTGGAAGCTCATTAAAAGTTTTTTCTGAGTTTGGTTTTGTTTGTGGAGTCGGATTGACAGCGATTCTAATTTCGAAATTGGGCTCTTTTTACTGCACAAGCAAACTGCTAAGGTTAGAGAAAATTGGAGACAGAAAATTTCCCTTCTCAGATCGAAACCTTCCGATTCTTTCAAGTGTTCGGGGTTTCTGGACTGTTCTTATTTTTACCTTTATCGTTGCTCTCATGTCCTCCCGGGTTGGATTTGAGTTTGATTTTAGTAAAATGATGGACCACTCCAAAGATGTCAGAGAAACCGGCCGTCTCGTGGATTTAATCTATGATCGTTCGACTGTGCCGTCTGCCTTTGCAGCTTTTACCCGAGAGGATGCAGTGGGGGTCGAAAATTACATTAAAGAAAACTACGTTCCTAAGATTGTCTCGAGCATGGTGAGTGGAGCCACTTTAGTTCCTGAAAATCAGGATCAAAAGTTGCCTTATGTAAAAAAGATCAAAGTCGAGCTTGCAAAAATTTCCGATAAATTGATTGAAAAGGGCACGGGAATGCCTGCTAAGACTATCCGAACTTGGATTGACGCTAAACCTTTTGTCTTTCAGGATCTCCCCTCCTACATTCGGGAAACATTAAGAGGGGCGAATGAAAATACGTTTCTTATTTATGTTTATCCGGCCGAACACTTGAACACGGGAGCGGCTGTCGACCGATTTGCTAAAATGATCAACGAAGTGGGAGTTAAGTTTCCCAACACTTTAGTGGGGTCGGATGCAGGAATTTTTAACGATATTCTCGAATTGATTAAGAGGGATGGGTTAATTTTATTGTCCCTTATTTTCGTCTTTGTCGGGGTGTTTATCTTTGTCACTCTTAGAAGCTTTAAAGAAGCCTTTTATTGTTATGTTCCTTTCCTCCTTTCTATGCCCGTCTTCATCGGGATGATGGGGATCACAGGAGTGAAATTTAATATTTTCAATGTGGCACTTTTACCAGCGTTTATTGCGGTGGGAATTGAAATCCCGATTCAGCTGATGCAAAGAACCCGAGAAATTCATTCGGGCTTTAGGGCTGTGCGTGATATTGCGGTAAGTTTACAGCTCTCTCTTCTCACTACAGCTATCGGATTTGGGACGCTGGTCTTTACCCGAGCGGGGGTCTTGAAATCTCTAGGAACCATCTCCTTGATGGCAACAGCGGCCATTTGGATTGTCGGGGTCTTTTTGCAACCGGCCATTTTGGAGCGAGTGTTTAGGGAATCTGGTTCTTCACCGGCCCAATTAGATGGGGAACCAGTTTCACCTAAGTACTAAATTTAAGAAGCTTTTTAGCTTGCTCCACGATGAAAAGCGTTGTAAACCTGCAAGCAATTACACACGCTCCTCAACATAACTCTGGTCTGTGGCGGAAGGTTCGCTTACAGCCAAATGGGAGCGGAGGCTAAACCGGAGGAATAAATGCCTGAAATTTCAATGAAAAACATGCTGGAAGCTGGTGTGCACTTTGGCCACCAGACTCATCGTTGGAACCCAAAGATGAAGCCCTTCATCTTTGCACCCCGCAACGGGATCTACATCATCGATTTAGAAAAAACCGTAAAGCACGCTCGCGAAGCCTGTACTTTTGTGAAAAACATCGTGGCTGAAGGCGGTAAAGTCCTTTTTGTTGCTACAAAAAAACAGGGTAAACAGATCGTTCGTGATGCTGCCGATAGAGCCAACATGCCTTGCGTGACTGAGCGATGGCTTGGCGGAACCTTAACCAACTTTACAACGATTCGTCAGGGAGTTGAGCGTTTAGAGCAACTCGAAACATGGAAGACAGATGGAACTTATGAAGCTCTTCCCAAAAAAGAGGTCGTCGTTTTAGAGCGTAAGCGTAAGAAGTTAGAGCTGAGCTTAGGTGGAGTAAGAAACATGCGTGCATTACCTGCGGCTCTTTTTGTGATCGATCCTGAAATGGAAAACATTGCAGTTCGTGAAGCTAATCGTTTAGGTATTCCGGTGGTCGCTGTTGTCGATACCAACTGTGATCCGGATCATGTCGATTTTGTCATTCCTGGAAATGATGATGCAATCAAATCGGTGACTTTGTTTGCTAACCTCATTGCGGATTCCTGTGTGGAAGGCACTGCAGTGTTTGAGCAAAAAATGCGCACGATGACTCCTCCCAGCCCCACTGTCTCTCAAGGATCTGCTGAACAGCAAGCTCCTGAAGCCGTGGCTAAGGCTCCAACCGGACCTGTGGTGGAAAGAGTAAAGCGTCCTGTCATCAAAAACATTCCCACGGAAATCGATTACCGGGACGAAGCGTTACTTGCTGATGACGAAGCTGAGGAGACTCCAGCAGAAGAAGCTGCTGATGAGACTAAAGAGTAATAGTTAATTAGAAGGGAGTTCATTGTGACGGAAGCAACTTTAGTTAAAGAGCTTCGGGATAAAACCGGGGCTGGATTTATGGACTGTAAGAAAGCTTTGGCCCAATCCGGAAATGATATGGAGAAGGCAATTGTTTTCTTGCGAGAGAAGGGGCTAGCCGCTGCAGCCAAGAAATTAGGTCGTGCAGCTAATGAAGGGCGAGTCGCTTCTTACATCCATGGAGAAGGCAAAATCGGGGTTCTCGTTGAAGTAAATTGCGAAACCGATTTCGTGGCTCGCACGGATGAGTTCCAGGATTTCGTTCGTAATATTGCAATGCACATTGCTGCTGCAAGTCCCAGATACTTAAACAAAGAATCTGTTCCTGCGGCCGACATTGAATTGGAAAAGGCAATTTTTATCAAGCAAGCCGAAGAGTCTGGTAAAAAAGGGCCTGTACTTGAGAAAATTGCCGAGGGCAAAATCAATAAATTCTTTGAAGAGAATTGTTTGGTTCAGCAACGTTACGTTAAAGACCCTGATCAAACTATTGAGCAACTTGTTAAGGCTCAAGTAGCTAAGCTTGGGGAAAATATCTCCGTCAAACGCTATGTGCGTTTTCAGGTCGGGGAAACGGCTAAATCGGAGTAATCAGTGGTTAAGCAAACAGCTCGATATAAACGGATTCTGCTCAAACTCAGCGGAGAAGCTCTTGCTGGAGATAAAGCGTTTGGTATTCATCACGATACTATCGAGCGGATTGCTGAAGAGATCAAGTCGGTCCACGATTTAGGAACAGAAATAGCTATTGTTGTGGGTGGCGGCAATATTTTTAGGGGTATTGCCGGCACCGCTCAAGGCATGGATCGAGCTGCCAGTGACTACATGGGAATGTTAGCCACTGTCATTAACAGCATGGCTCTCCAAGACTGTTTGGAGAAAAGAGGTGTCTACACTCGTGTCATGTCGGCCATCGGTATGAGTCAAGTCGCTGAGCCGTACATCAGAAGAAGAGCTATTCGTCATTTGGAAAAGAAAAGAGTGGTCATTTTTGCTGCTGGTACTGGGAATCCTTTCTTTACCACTGATACGGCTGCTTCTTTAAGAGCGATGGAGGTTGGGGCGGATATCATTATGAAGGCGACTCGAGTCGATGGAGTTTATGATTCCGATCCTGAAAAAAATGCCGCTGCGGTTATGTTTAAACGATTGGACTATATTGAAGTTTTGAAGAATAATCTAAAGGTCATGGATTCGACAGCGATCTCATTATGTATGGATAATAGCTTGCCTATTTTAGTTTTTAATTTGAATGTTTCAGGAAACTTAAAAAGAGTTGTTCTTGGGGAAGAACTCGGAACTTTTGTAAGGAGAGAACAGTGAGCTACTCTTTAGTAGAAATAAAAAAACAGATGGAGAAATCGGTAGAGCATCTAAAATCCGAGTTCTCTAAATTAAGAGTGGGTAGAGCTGCCGTGTCGATGGTTGAGGGAGTTCGTGTTGAGGCCTACGGCAATTCCATGGGTATCAAAGAGGTTGCAGCTCTTGCAGTTCCTGATTCGAGAACCATTTCAATCACCCCTTGGGATAAGGGGCTGTTTCAAGAAATTGAAAAAGGGATCTTAGCAGCTAACTTAGGGTTTACGCCCATTAATGACGGAAAAGTTATCCGCGTTGTGTTGCCGCCTTTAACAGAAGAACGCAGAAAAGAATTTGTGAAGCAGATTAAGAAAGACGGCGAAGACGCCAAAGTTTCCATTAGAAATGTTCGTCGAGATGCGATGGAGGCTACTAAAAAAAATGCCGAAGCTTCGGAAGATGAACAAAAGCGGCAACAAGATGAAGTTCAAAAAGCGACCGATCACTCTATTCAGGAAGTCGATAAACTCATCGATGCTAAGTCTAAAGAGGTTATGACTCTCTAATGAAATGGCTTCGTCAGAGGAAAGCCCTCAGTGCTTCAAAATCTGAAGGTACCGCTGTCTTCAAAGTCCCACGACATATTGCTATTATTATGGATGGTAATGGCCGTTGGGCACAATTAAGAAACGAACCTAGAATTCAAGGACATCACGAAGGTGCTAAACGAGTTGATGAAATCGTAACCGAATGTGCCGATCTTGGGGTTAAGTTTCTTACTCTCTATACTTTTTCGACTGAAAATTGGAACCGACCGAAATCTGAAGTGAATCTACTCATGCGGCTCTTGGTCCAAAACCTTAAGATGATGGACAAAAAGCTTGTAAAAAACGGAATTAAACTAGAAACGCAAGGAACGCTAGAGAGACTTCCCGAATTTGTGCGAAAAGAACTCAATCGGGTAATGAAGTTGACCGATACGCCCACCCCAAAAATGGTCTTAAGTTTGGCGCTTTCCTATGGAGGTCGCCAAGAAATTTTGGATGCCGCAAAAAAATTGTTCAGCGATGTTCAAGATAAAAAACTAAGTTTAGATGAACTCACGGAAGAAACCTTTAGAAATTATCTTTACCATCCGTATTTCCCCGACCCTGATCTATTAATTAGAACTGGTGGAGACTCTAGAGTTAGTAATTTTCTTCTTTGGGAAGTCGCCTACAGTGAGATTCTTGTTCGACAAGAGTTTTGGCCGGAATTTACGGCGAGTTGTTTAATAGAATCTATCGATCAGTTCAATCAAAGAGAGCGAAGGTTTGGAAAAACTTCCGCTCAGGTTCAGAGCGAAAGTGCGGCTACGGAGATAGAATTAGTATGAAGACTCGAATTATTGCCGGAGTGAGCGCTGCTGTCGTTTTGATCGGAATCATCTATTGGATGCCAGTAGAAGTAGCGATGATGGCGGTCGCGGTTTGCTCGGTCCTAAGTTATCTCGAGTATGATAAATTATTTTTTACAGCTTCTAAACTTCCTCGCCATGTGGCTTTGTCCTCTATGGTTCTTTTAACTTTGATGGCTTTGAGAATCAGTCTTCAGTGGGCTTTTGTTCTTTTTGGGATGTTTTATATTGTATTGGCTGTATTCCACGTTCTTTTTTCGTCGAGAAAACAAAGTATGCAAGAGGTCGTGCAGCATTTTTCCTTAGAAATGGTAGGCTATGTTTATCTTACCGGCCTTTATGGTTTTATCGTTCCTGTTCTAGAAATCCCGGGTTCGGGTAAAGACTATTTATTGCTATTGTTTGCTTGGGTATTTGTGGGAGATAGTGCTGCCTATTTTGTAGGAAAACATTGGGGCAAAAGACCTTTGGCCTCTCAAGTAAGTCCTAAAAAAACGATCGAAGGGGCAGTAGCCGCTGTGGTGGCTTCTTTTTTTGTGGCTTGGGTTTGGCTTCATTGGATCTATCAGGGCAATGCGGACTTTCAGTTTATTTTAAGGCTCTTTTTGATTGCTCCTGTACTGAGTGTCTTAGCCCAATTAGGAGATCTGTTTGAGTCGGTCTTAAAACGAAGTCAGGGGCAGAAAGACTCCGGAGCTTTTTTGCCCGGGCATGGTGGGATTTTAGATCGAGTGGATGGATTGGCTTTTTCGGCTCCGGTTTTTTATTTTTATGTCACCCGATTTCTTGAAAGGATCTCATGATGAGCCCGCAAACTCTTTCTGTTTTAGGTTCAACAGGGAGTATCGGTACTTTTACGTTAGAAATCGTCGATAAATTTCCTGGGCAATTTCGCGTAGTGTCTTTAGCCTGCGGAACCAATATTGAGAAACTTATTTCTCAAATTGAAAAATATAATCCCCAAGTGGTCTCCGTAGGAAAATCGGATGAGATTTCTGCTTTAAGAGCCAAGTTTCCAAAGGTAAAATTTTTTTCCGGAAATGAAGGGATATCGGCTTGCCTGCAAACGGAGCCGATCGATGTAGCGATTGTCGGAGTGGTTGGGTTTGCCGGGCTTTACCCGACTGTTCAAGCCCTTAAATATTGTAAAAAAGTGGGGTTGGCGAACAAAGAATCTCTCGTTGTGGCTGGAACTCTTCTTCAAAAAGAGATCGAGAACTCTAAATCGATTTGTATTCCTGTCGATAGCGAGCACAATGCAGTTTATCAAGTTTTAATGGGGAGAAAACGAGAGGAGATCAGCTCAATTGTTTTAACAGCCAGCGGAGGGCCGCTGTTAAGATATCCTGAGATGAAACTAGATGAGGTGACTACAGATTTTGCCGTCAATCATCCAAACTGGAAAATGGGGCCAAAAATATCGGTTGATTCGGCTACTATGATGAATAAAGGGCTTGAAGTGATTGAGGCCCATTTCTTGTTTCACTATCCTGAAAATCAAATTGAAGTTTGGGTTCATCCCCAGAGTATTGTTCATGGCGCTTTGTGGTTTAAAGATGGTTCGTGTATCGCTCAATTGACTAAACCCGATATGAAATCTTCCATCGGTTATGCGATGAAGTATCCGGATCGATTGGATTGGGTCATACCCAAATTGACTTTTAAAGAGATGGCCAAGCTTGAGTTCTTTGAGCCGGATCTAAAGCGATTTCCGTGCCTCCGTTTGGCGCGAGAGGCTTTGATTGCCGGTCCTAGTTATTTAGTCGTTCTTAATGCGGCTAACGAAGTGGCGGTGGATCTGTTTCTTAAAGGGAAAATCCGTTTTTCTGATATTCCGACCTTTATTGAGAAACAATTAAAACAACATGAAACGGTTGGTCTGGGCCATCTTGAGGATGTATTTGCTTTAGATCAAGAGATTCGCAATCGGTGTTCAAACTAAGGTCAATTTAGCCTAGATGCGTTGTAACAATTTTTCTTTTGTAAGATTTTAGTTAAGTTCATACCTGCTCCCTTTAAGTGGGCTTTTTAAGAGGTTCAAACGGCCATGAAGTTCGTTCACGGCGCAGAAAGTTATTGGCCGTTTGACGATGGGATGATTTATCAAATGAAACTCCAAGAAAACTTGCAGGTATGTTAAGTTCGATTCTTTCCGCAGGAAGTTTTGGCAAAAGCTTCTATTTATAATAAGATACCCTCTGAGTCTTTTCCCCAGTTTTAGGAGGTTATTTTAAGTGCTTACATCTATCATCGGCGTTGTCATTCTTCTTGGTGGGCTCATCTTTTTTCATGAGTTGGGCCATTATTCAGTTGCTAAGTTTTTTAAAGTAAAAGTTGAAATCTTTTCGTTGGGTTTTGGTAAGAAAATTTTTAGTCGTCAAATTGGGGAAACACAATATTGTTTGTCTCTCATTCCTTTTGGCGGATACGTCAAATTGATGGGGGATGATCCCTACAAGGGAGTTCCTGCCCATGAAGCCGAAAGGGCCTTTTGTACACAAAAGCTCTACAAACGGTTTTTAATTGTTGCTGCTGGCCCCATTTCAAATCTTCTTTTGGCTTATGTGCTTTTCTCAGTCGTATTTTTTGTGGGGCAGCCGATGGTGGCAACTCGAATTGGAACCGTTGCTGTTCATAGCTTGGCTTGGGAAGCCGGTTTTAGATCGAAAGACACTCTATTAGAAATCGACGGCAAAAAAGTCGGAAATTGGCACGAATTCGAAGAAATGGTGAAACCTAAATTAGGTCAAAAGATTGAAGTTAAAGTGGAACGGGATAAAACGGAGCTTAAAATTTTTGTTGAAGTCGCAAAAGTTAGAGGAAAGAACGCTTATGGCGAGGATGTTGAGGTAGGAGGCATTAAAGGGCTTAATCCTAATCCGTTAGAGCCTGTCGTTGGAATCTCGGATCCGAAGTCTCTAGTCTATTTAGCGGGTTTAAGGACAGGGGATACGATCACTAAGATTGAGGGCACACCCATTCTTGTTTTTGGAGATATTCACGAGGCCCTGAATTCGGTTTGGAAGGAAAAGAAGGCCATTGTTATTCACTTCAAGCGTAAGCCGACTCCCGAGGCCAAAGAGGTCCCGGAACAGACTGTGTCATTGGTGCTTCCTAAACTTTCTAAAGACTCTCTAGATTTAGGAGTTGGAACATTACTTGGAATCTATCCGTCCGAAATGTTTGTTCGTCAATTGAGTCCCGGCTCACCAGCTGAGAAGGGGGGATTGAAAGTCGGAGACCGAGTTGTTAGTTTAGGAGATAAGCCTGTCCATAGTTTCGAAGAGATTGTGGATTATGTGCAAGGACAAGGGGCAAAAGGTGAAGCGGCTAAGATTATCGTTGATAGAGAGGGGCAATCGGTCGCTTTAAACCTCAAGACGATGGAAATCCAGCAAGAGGATCCCATCTCAAACCAAAAAGTTAAAAAGCATATGATTGGATTGTCTCCGTGGGCCATTTACCATGAGCCGGATTACGTGATTTTTCAAATCCGAGAGCCTATTGCTTTAGTGAATCGAGCTATCTATGAAACAAACGATTTAGCTAAAAAAATGGTGGTAAGCCTTGCGAAATTGGCCATGGGAAAAATTTCGGTTAAAAATTTAGGGGGGCCCGTTCTCATAGCTTCTGTCGCAGGAAAGAGTCTGGATGCCGGAATTATCCCTTTCTTGCAAATGATGGCTCTAATCAGCATCAATTTATTTTTACTTAATCTATTTCCCATTCCTGTTTTAGATGGTGGTCATTTGCTATTCTTTTTTCTTGAGGCGATTAAGGGGAAGCCGGTTTCAGTCAAAACTATGGAAATCGCTAATCAGATTGGAATGATTTTTGTTTTAATGCTAGTTGGGTTAACACTCTTTAACGATATAACAAGGATAGTTCTCCATTGAAAAAAACATTCGTTTTAGACACGAGCGTTATACTTTTCGATCCACAATGTATTTTTAAGTTCGATGATAATATAGTCGTTGTGCCGATAACGACTCTCGAAGAGATGGATCGGTTTAAGAAGGATCTTACGGAAATCGGGAGAAACGCCCGACACTTTTCTAGATATTTAGATGAAATCAGAAAGCGGGGCTCTCTAGCAAACGGTGTTGAGGTGGGTAAGCGTGGGACTCTCATCATCGATCTTTTTAAAGAGTCCGAGAAATGTCTGCCTGCTGATTTTAATCCTGAAAAAAATGATCATAAGATCTTATCGGTAGCTTTAAAAATCAAACAGGATAAGCCCAATTCCGCAGTGGTGTTTGTTACTAAGGACGTTAATCTTAGAGTGAAAGCCGACGCTTTAGGCGTTGTCTCTGTAGATTATGAGCCGTCCCGAGTGACACTAGAGGAGTTGTACACCGGGGTGAGCACGTTTGACGTTCCGGGAGATGTTGTCGAAAACTTTTTAACCCAAAAAAGATTTCCTTTTCATGAAAAAGGGTTGTTACCCAATTCTTATGTTCTTCTTCGAGATCAACATGATCCCAGCCATGTTGCGACCGGACGGTATTTAGAAGCGCAAAATGAAATTGTGCCGCTTAAAGTGCCTGAGCAAGGAGTTTGGGGAGTAAAACATAGAAATGTGGAACAGGCCTTTGTGTTAGATGCGTTGCTGGACGATTCGATAAGTTTAGTGAGTTTGGTTGGAAAAGCAGGAACCGGAAAAACACTTCTAGCTTTGGCCTGCGGCTTACAAAAAACTATCGATGAAGGGAAGTATCAAAAGCTTTTAGTCTCAAGACCTATTTTTCCTCTGGGAAAAGACATTGGATATTTACCAGGTGAAATCGAGGAGAAACTTAATCCCTGGATGCAGCCCATTTTCGACAATGTGGACTATATCGTCTCTTTTTCAGGGGGTGAGAAACCTCAAAAGCGTCCCTCACGTCGGGCTTGGCAGGAGCTTATCAATCAAGGGATGTTACAGATTGAGCCTTTAACTTATATTCGCGGTCGAAGTTTGGCTTATCAATATTTGATAGTCGATGAATCCCAAAATTTAACTCCGCATGAAATTAAGACCATTATCACTCGAGCCGGAGAGGGGACTAAAGTGGTGTTAACAGGGGATTGCTACCAAATTGATAATCCTTATATTGATTCTTCTAATAATGGGCTTACCTATGTTGTTGAAAGATTTAAGAACGAGCAGATTTCTGGCCATGTGACCTTATCGAAGGGTGAAAGGTCTCAATTAGCCGAGCTCGCTACAAACTTATTATAACGCAATATAGCAAGCCTTAAAGTCTTTGTCTGCTTTGCCACTCCTGGGTTTGACATATATATATGGTCATGTAGTGTGAAGGCTCTAACTATTTGGGGTGGAATATGGAAAGGAAGAAAATTTCGACAACGGTTTATATTACGCCGGAGCAAAATGATCTTTTGAAAGTTTTAAATCAAAAGACTAAGGTTCCGATTGCCGAATATATTCGTGAAGGTATTGATATGGTTTTGGACAAATATCAAAATCAGTTGCCTGGGCAGTTATCTCTTTTAGGAGATGAGAACGATAGTTTAACTCAATAACAGAATATAGATTTAGTCCTTTGACCGACCCAACACGCATTCGTAATTTCAGCATCATCGCTCATATTGATCACGGCAAATCTACGCTCGCAGATCGACTCCTAGAATTTACAGGAGCTTTAAGTAAACGAGAGATGAAAGAGCAGTTCATGGACAAGCTCGATATCGAACGGGAGCGAGGAATTACTATTAAGGCTCAGACAGCTCGACTCAATTTTAAGTCGAAAGACGGTAAAGATTATATTTTGAATCTTATCGATACTCCTGGACACGTTGACTTTGTTTACGAAGTCTCTCGCAGTCTTGCAGCTTGTGAAGGGGCCATTCTTGTCGTGGATGCTTCGCAAGGAGTTGAGGCACAGACGTTAGCCAATGTTTATTTAGCTTTAGATAACAACTTAGAAATTTTCCCTGTTCTCAATAAGATTGATCTTCCTGGCAGTGACATCGATCGTGCCAAAGCTGAAATTGAAGAGATTATCGGATTGTCAACCGACATAGCAGTTCCTATCAGTGCTAAAGAAGGAAAAAACATAACCGAGGTTCTTGAAGGAATCATAAAACACTTTCCTCCTCCTAAAGGCGATCCCAATGCCCCTTTGCAGGCTTTAATCTTTGATGCGTGGTTTGATCCTTATCAAGGTGTTGTCGTTCAAGTTAGAATTATGAACGGCCGTCTTAAGCCAGGTGAACATATCAAAATGATGTATTCACAAACCGAACATGAGGTTCTTAAACTTGGTGCTTTCACGCCTCACCCTGAAGAGGTCAAAGAGCTCGGGGTTGGAGAAGTGGGATTTTTAACGGCAAACATTAAGACAATTCGAGACGTAAAAGTCGGAGATACGATCACTTTGGCCAAAGGGGGTGCTGAAAAACCTCTATCCGGTTTTAAAGAAGTCACTCCGATGGTTTTTAGCGGTATTTTCCCAGTTGAGAGTTCTGAATATCCCAATTTAAAAGCTGCCATGGAAAAATTGAGTCTCAATGACAGCTCTTTTACTTTTGAACCTGAGACTTCAGATGCTCTGGGATTTGGTTTTAGGTGCGGGTTTTTAGGTCTTCTCCACATGGAGATTATCCAAGAGAGATTAGAACGAGAATTTAATATTTCGTTGGTGACCACAGCTCCAACCGTGAGGTATCGCGTTTTTAACACTAAGGGGGAGATGTCAGAGATTGAAAACCCATCGGATCTTCCAGCGGTTCAACATATTGATCACATTGAAGAGCCAATCGTTCATTGCACCATTCACACGCCTGAAGAATATCTGGGAAATTTAATTAAATTGTGTGAGGAGAGAAGAGGTACGCAAACTAAATTACACTATCACTCTCCCAAACGAATTTTGCTTGAGTACGATATTCCTTTTAATGAAATTGTATTGTCTTTTTACGATAAACTTAAGAGCGTTAGTAAAGGTTATGCCAGTCTTGATTATGATTTTAGTCGTTGGCAGACAAGTAATCTTGTCAAAATGGATCTTCTAGTCAATGGCAATCCCGTAGATGCGTTAGGTTGGATTATTCACAGAGATAAGGCCTATTATCGTGGTAGAGAGTTGGTAGGAAAAATGAAGGAGCTCATCGAGCGTCAAATGTTCGAAATTGTGATCCAGGCGGCGATAGGAAGCAAAATTATTGCTAAAGAGAGAATAGCTCCCTTAAGAAAAAATGTAACGGCTAAATGTTACGGCGGGGATATTACTCGAAAACGTAAACTTCTTGAGAAACAAAAAGAGGGTAAGAAACGCATGAAACAGGTGGGAAATGTAGAGATACCACAAAAAGCGTTCCTCGCGGCACTGTCTATTGATGACTAAAGGAATTTTGATGAGTCGCAAAGCTATAACTAGATTATTTTTATTAGCTACAGTCTTTGCTCTTTTTGGGCGTCTTTTTATTGTTGAAGATTATCGAATCGTATCCAATTCAATGTTTCCCAATCTTAAAGTCGGGCAACTTGTTTTTGTAGCTAAAAGTGCTTTTAGCATCAAACTCCCTTTTTCATCCTTTGAACTTATTAAGTTTTCGCGCCCTCACAGATCGGAGGTTGTCGCTTTTATTTTGCCCCAAAAAAATCATAGGACCCATGTGAAAAGAGTCGTAGCTGTAGCCGGGGACCGATTGGAAATTAAATCGGGGCAGCTCTACATCAATGGAAATTTATCTCACTATCAGGAGTTCAAAGCTTCAGACCGCCAAATAGCGGGTGAAGGTTTCAAGTTACAGTTGGAGCAACCTGATGGAGGACAGCCGTATCCTATTCAAATGGAGCAAGGTAAATTGGCCGATTATGGGCCTATCGATGTGCCTCTAAACCATTTTTTTGTTCTGGGCGACAATCGAACCGATAGTATTGATAGCAGAACTTGGGGGCCCGTTCCCTATTCTTATCTTAAAGGTAAAGTCCTAGCACAATTTTAGTTCCTAATATGCTTGTAGTTTTGACACCCCAAAGGTTTGGCGCCTTAAAGCGCCTAGAGATCTGATAGGATAAATTGCGATCTTATGATGAGAAAACTTTTCGCCAAATAGACGAACTTAGATACCTATGCGGATAAAAAGATATTTAGACTATTTAAAATCCCGAACGGATAAGCAGCATAAAAACCCATTTCTTATTAAGTTATAATGGCCATAAATAAAGTTATCGCTAACAAACAACACATTAATGGACCGTCACGGGGCTAGGTTCGCCGCCGCGAGTCTCTATACGGCCTTGGCGGCCAAGCGCCGGCGCTGACCGTCGGTGAACCGCAGTCGTCGTCCGCCGAGCTGTTCTCGCAGAATGCGATTCTCCTCGCGCAAATAGTCAATGACGAGCAGTTGATGCTGGTTCATCCAGCCGGCGACGGCGATCAGTAAAAATCGGAATGGGTCCAGGGCTCTCAGCATCTTTTGAGTCCATTATCGCGAGCCTGCAAAGCTCGGCAGCACCTGAAGATTGAAGCAGATCGGATTTTCGGACCATACGACGAAGAGCTGAAACAGGAGCTTGGCCTGGGACACTACGAGGGGCGCGGCTGGCGGGGATTCCATCATCACGCCACCCTTTTTATTGCCGCTTACGGCTTTCTGATTGCGGAACGAAGCCGTTTTTCCCCCTCAGCCCACGCTGGACAGCTCATATTATCCGCCTCTTTTTGCTACTGGATTGCGGTAAAAATTTGAAAATAATTATCATTGGGACTATTTGTCAAAAATGGCAGGCCTTGCACTGAAACTCATATTAACTATTTACAAGAAAATAGAGCAGAAACGAAGACAATACCATTGGGATGTATCGAATCGAATCTCACAAAACAATTCGAGATCCCTTTTAGCGAGCTATCAAGCGCCGGGGAATGTTTTTTAACTGACATAAAATTTATGGTTGGCAATTACAAAATTAATTCTGATATGTTTCGTACTTTGAATACGTGCTATATTTACCGCCATGAATGAATGGGAAAAATATGCCCACAAAGCCATAGCCCACAGTGAAACGGGTCAGATTGAACTGGCAAAAGAACATTTCTACAAGGCTCTTTCGCTTTCTCCAACGGAGACATGGCCCTACTTCAAACTTTCCGAGATATTGGATGACCTTGATGAAGCTATCTATTGGATTGAAAAAAGCAGATCGGTAGGCTTTTCTGAATGGTATCATTTTTCGCTTATAAAACTTTACGAAAAAAAAGCAGACAAAATATCTGATCACCTTATTAAGCTAAAAAAAGAATTTTCCTCAACTGATAAAGGCAAAATAACAAACCCACTTATTCACTGTTTTTTAGAACTCAATCAAAATACAGATCGTCTATTTGGAGATATATCTCATTACTGCTTTCATTCGGATATAAGAGGATTTAAGAATAAATTAGAGTCCATTGCATTGCTGGTAACGGGTTCTGAGATAAGTAACGGCTATTATGAAAGGATTACAAAGCAGCTTTTGACGACAATTAATAAAGACATTGCTAGAAACCTAGCTTTCTATGTCATAGTTAACAAACGAAATTTTGAATTGTACTTGAACAGCTCCATTCGAAATTTAAAAGATGATTATAGGAGCTTCGAAATCTTATACATCGATATTCCGGAGCACCTTGACGTTTACATCACAGAATCCTCATTCAAGGACATAAATTCGATACCCACATACGGATACAAATCAGGACCTAATTTCATTTTTTGTGAAGCGATAAAAAAACTGTCTATATATAACACTACATTATTCTTGGAATGCGACTGCTTTCTTTCACAGAACTGGATGACACAAATTTATGATTATTGTAATTCGCAGCAGTTTTTAATTTCAGGCTCTCAATATGACGGTTATAACCCACAGAAATATTCCAGCCTGCTGAACTCGCATATTAATGGTGGCACCGGTTTATATGCTACCGCAAATAAAACATTTCAAGGTTTTGCAAGATTCTGTGAGGATTTATTGCCCTTATATGTGAAATATTATGAACCGGATCTCGCCTATGATTATCTTTTAAAACTTATTATGGAGTATCATTTTAATAGAGAAACTAACCCGGCAAACAAAAAAATTTGGACCTACCTTAAGAAGCATTATTTATTTACAAGCTTAATACTAAACTATAGCTCTACTAGTATCGATGACACCAGCTTGAGGTTAGATGAGATTAATCGACACTACGAATATGCAATTTTGCATAAAAAACAATCATGACGGAACGGATTGTGGAATATTTATCCGTAGTCAACTGAATGACAAACGCTAAAGGGATTCGAGTGCCTATCGTTAACTTCAATGGATTTGGTATCGGTGACAAAACAGATAAGCAGCATAAAAGCCCATTTCTTATTGAGTTATAAGGGCCATAAATAAAGTTATCGCTAATAAAAAGCGCATTAATGGACCCTCAAGGGGCCAGGTTCGTCGCCGTGAGTCTCTATACGGCCGTCTATTTTTTGAGCAGAAAAAGTGGCCTGATTCTGTGACAATAGGCGATCGATTTTTTTAATGACACTGCTTCCAACAGATTTATGAGATTGGCCGTACTCAATGAATACTAGCAGAGTATCGCGATCGTACAGAAGTTTACGGCTACCCCCGTATTCCAAAGAACATGGCACGTTCCCTGCTCTTTTAAGGGGTGAATACTTACGGTGGAGGTTCTTGTGCAGGTAGTTATCGTTATTTTGTTGAGCGTCACACTTTCGGATATGGCGAGAGCTGATATCCGTGTGCACGCAACCGTTGGGCAGCGCCCTTCGGGTCTGTGGCAAACAACCGTTACCAGTGTGGTTCCTTTGTCGAAAAAGCCCTGCATTTTTCAGTCGAAAACAAGCCCTTCTGAATTTGATTCGCTCCGAAATGTGGCTCAAAATCGTATAGCAAAGAAACTAGTGGGGCCTGAGGGACTTTTAAATGCTTGTCGAGCCATGAGAAGAGCTCTTGGACCAAACCAGTGCCAAAAGATCTTCGTCGGCGGACACGGTATAGAAAATGGTGTTGGCGTCAGGGATCTTTTCTCGGTTTACGCCACTGATGTAAACACAACTAAAATACGCTACCAACAAATGCAAGTTACTCAACGAAACCCCAACCCCAACGCCGACAACTGGGCTAAACAGGTAGCTCGTGAAGCCCTTGTCGTTGACCAGATACCTTGTACCCGTTCGCCGCAGATGGGAAATTTTTACATGGGCGAAATTTTAGCCTGTTTTGAAACGTTGATCGATAGGAGTAACATCAATAACGCAATCGTATTTTCGTCCTGCGGTCCCAAGACTCCGAC
>Ga0194132_10005803_pt1 | contig 19639 bp, 22 predicted proteins | sample TA2KigOf80mmetaG_FD_148612 | JGI IMG/M metagenome (GOLD analysis project Ga0194132, IMG submission 148612) | Freshwater microbial communities from Lake Tanganyika, Tanzania - TA2015054 Kigoma Offshore 80m | ecosystem: Environmental > Aquatic > Freshwater > Lake | place: Tanzania: Lake... | reverse complement strand
CCGGCATCGTGCGCACGCCCGTGTCCTCCCGCCCAATCGACCCCAGTCCGACTGAGCCGAGTGAACATAACATGGCGGCTGCGCATCTCAGCGGGAACTCACTTTAGGGCGCGGCGATGTCCTCGATGTTGGTGCCGCCGAAGACGGGCGCGATCCGCTCCACGGTCGCGACGATCTGATCGGGATCCTGCGTCGCCAGGCAGATCGGGAAGGCGTTGACCCCGGCGAACGTCTTGAAGATGGCGCACTTCCCCTCCATGACTGGTTGCGCCGCGGCCGGGCCGATGTTCCCCAGGCCGAGGACCGCGGATCCGTCGGTGACAACCGCCACCGTGTTTGCCCGGCTCGTGTACCGCCATTGCGGGACGGGATCGCCTCGAGTCGCCATGCAGACGCGGCCGACCCCCGGCGTGTAGACCATGCTGAGATCCGCGCGCGTCGCGACAGGCGCGCGGCTCACGACATCGATCTTGCCGCCCTCGTGAGCGCGGAAGATGCGGTCGACGATGCTCGCCAGATGCACGCCGTCCCGGTGGGTCAGTCGCTCCGCGATCGCGTGGCCGTGCGCCTCATCGCGGGCCAGTACGACGATCTCGCGGACGCGCCGCTCTTCCGACTCCGCCACTAGATCGATCTCGCCCAGGTTCCCGCCTTCCTCACCGATGGCAGTGAGGACACGCGCGAGCATACCCGGCTGGTTCGCCGTCTCCGTTCGAACGATGAGGCTGTAGCTGGCGCTCGTGTGGCGTCGGGGCGAGGTTTGGTCGCTCATCGCGTCTCCCTCCGGGGGCGTATCGATGCTCCATGGTCGCCGACTGACGGGCCAGGCGCGTCAGGTCCAAACCCAGGGAAGCACCGTCACCAACGCATCTTGCCCTCGGCAGACCGGCTGTCGGCGCGGATCGCGAGGACCCCGAGAACGTCGCCCCACCCCCTCCCGCCACGATGGGAGAGGGAGACCGCGGTCCACGCGCGCGGGAGAAAGAATTGGTACCGCCGCTCAGCCCCCCTCGACGCGCCTCACGACGATCAGGAGAATCGCCGCGGTTGCGGTGGCGGCGATGGCGACCCAGACAAGGTTCACGCCGATGAGGACGCCGAGCGCCGCTGCGAACCAGAGCGTCGCCGCGGTGGTCAGTCCGTAGACGTGATCCTGCGAGCGAAAGATGGTGCCCGCGCCGATGAAGCCGATGCCAGTCACGACCTGGGCGGCAATCCGCAGGGGATCATGAGCGCTGCCCTCTGTGAAGGCGACGCCGGCCAGCGTGAAGGCGGTGGCGGCCATCGCCACGAGCGCATGGGTCCGGATGCCGGCCGGTCGCCCGGCGCGATGGCGCTCCCAACCGAGGGCGCCGGCGAGCACGGTGGCTAGGAGGAGGCGAAGCACCATGTCCAGATCCTGCGGTGTCGGGCCGCTCATCTACTGAATGGCGGCGCCACGGGCGCGGTGGAGCGCGCCCAGCGACCGGCGTGCCGCCGCGACGGGCAGGCCCGGCAGACCGAACACGTCCGACGCGACCCGCGCGAACGCCGCATCGCCATCGAGGCGCTCGACCGTCTTGCCATCGCGCCGGTAGCGGACGAGTTCATCGTCGCGCAAACGATCGATTCCATCCTCGCTCGATCGCACCATCGTCAGGTTTCCGACCACCCACGTCTCCCCGGCGCGTTGGTGCCGCTGGTACGCCGCGGAGCGCGCGTCAGCCGAGGCGGGGCGGAGATCGTACGTGCAGGCGACCGCCCAGTCCGCCTCCATCCGGCGCTCCTGGACGTAGGCGTCGGCGCCATCGGGTCGCAGGCGGAAGCCCAGGCCCACATGCCCGAACTCGACCGTCGCGCCGAGCGGTACCGGCTGCCAGAGCGGCCACCCCCCACCGACGTCGACAAGATAGGTCTCGTTCTGGCAGGTGACGAGCGTCGCGTGGTGCGACCCCGGAAAGCTGATCTGCGCCAGGAGCGGCGTGACGCCGTAGTCGAGCCCCTCCAGCAGGCGGCGAAACATCGGCGCCAGGTCGAAGCAGACCCCGCCACCGCGCCCCGCGATCCAGGCGTCGAGCAGGTCGTCGGGGTCCGGATCGGGCACCGAACCCTCGGGCACGGCCTCGCGGCGCAGAATCGCGGTCACGTTCTCGAAGACCACGGTGCCGATCTGCGCCCGGACCAGGCAGGTCAGCGCCCCGACGGACGGTGGGTCGGCGGGCAGACCGAGCAAGCCGAGGTAGCGATCGATCCAGCGTGGGTGAGCGGGACGATCCATCGCCGCCGTGGATGCAGTCAACGTCCCGCTCCTTGCTCTGCGACCCTGGCGGCACCTCGCGCGATCTCCGAGTCCGGCCGCGTGGAGGGCCAGAGCGCGGCGGCCGCACCTCCGGCAGCGAGACCTACCGACAGGGCGACGTGCGCGACGATCACCATCGCGCCGCCACCTCCGCCCACCCGCACCCCCGTTACATGGAGGAACATCGCCGCGATGATGAAGCCGAATCCACCGGCTGCGCCGGACGCCCAGGCCGCGCGTGCCAGCGATCGATCCATTCGCCAGGCAATCGTAAGGGTGGTCAGCGCCGATACACCCGCGACGTAGGGGAGAAACGTTCCGAGGAACGCCAGGGGGATCCTTCGGTGATCGACCGCCGCGTTCTGGACCGCGGCCACCTCGATAATGCCGGCGGTCTGCAGCGTGGCGAACGTCGCAACCAGGCAGACGACCGCGCCACGACCGGCAGACTGACCCCAGGCTCTCGCGAGCGCTCCCACGTACAGACCACCGGAGAGGATGACTGTCCCCACGAGCGAGGCGATGAGCAGAATCTCGCCGACCTGAGCCGGCGGGCCTGTCCCCGCGGGAAGCCCCAGGCGCGGACCCACCGTGAATGGCGCCCAGAAGACCAGTGGTGCGAGGGCCAGCGCCGCTCCAGCGCGGACTCCGTTCACCGCGCGGTCAATCGCGTCATCGCTCTTAGGCGTGGATGGTCGACCGGACCGCGCCTTCCATGCTCGACGTGTGCTCGACGACAAGCAGCGCGTGGTTGAGCCGCTTGAGGTTCTCGGCGTCGGTTTGGACCGTCAGCCCGGCCACAAAGGCCATCGTGCCTGTCTCGTCGACGGTGCCGACACCCGAACCGCTCCAGATCGAGCCGCCCCCATCCTGGGTCGTGAGCATTCCCTGCCCGGAGCCGAAGAGCTGGCCGGAGATGCGCTCGTACACCTCGAACGTCCCCATGTTCCACATTCCGACGCCGAGCAGCGTGCCCTGCTCCTCGAACGAGATCTCCATCTTGAGGTAGCGGCCATCCCCCGGCAGTGCCCGCCGCCCTGTGACCTTCCCCTGGCTCTCGCCGACTTTCGTGCCTGGCATGTCCTTCCTGCTCCGCGCGATGCGCGGCCCCATTATCGGTCCTCCGCGCACGGCGTCCACGTCCGGCTCCACGCCAGCGCCCGATCGGCGACACTGCGATGACCATCCGCGAAGGAGAGCCTCCCTATGCGCGTCCATCGCCTCTACGCCGACGCAGTCGGCGAGTCGCACTTCGACGACATCGATCTCGACTACTCGCGCGTGAGCGCGGGCGGCGCAATGACCGAGGTGCTTCCCGCGACCGGCATCGCGTTCCGGAAGGTCGCGGTCGGTCACGCCCCGGACTGGCGGCCAGCGCCGCGGCGCCAGTACATCATCAATCTCGTCGCGCCCTGCGTCATCACCGCCAGCGATGGCGAGACGCGCACGCTCGACGTGGGGGAAGTGCTCCTCGTCGAAGACACGACGGGAAAGGGGCACCTCAGCCGCGAGGTCGGGTCGGCCATGCGCGAGTGCATCTATGTGACACTGGACTGACCTCACCCCCAGCTCCTCTCCTTTTCAAGGAGAGAGGGAAGCGAATCACCTCGGGGCTCCGTCGCCGGACCCAGAGGGGGTGGCGCCCTCCTCCGCCCAGAGGTGCCGCATCTCGGCCGAGCCAAGCAGGAGATCCTCCAGGCGACCCCGGTCGATAAGTCGACCCTCGGCCATCAACAGGATCTGGTCGGCGCGCCGAAGCGCGGTGGGCCGGTTCGACACCGCAAGGCAGGTAACCTCCCGGCCGCGGGCGAAGAGGCGGGACCACAGTTCGGCCTCGGTCTCGGCATCGAGCGCCGAGGAGAGGTCGTCGACCACGAGGAACTCCGCCTCGCGGAGGAACATCCGCGCCGCGGCGGCGCGCTGGATCTGGCCGCCGGAGAGTTTCACCCCGCGCGTCCCGATCGGCGTGTCGAGGCCGTGATCCAGGCCGGCGACATCCCGCTCCAGGACCGCGGCGTGAATCGCCCGCGCCAGCGCCTCCGCATCATCCGGACGCCCTAGGAGGAGGTTCGCGCGCAGCGTATCGCTGAAGAGGCGGGGCGCCTGGGCGGTATATGCCGCGCGGGGGGGAACGAAGAACGCGCCAGGATCGGCGATCGCGCGGCCATTCCAGAAGATCGCCCCACCGTCGCGGGGAAGCAGGCCGAGCAGAGCCCGCAGCAGGGTCGACTTCCCGGCTCCGACCCGACCGGCGATAACGGTGAATGCGCCTCGCTCGAAGGAGAAGCTCACGTCGGCGATCCCACGCGCGCCGGATGCGTGGGTGCAGGTGAGGCCGCGTACCTCAAGGCGTGCGAGCGGCTCCCGCTCGCGTGGCGCGGTCGCGGCGGGGAACGGCCCATGGAGGTGCACCGGCGCGGGAGTGGCGACGGCATCGGGCGGCTCGCCGGGAACCACCGCTTGCATCCGGTCCAGCGAGACGCGCAGGCGCTTCAGATCGGCGATGATCCGTCCGACCTCGGCGGGGTACCAGGTCAGGCCATCCAGGTAGATGACAAACAGGGCGAGATCGCCGATCGTGAAAGGGGTCTGGTCGGGCGAGGCGGCCTGGTTGACGTCCTGTGCTCCGAGGAGCAGGACGATACCTGTCCCGAGATGGACGAGGTTCAGGTTGAGCGCGTTCATCGTCTGATCGAGCACCGCTTCCCGCACGTCGGTGCGGCGCCGCTCCTCGCCCAGCGCAGCAAACCGCGCCAGAGCCGCCGCGGTCGTGCCCGCGACTTTGAAGGCGAGCTGGCTGGCGAGGATTTCACTCAGGAAGGCTGCGACCCGACCGCTCGCCTCGCGGGCGGCGGCGCGGTAAGAGCTGATCTGCCGGTCGAGCAGTTCGGCGAGGAACGAGGTCAGGAAGAGCGGGATGAGCACGAGCGCGGCCATAGTCGCGTTGATCTGCGCCATCACGATCGCCGCGACGATGGCGAAGAGCGATCGCCCGATCAGGTCGGAGAGCGCGTCGAGCGCATCGGCGATTTCGACCGGATCGTCGCGGAAACGGCTGATCGCCTCGCCGGTGGCGACGGGCAGGCCGTGCCGCCCGTACCCGCGCAGGACACCGAGGAAGAGGTTGCGTTGAAGGAGCACCTGGCACTTCAGCTGCAACGGGCTCCATGGACTGCCCAGCGCCGGCCCGGCCAGCGCCTCGGCCAGCTGCAGCGCCACGATCGCGGCGATCGCGCTCCAGGCGTTGAGTCCGGCCGCAGACGCGCCCGACAGGCCATCGAAGAACGCGCGGGTCGCCAGGCCGAGCGGGAGGGGAATGACGAAGAAGACGACGACGGCGTACGACGTGTTGCCGACGAAGTAGGCCAGACAGAAGCGGGAGAGGCGCAGGACGATGCGGAACTGCTTCACGCCAGGTCCTCCCGCACGCCGGTCCGACGCAGTTGCGCGAAGCGCGAGGTCGGATCCGCGGCGAGTACTGCGCGGAGACCCTCCTCGGCGACTCGGCCCTCGTCGAGGATCACGATCCGGTCGGCGCGATCGACGGTGGCCAAGCGGTGCGCGATCACGACGCCGGTCCGTCGGTTCAGCAGCCGATCGATCGCACCGGTGAGATAGCGCTCCGTGGCGGGATCGAGGCGGGCCGACGCCTCGTCGAGGATCACGAGGCCGGGGTTCTTCAGGAAGACGCGCGCGAGCGCAATCAGTTGCGCCTCGCCAGCGGAGAGGCCGCGTCCGCCCGCGCCGAGCACGGTCGCGAGACCCTCCGGCAGCGCCGCGAGCCACGGCGCCAGACCGAGATCGTCGAACAGCGCGGTCAATCGGTCATCGGAGACCGTGGGGTCGAACAGCGTCACGTTCTCGCGCAGCGTCGCGTGGAGGATCTGGACCTCCTGCGTCACGAACCCGACCCGGCCGCGCAGGTCCTCCAGCGAGGTCTCGCGGAGATCGATGCCACCCAGACGGATCGCGCCAGCGGCGAGGTCGTGGAGGCGGAAGAGGAGGCGCGCGATGGTTGTCTTGCCGGACCCGGTGCGCCCGAGCAGACCCAGCACTTCGCCCGGTGCGAGTTGGAAGGTGACCTCACGCAGGACCGGCTCCGCGCCGTACTGGAAAGAGACGCCGTCGACGGCGAGCCCGAGTGCGCCGGCGGGCAGAGGGTGTCCGCTGGTGGCCGCGATCGCCGGGTGGGTGGCGAGCAGGTCGCGCACGCGGGAGATGCCGGCGGTGGCCTGCTGGAAGCTGTGCATCTGCTGGGAGAGCTGTTCGAGGGGCTGGCGGATCATCCCGGCGTAGCGGACGACGACGTAGATCGTGCCGAGGGTGACAGCGCCGGCTTCGTGAAGCGCGACGCCGAGGGCCAGCGCCACGCCGGTGCCGAGGATGAAGAGGACGCCGACGGTGGCGTTGTAGAGTGAGCCTGCCTGGGCCGCGGCGCGCATCCGCTGGAAGCGGGCGGCGAGCCGCTCGTCCAGTCGGCGCATCGTGTCGCCATCCGCCCCGCTCGACTTGAGGTCGGGCAGGCCGCCCAACCGCTCCTCGACGAAGTCGATGAGCCGGGCCGACGCCTGCCGCGCCGCAACCGCACGGCGGGCGACGAACCCGCCGCCCCGCTGCATGAAGAGGAGCGCGGCCAGCGCGAAGGCGGTGAGGACGAGACCGATCCGCCAGTCTGCCCGAAGCAGCAGGACGAGCATCCCGATCAGGAACAGGCCGCTCCCCAGCACTTGGACGACGAAACGGGAGAAAAAGCCGGCGATCGCGGCCACGTCGCCATCGATCCGTTCGAGAAGCTCGCCGGCACCGTGCTCGGCGTGGAACCGGTCGTCGAGGCTGAGCGTATGGCGGGCGAGGTCGACCCGAAGGGCGTTCGCGCTCTGCCAGCCCAGGTTCTCCGCCAGGGCGCGTTCGGCGATCGACGCCGCCTGAGTGAGCATCGCGACGAACAGGAAGAGCAGCGCGACGTCGACCAGCTCCGCGGCCGACTGCCCGGCGAGCGCCCGATCAATAAAGGCGCGGACGATCTGCGGGTTGGCGAGTTGCAGCGCGATCCCGCCGCACAGCAGCGCGGCGAGAAGGATGACGCGCGAGAGGTGGGGCATGAGATAGGTCGCGAGCAGGGACCGATCGAAAGCCGATAGCACCGGGGGCACTCCTCACCAGCGTGAATTCGCGGAAACGTCAAAGCCGTGTGCGGCCGCCGGAACGGGAGCGACGGGGATTCGCGCGCGATGCGGACCCGCGCGAATCTAGCGGTGCGCCACCCTCTCGGAGGCCTGGGCGCTAACGGCTGAGGTCATCACGGCCCTCCGGGTGCGGGTGAAGTCGCGGCGGATCGTAACCGGCCTCCGGCGGCGGCGCAACCAGGGACGTGCATCGGAGATCCCGGTTTCTCCACCGCGAGGGAAACCCAAATCCGTCCCTGCAAACGGCCGTCGGAAACGGGTCACCTCATCAGGATTGGCCCCGGCTCACCGGCGGCGGAGTCATCCATACGGGGATCGCGGGTCGAGTTGAGCCACCAGCGCGAACCATCCGGGCTGAATCCGGCGGCCCGGTAGAGTGCCTCGTGACCACGGTGGGTCGCGGTGATGCCGCGGCCGGGCGAGACTGGGGCACCGGGCCAGTATCGGCGACGTTGGTGCCGGGGCATCTCTCACGCAGGGGTGGCCTCCGCGGAGGTCTCCTCGGGCGGCTCCGATTCTTCGCCGACACGCCGGTCGCTCTCGAGGTACTGAGGTGTCTGTCGAACGAATACACGCGATTACGCTTATGGCGCGTCATCTCCCGGAGCCATCCGATCGCTTCCGCCCGCTCCACCAGGCGCGCCGCCGCGTTGAAGCTGATACCCCGATCCGTCTGAACGATGCGCACGTTGAGGATGAGGCGTCGGAACATCAGATCGAGGAGCCGGTTACCACTTCGGCCCAGCCCTCTCGTGGCCTGACTCGCGGCAAGGCTCTGCTCGCGCATGGTGATGATGCCCTTTGCCGCCGCGATCGCCTCGTTGGCGGCATCCCCCACCCCGCGCCGGACGAACCTCAGCCAGCCCTCCCAGTCGCCTTTCGATCTGATCGCGGTGAGCCTGTAGAGCAGCGGCCGGCGCAGGACTCCCCGGTGCACCAGAAAAAAGGTGATGAGCAGGCGGCCCACGCGACCGTTGCCATCCAGAAAGGGGTGAATCGTCTCGAACTGGGCATGGGCGAGGCCGGAACTGCCGTCGGCCATCGCACGACACATCCCGTCAAAAGTCCGGCGCCTGCGCGATAGCCTCTGCCCGAAGACCGGTCGCGCGCGCGTTCAGCCCGGCGCAGGTCCGGAGAGGCTGGCGTTGGGCGACGCAGACGGCGTTGTGCTCCTCAGCCGACCGATCAGGAGATACGCCGGCATCGAGCCCTTCCCCTTGACGCCGACCTCTCCGCGCGGTTCGCATCGATAGGCATCGCGAATGAGATCGTGCGTCGCCTGGGTGATCTGGATCGCCCCGCCGATGCCCACCGATTCCATGCGGCTCGCGGTGTTAACGGCGTCGCCCCACAGGTCGTAGGCGAACTTGTGTCTGCCGATGATCTCGGCCACGACCGGCCCGGAATTGATGCCGATGCGCATCGCGAGGCGGTGGCCGTGGAACTGCTCGCGGGCCAGCGTCTCCTGGATACGCAGAGCCAGTTCGGCGATCGCGATCGCGTGATCGGCGCGCCGCATCGGTACGCCCGCCGCGGCCATGTACGCGTCGCCCACGGTCTTGATCTTCTCCAGACCCAGATCGTCCACGAACGCATCGAAGCGCGAGAAGACATCATTGAGAAGTCCCACGAGCGCTTCAGGCGTCATCCGAGATGACATCTGCGTGAAGTCGACGATGTCCGCGGACAGCACGGAGACGCCGTCGAACTCCTCCGCGATCATCTCGTGTGAGCTCTTTAGACGCGTCGCGATTGGCGCGGGGAGCATGTTGAGCAGAAGTTCATCTGATTCGCGCTGGTAGCGATCGCGCTGTCTGACGAAATGGGCCAGGATGGCGGAAACCACCGCCCCGGCCCCGATCAGGTTCACGGCCGCATCGGACGTGGGATCTTCAACACGATAGACCGGCGCGATTCACTGCGGACTAAGCACAGAGAAGATGACCAGACCCACAAACACCACGAACCAACCGATAGGCTGCGCGCGTCCCCAGTGTGACGACCGCGGCGAGTGTGAGGACGAATCCCCACACCGCACTCAGCCCGGAGCCGTACAGTCCGCCGAGGAGCACGGTCTCGGCGCACACGCCCAGCACCACCGCGACCGCCAGAAAGAGATTAACCAGGATCGTGAAGGCGTGCGGGAACCACCTGATCGCGGCGAGCGTCAGCAGAATTCCCAGGACCAGTCCCGTGTTGGGAACAGCCACCCAGTACTGTTCAGCCGCCGTTCGCTGGAGCACCGAGAGACTCTGCCCCAGGAGACCCAGCAGGAGCACCACGATGAAGGCGCGGCGTCGCACCCGCCGGGTTGGCGATTCGCCGGGCCACTCCCCGAAGGAGAGCAGCCATTCCAGCGGGCGGCCCAACGGGGGGATCAGCCTCGACCTGCTTCCGTTCATCTCCCGGTCGCTCCTCTCGCGACGAGGAGCGTTCCGGTCCTCACCGTGGTCCGGCCTTCCCTGCCCCCGCGGAATTAACGATGCGCCCTCAGGTGGCCTGGCCGCGGGCCGCTCTGCCCCAGCGCACTCTGGATGGTAATCGAGCCCGGCCTGAGCCTGGTCGCCGCGCAGCCAGACAGACAGGCGCACCCCGGGGACCTTCGCTTCCCCCTCTCCCGCCGACGCGGGAGAGGGGGAAGCGAGCGGGAGGGTGAGGGCCCGCGCCGATGGGCAAAGGCTGGCTAGAACGTACGCTGCGCGAGGTTTGATTCACCAACGTCAACGGGAGGGCCGATGCGGCGGGCGGGCGTCCTGGAGGACTGGAACCACTTCTTCCCCGGCGGCCCGGCGCAGGAGCGGCTACGAGCCCGAATCGCGATCGAGATCCAGCACGACGTCCGGCGCGGTTACGGCGGGGAAACCGCCCCGCGGCAATCCCCGCTGTCGGCCCGGCTCCCGAACGCGAATCCCCCTCTGCTACCTGGAGGTTCCGCAGTCGTTGGTGTGGGACGTGGATCTGTTGCGCTGCGGCCGCCGTTCGCCGCCGTGATCCCACGGGGCGGCCCATGGTGCACCCCTCAGCGCGGCGCCGCTGCCTCCACATTCACGGCGACCCGGCGCCCCTCCGCCGCCGACCGCTCGATCGCGGCGATGAGGCGATGCCGCTGAACGGCGTGGGCGAAGTCCGTGGGATAGCGCTCGCCTGAGGCGATCGCGGGGGCGAAGCGGCGGTACTCGTGGGCAACGTTGCGGGGCGGCCCGGCCGGTGCGTCGGGCGCGAGGGTGAGTGCCGCGGGGGTAGCCAGCGCCTCGAGCGCGGCCGACCCCTGGGCGCCGCGGAGAGCGCTCGGACCGATGTTGAGCGACGGCGCGGCGATGTGGAGCGACCCGCGGGTGCCATAGATCGCCAGATCCGTTCCACGCGGATGCGTGGGGACGGTTGCGGTCAGGAAGGAGACCTCCGCTCCGGAGACGAGGCGACCGGCGACGCTGATCCAGTCGGGCGAGTCCACCTCGAGCGTCTCACCGGTCTCCGGATTCCGCCACTGTCGGATCGTCGTCGTGAGGCGGGCATCGACCTCTGCGAAGTCACCGACGACGTGGCAGAGCGCGTCGATCGCGTGGCCGGCGGCGATGGTGAGGGTGTTCGCGCCGTTCGCCCGGCGCCCCTGCCAGATGCGACCGGCGCCGCGCTCGACGATTGCCTGGCCGAGCGAGACGAGATGGACCGTCATGACTGTGCCGACGTAGCCGTCCGCGACGAGGGTTCGGGCATGGTTGAGCACGGGGTCGCTCTGTGCCTGGAAGCCGACCGCGGTGCGCAGGCCGCGCGCCGCGGCGAGGTTCGCCATCTCCTCCGCCTCGGCCACGGACGCTCCCAGCGGCCATTCGCAGAAGACGTGTTTGCCGGCGGCGAGCGCCTTCATGACCAGCGAATGGTGGCCCGGTACGCGCACGACGACCGAGATGAGATCGATCGTTGGGTCCGCGACCATCGCGTCGAAGTCGTGGTAGGCGAGAGGCGTGCCGAACGCTCTTGCCGAGGATGCGGCGGTTTCCGGATGCGCGGTGCAGACCGCCCGCAGTTCGTATTCGGGCAGCGAGCGGAGGGCCGGGACGTGGGCGTTCGCGCCCCAACCGCTGCCCCCTACGGTCGTGGTAGCGCCGACAATCCCGACCCGGATCGGTGCCATCTGTCCACCTCCTCAGCCGCGTGGGTTCGGTGACATTCTCACCGATCCGACGAGAGCGTCGCGTCAACTAGTATTGAACCCGTGCTCGAAGGCCGCGTCGCGATCGTCACCGGTGCGAACCATGGCATCGGCGGCGATTGCCGAGGCGCTCGCCGGTGCTGGCGCGGCGGTGCTCCTCACCTACCTGCGCCTCGCCGACACCGCTGATCCGGGCACGCCGCCGGCGTACGGGCTGGCGCGGAGGGGTGACGCGACGGAGGTCCTGGAGCGGATCCAGGGCGCGGGCGGGCGCGGCGCCGCGTGCGAGGCAGACTTGAGCGATCCGGCGGCGCCGGGCCGCCTCTTCGACACCGCCGAGGCGGCGTTCGGTCCGGTAGACATCCTCGTCAACAACGCCAGTGGCTGGGTCTCGCCGCCGGACACCTTCAAGGGGCCGCCGAGGGCGACCGGATCGGGCGGCGACTCCAGCCGGTGAACGCGGCGGTGTTCGACCGCCTGTTCGAGGTCGATGCCCGAGCGTCGGTGCTCCTGATCGGCGAACTGGCGCACCGCCACCGGGCCCGCGCCGCCACCTGGGGACGGATCGTCAGTCTCATCTCCGGCGGTCCGAGCGGCTTCCCGGAGGAGGTCTCCTACGGCGCGGCCAAGGCGGCCCTCGCGAGCTACACCATGGCTGCCGCGACCGAACTGGCCTCCCAGGGCATCACCGTGAACTGCGTGCATCCGCCGGTGACCGACACGGGCTGGGTGGCCGACGCCGTGCGCGCTTTCGTCGCGGCAAGCCCGGACCACGTCCATGTCGCGGCTCCCGCAGATGTGGCCGCGGTGATCCTCTGGCTCGTGTCCGACGCGGCGCAGCTCGTGACGGGGAACACGCTGATCCTGCGGTGAATCCTGACCGGCCCGGACGTGGCGGTGTCCCCCGGGTAGATAAGGATCATCACCCAGGCCCTCGTCGTCAGAAGTCGGCGTTTCGGACCGCGTGCGTCCCTCTCGTCCGCGCCGAGGGGGCCAATACCCGCGCGGTGCACTCACCCCAGCCTTTCCGCCGCGACGGGAAACGAGTACCCTCGGCGCCTTCGATCGCCGGATCGACCGATCGGACTCTCGCAACGGACGGAGAGCCCGCACATACCCCTTGCCCCGCGCTACCCCAGAGTTCTGAGCGCGGTCAGGGTCGCCGCCAGAACCTCCGCGAACTCCTTCTCCATCCTGTCGCCGTAGCGCTGAACGATCGCGCCCACTGACCACGATCCGTACTCACCGATAATGCGGCCCCGTGCCAGGCGACGTGACCGGTGCGGTCGGCCTGGGGGTCTTCCTCGTGGTCGTCGCGCTCATCGTTATCCGGCCGCGCGGCATCTCCGAGGCGCTTGTCGCGACCCTGGGTGCGCTCGCGGTGGTCGGGCTGGGGTTGCTGTCGCCGATGGACGCGCTCGCTGCGCTGAGTGCGAGCGTGCCGCTGCTGCTCTTCTTCCTGGGCCTGATGGTCATCTCCGCCATCGCCGAGGAGGCCGGGTTTTTCGACGAGATGGCCCGCTGGGCGGTGCTGCATTCCCACGGGTCGCCGCGGCGTCTGCTGGTGAATATGTTCCTCGTCGGCACGGCGATCACCGCGCTCCTCACCAACGATGCGACCGCGCTGGTCCTCACTCCGGTCGTCTACGTGCTGGTCACTCGCCTGAAGCTCGCCCCGACGCCGTTCGTCTTCGCCTGCACGTTCGTGGCCGATGCGGCCTCCTTCGTCCTACCGATCTCGAACCCGGTCAACATCATTCTCCTCTCGACCGCGGATATGCGGCTTGATCGGTACCTGCTCCACCTCCTGCCTGCCGCGACGGTCGCGATCGGAGCGAACCTGGTCGCCATTCTCTGGCTCTTCCGCGGTCAACTCGTCGGCCACGTCCACCACGATCTCATCCCACCGCCCGTCGGATCGGTCGGCTACCTCCAACAGACTCGCCTGGCGCTCGGTGCGATCGCACTCGGCTATGTCGTCGCGACCTCGGTCGGCATCCACGTCGGCATCATCGCGATCGTCGGTGGGGGACTGATGGCGGTGGTGGCGCTGACGCAACGGCGGCTCGATGGGCGCCGCCTCGTCCGGACGATTTCGTGGCCGCTCTTCCCGTTCATCGCCGGCATGGTCGTGCTCGTCCAGGTGGTGGAGCGGGTCGGCGTGACCACGCTGGTGGCGGAGGTATTCGGGGGGCTGGCGAGCGCCTCCCCGCCGGTGGCGATTGCCACGGTGACCTTCGTCGTCGCGCTTGCCGCGAACCTGATGAATAACATCCCGGCCGCGCTCGTCGTGGCGGAGGCACTCCATTCCCCCGGTCTTGCCGGCGAGACGGGTGTGACGCTGCGCTACGCGGCAGTCCTCGGCGCCGATCTGGGGCCGAACGTCAGTGTGACCGGGTCGCTGGCCACGATGCTCTGGCTGATGATGCTCCGCGTCCGGGGCCTGCACATCTCCTCGTTGCAGTACCTCCGCCTGGGCACGGTCGTCACGGTGCCCGCGCTGACGCTGGGCGCGTTCGCGCTGTGGCTGTCCAGCGCGGTGATGAACTGAGGCGCTGAGGATCGACCGGCCCATCGCAACGGGCACCGGGCATTGTTGTCCGCCAGACGGTCACATGGATCGACGCAGCGCGGCGAGTCGTTTGCCAGAGCGTCGTGGGACACCGCGCGACGGGTGGGCGGGCAACCCTCGGCCGCACGCGCGGGAGAGGTCTCTCCTCGCGACGCTGCAGCGCCGCCCCCCACTGACTGCTACACCGCCGTCGAGTTCCACCCCCCGACTGGCCGATACCAGATGTTCCGGAACCGCGTCGGGTTGCCGTGGTCCTGCAGGCGGAGCGGCCCTCTCGGCCCATGCGGCGCCCAGGGCGCGACCGCCCGATGGGTCGCGGGCCCGATGAGGTGGCGATCGTAGTGCAAGAGGATCCCGTTGTGGAGCAGCGTCACCCGCGGCGGCGATACGAGGCGATCGTCCGCGAACCGGGGTGCGATGAAGAGGATGTCGTAGCTCTGCCACGCTCCGGGCGGGCGGCAGGCGTTCGCCAGCGGCGGATACTGGCCGTAGATCGCCCCGGTGCTCCCATCGGCGTAGGTGGGGTTCTCGAAGCAGTCGAGCACCTGCAGTTCGTAGCGACCCATCAGGAACACGCCGCTGTTGCCGCGGCCCTGGCTATCGCCCACCACCTCCGCAGGCGTCGCGAACTCGAGGTGGATCTGCGCGTCGCCGAACTCCTCGCGGGATTGAATGTCCCCCGTCCGCGCGACTACTTCGAGATAGCCGCTATCGACCTTCCAGAGCGCGGCGCCGCCGGTTCGGACGCTCGTCCACCCGGCGAGGTCGCGGCCATCGAACAGGATGACCGCGTCGCCCGGCGGGTCGCCCGATGACGCAGCGGGGCGCACGATGGGCGGCGCGGGCCGGTCGCGATCGTGGACTTTCCACCTCTGGCCCGGGATTAGCGGTGTGTCGCTATAGCCGGGGCGCTGTGTATCAGTCATAGCGGCAGTTCTACCACACGGCCATCCACGCCGCGGTCGGGTAGACTGCTCGCCGCGGTCGGGAGGTCCGGGAGGCCATGCCAGTCGTCGCCATTCAGCGGTCACGCCACGATCGGAGCGACGCCGAGATCGCCGCGATCGTGCGCCAGACGATCGAGCTCGCCGGGGGCGTCCCGGAGAAGGTTCGTCGCGCCCGATCGATCCTCGTGAAGCCGAATTATGTCGGCGCGAACGGACGACCCAGCGACGACGCGGTCAAGCGGCATGCGGGGCGCTTCCTCGGCTGCACCGAACCGATCGTCACCCATGCGACGGTAGCGATGATCCGCGAGGCGAACCCGGGGGCCGAGATCATCGTGTCCGAGGGAGTCGACAACCGCGAGCCGCGCGTGCCGGAGGATTGCTTCCGGGCGATGGGCGCGAATCGGCTCACCGAGGAGTTCGGCGCGCGCCTCCTCAACGCGAATACCGGCACACTCGGTCTCTACGACGTTCCCGGCGGCGGGCTCCTCCATCGCGCGATCCACCTGCGCCGCGAGGTGGCCGAGGCCGATGCGGTCGTTTCGGTCGCGAAGCTCAAGATGCACGGAACCGCCGGCGTCACGCTGAGTCTGAAGAACATGTTTGGGCTACTCCCTCGCTCGCGGTACGGCAGCACCTATCGCAACTTCATGCATGCCAACCACTACCGACTCATGCGGGTGATCGTCGACATCGCCACCCTCCGACGCCCCGACCTAGCGGTCATCGACGGGACGATCGCTTCCGATCACGGTATCGACCACACGCCCATTGAAGCCGGGCTCATGCTCGCCGGGCACGACCCCCTCGCGACCGACGCGGTGGGGATCGCGCTGCTCGGGTTCTCGCCCCGCACGCAGTTTCCCGAGATGCCGTTTCTCGTCTCGGAGAACCACCTGCTCCTTGCCGAGCAGGTCGGCATCGGCACGCTCGACCTCGATCGGATCGAGGTGCGCGGCATCGCGATCGCCGAGGCGCGGCCGCGCCACACCTTCACCATCCAGACCGAGCGGAACGTCACGACCGAGGAGTCGCGCCAGTACATCGCGGCGGCGCGGAGTCAGGCAAAGGTGTATGTCGCGCGGCGAGAGGAACTTCTCGCCGCGCACCGCGGACGGTACGTCTTCCTTCGCGACGGCGAGGTCGTCTGGTCGGTGCCCACGCTGGCCGAGGCGGCCGATCGAGCGATCAAACACCCGCCGCCAGATGGCTACGGCCTGACGATCCAGGTCGTGCCGGAGGCTGAGGAGATCGAGCGCGTCGCGGCGTACGCCTGATCGCGGGGTGCGGAGGCCCCTTCCGCCCCGAAGCCTCACTGGCCGAAGCGCCGCGACGCGAACCGGGTATCGTGGACCCTATCGGTTCCGGGAGGATGGACGGTGAGCAAGGCGCTCGCGGAGATGACGACGGATGAACTGCGCGCGGCGGTCCGCGAGCGGTACGGCGCGGTGGGCAGCGATCCCGGCCGAGGCGGTTTCGGGTTCCGGGTGGGGCGCGAATTCGCCGAGGCGCTGGGCTACCCGGCGGAGGTGCTCGACGCGGCCCCGGCCGATGCGACCGCGGCGTTCACTGGTGTCGCCGCGCCGGTGTTCCACGCCGACCTGGCGCCGGGCGAAACCGTGGTCGATCTCGGCTGCGGCGCGGGCCTCGATCTCAGCATCGCGGCCCGCGCGGTGGGTCCCGGAGGACGGGCGGTCGGCATCGACATGGCCGAACCGATGGTCGACCGCGCCCGACGGACCGTGATGGCGCTCGGCCTCGCCCATGCCGAGGTGCGGGTGGCCACCGCCGACGCGACCGGGCTTCCCGACGCGGTTGCCGATTGCGTCCTCGTCAACGGTCTGCTCAACCTCAGCCCCAGTAAAGAGGACGTCCTGGGCGAGATCGCCCGCATCCTGCGTCCGGGGGGTCGGTTCCTCCTCGCCGAGACGACGCTCCACACCGCGCTGCCGGAAGGCGCGATCCGCTCGATCGACGACTGGTTCCGTTGAATTGGCGGCGCCCTGCCGGAGGCGGGGCTCCTGCGCCTGATCGCCGGGGCGGGGATCGACGCGGTCGTCCTCGAGCGCGGGCGGAACGCGCGGACCGGCGCCGCCGAATCGCAGATCAGCCTGATCCGGGGGGTCCGGCGCGGCCGCTAGCGCGGCGAAGGGAGAGTCCATGGCGCGTCGGGAACCAATCGTCACAGTCCAGGCGCTCGGCGATCGCAAGATGGTCATGCGCCGCGACGTTTGCGCGGCCCGCCGCGTTCGTGTTCGACGCTTGGACGAAGCCGGACCTCATCGTCCGCTGGATGCCACCGGTGGGGTGGAGTTTCTCCGCCTGCGAGGTCGATCTTCGCCCCGCCGGTCGTTACCGCTAGGTGATGGCGCGCTCCGGCGGCACCGAGGTCGTGATGACCGGAGAGTATTGCGTCGTCGACCGACCCGAACGTCTCGTCTCCACGCAGCGGTTCGAGGGGTTTGCCGAGGTCGGCTGGCGCCCCGAGGATGAGGCCGTGGGGACGATGGAACTCACCGAGCGGGACGGCATCACCACATGGACGATCACGAACCTGTATCCCTCCCGCGAGGTCCGCGACGCGGCGTTCAACGACCCGCACGCGCGTTCCAGACTGGAGGAAGGGCTTCTCATGTTGGAGCAGATGGCGGTTCGCTGAGTGGCGCACGCATCGGTGCGCCGGCCATCACGGCGACGGCTCTGTCCGCGAGATCCCGGGCACCGCATCGAAGTCGCGGTCGAAGGAGAAGAGGACCGTTGCGCCGTCCCGTTGCATCGCGGCGACGATCGCGGCATCCCCGAAATCGAGATGCGGATACCGCACGTAGAGGTCGAGCGCCCGGCGGATGGTTGCTCCGTCCGGGACAACGAAGTCCGGCATCTCCAGCAGAAGCACCAGCGCATCGCGGATCGACGCCCGATCGAACCCGTAGATGCGCGGAGAGGAGAGAACGAAGACCGCGTCGGCGAGCACGGATGCGGTCGCTCGCACGCGTACTTACCCTGTCGCGACGCGATGGAACAGACGCGCCGCAGCCATCTGCTTTGTCGGGTCATCACCCGTGATGAGTCGGATCAGGACATCGGTATCGACATACGGGTCTGTCACACGCCCGGTGTCCGCGCTTGCAACCCCTTCTTCCGAGCCTTTGTCGATACATAATCTTCCCGGGCCGCGTCCCGCGCCTCGGCCCAGGCGAGCGGTAGGGGTGACCGGGGCGCGAACCGTCGACCGACGCCGATCACCGCACGGAGCGCGGGCGTGTCCGCGACGAGCGCATCGAGTCCGGCCTCGTCAACGGGATCGTCGTTCCGCTGCCGTGCATCGATCTGTTCGACCGGGACAAGCGCCACGACTGGTCTGCCGTGTCTCTCGATCACGATCGGCTTGCCGCTGGCATGGACACCGCCGATCAGTTCGGCGAAATGTGCCCGCGCATCGCGGACCGAGACGTTGCGAGGCCTCCGCGTAGTGTACACAAACTGGCACGATCTGTACACATCGCGGACAGAGGACGCACGTGAGGCAGGTGGGACGCCCCACGCGGGGCTTCGTTCGGGCACGATCCGCCTCCTGCGCGCCTTCGGCAGAGGACGGGTTCGCGTGCCGTCATCGCGGCGATCGCACCGCGCTCAGTCGCGATCCGGCCGTTCGGCCGCGGCCCGTTCCCGCGCTCCGCTGAGAGCGGCCGTCGCCATACCGGCCTGGTTCGCGATCTCGGCCCGAGCGTTCTCGACCATCGTCAGTCCCCGTGCGAGTCGTCCGTGGACCTCCTCCTGGATCGCGCGCAGTGCCGCCTCGATCATGTCCAGTTGCCCGCCCAGCCGCTCCAGATCGATCGCCCGCCCGGACCGCACTTCAGTCTGGAAGACGAGCAGCAGATAGGGGATGAACATCGAGTAGGGGACCAGGACGACGCTGGCACGGAACAGTTCGGCATGGAGGCCGGCGCACAGTTCGTACACCGCGTCCGGGACGGTCGCGACGGCGTGGGCGGTGGTCTGGTTGGGGTCGATGTAGCGCGCGACCTCGCGGGCGCGCTCGCGGACGGTGTTCTCGATCTCGGCCTTCAGGCGGCGCCGCGCCTCGGCCTCGTCGGCGGCGTGGAACCGTTCGAGCAGCGGCAGCGCGGCCCACTTGGAGTCAATCGGCAGGATGAGCCCATTCGGCAGGCGCAGTCCGAACTCGACGACGCGGCTCCCGACGCGAAGATCGCGCACCTGCCAGTCGGCCGGCAGTGAGGCGAAGGCCGACTCGAGGAGGTTCTCCCCGGCGGCGCCGCGCGCCTGGGTCCCGGCGAGGACGAGTTCAAGGCGGCGGATGGAGTCGGCGGTACGTTGCTCGACCTCGCGCCGGGCATCGATCTGACCGCGCATGTGCGCGAGATCGGCGCGGAGTTGCCCCAACGCGAGCAGACTCTCGGGCGAACCGCCCGTGCGCGCACGGATCTGGAGCAGGAGAATCGCGGTGAGCAGGACGATCGCCACCACGAGGAGGACGAG
>Ga0194132_10005802_pt1 | contig 19640 bp, 19 predicted proteins | sample TA2KigOf80mmetaG_FD_148612 | JGI IMG/M metagenome (GOLD analysis project Ga0194132, IMG submission 148612) | Freshwater microbial communities from Lake Tanganyika, Tanzania - TA2015054 Kigoma Offshore 80m | ecosystem: Environmental > Aquatic > Freshwater > Lake | place: Tanzania: Lake... | reverse complement strand
TCAGGACATCGGCTTGTCGGAGTTTCGAGACGATCTCTTCAGGCTTGTGCCTCTTCTTCGGCATTGCAGTCCTCCTTCATGTCAAAAGACAGAGTTCAGGGCGGACCACTTTTCAGGGGGAGGACCACGGCGCCTTGAACACACGGCTGATGTCGAGCTTGGTGTCGGCGGCGGGCGTTTCCTTAGTCTTTGCGAGTGCCATGCGGCGGTTCCTCCTCCAAATGCTTCTTCAAATAGTCAGCCAGCGAGTCGAACTGGCTCTCCCAGAAGGCGCGATGCGCTTCGATCCACTCGGCAACATCGTCGAGCGGCGAAGTCACCAGAATGCAGCGCCGCACCCGCCCATCCCTGCGTTGAACCAGGAGTCCGGCGTCCTCGAGGGTCCGCAGGTGACGCGAAATTGCCGGCAATGAGATCGCGAACGGGCGCGCCAACTCCCCGACCGACACCGGTCCGGACGCCAACCGCGCGATGATGGCGCGGCGGGTCGGGTCGGCGAGCGCGGAAAAGACACGGTCAAGCGCCTCGGATTGATATTTAACCATCATGTTAAATATAAGCGATCGATCGACATTGTCAAGCGTCGCGCTGACGCGCCGCTAGCGGACCGGGACGCCGATCAGGGATGCGTGAAAATGAACCAGCGCGGCGTAGGCGATGGCCGCGATCGCGAACCGCCACCAGCCGAGCTCGGCCCAGGTCACCCGTGCCCGCCCCGCCAGCAACGCCGCAAGCGGGACGTTCGAGGTGACGGCCGCGAACCGGACCCAAGCCTCGGGATCTTTGGCCCGCCGCTTGGCATCGATCAGGAACGGTCCGACGAGGCTGAGCAGGAGGAGCGCACCGAAAAAGACCAGCGACGCGAGGTCGCCGTTCGCGAACAGATGCGCCGCCGACCACAGCGTCACCGACCACATGAACGGGTGGCGGGTGATCCGAAACACGCCGGGAATCGATTCGGGTCGCGGCGTCGGCACGCCGACGACCGTGGGGTTGCGCGCGGTAAACGCGGCGACGAATAGAAAGAGCGCGACCGGCATCACCACGATCGCGATCCAGGCGAACGCCGGCACCTGCCAGAGCGGCAGGCTCGGCGCACGGTTATAGGCGGCGACCATCCAGAAGATCACGGCGCCCGACGCGACCGAGAACGCGGCGAGATACGCCCGCTCGCCGATCGCCCGCACCAGGGCAGCGCGAAGCGGCGTGCCAGAAACGACGACGTGGATGCCGACGAACAGAGCCGCCGCCGCCGCCAGATGCATCATCGTTCCGGTAAGGTTCATGATCGCTCCTCTTCCCGGCCGACGCTACGCAGTCCGGCCGGCACAATCAACGCGTCATCGCCGGAAGTTCGGCCACGAAACGTGCCATCAAAGCCAGCACCCGGTCGCTCTGTTCGCGATGCGGCGTGTGGCCGCAGTCTTCGAGAAGTTCGGTCGCGATCGGCCCTTTGGCCGCGTTCGCGATGGCGATGACTTGGGTCGCGGTCCCGTATTCGTCGCCGATTCCCTGGATGACGAGGACCGGGATTCTGACGTTCGGCAGGAATTCCTCGATGTTCCAAGCGCGGAACGCCGGGCTCAACCACGTCCGGCACCAGCCCCAGAAGGCGCCCTCGATATTGGTCCCGTGATGGCGGGCAAGGGCGTCGCGCAGGCCGCCTTGCTCGAACGCAGCCCGCGCCTTCTCGATCCCGGCGATGGTGACGGCCTCGACGAAGACGTGCGGCGCCTCAAGGATCAGGCCTCGGACGCCGTAGGCCGTGCCGGCGCCGGCGGCGATCAAGGCGATCGACGCGCCATCCGAGTGGCCGACCAGGACCGACTGCGTGATCCCGAAGGCGCCGAGCACGGCCGGCAGCACCACGCGCGCCTCGACGTGGAGATAGTCGACCGTACGCGGCACCGGGCCGGGGTCGGATTTCCCGTAACCGCGCCGACTGTAGATGAGCGCCGGACAGCCGGTCTTCGCGCTCAACGCGGCGGGAAAGTCGCGCCACAGACTGACGCTGCCCAGCCCTTCATGCAGGAAGACGAGCGTCGGCGCGCGCTTCTCACGGCCGGCGATCAGTTCGTATTCGAGCCGTTGATCGGCCACCGACACGAACGGCATGGGACCACCGCGATCCGACGAACGCGCCGCAGCCGAAGGCGGTCACGCCGCCGTCGTCAAAGTCCACTCGACGATGCGCCGGATGACCTTGCCGAGCGCGTCGTCAAACGCGGCGACGACATCCGACATCGACGTGCTGGCGGCCGGCACGATCTGCTCGAACGTGGTCGAGGCAATGATCTCGCGGCGCGGCTGCTTGATAATCTTGACATTGATGCGAACCCGCGCCGCCGGGATCGCCTTACCGTCGAGGTACTCGGCCTGGAACTCGCGCAGTTCGCTGGTGAGGTTGTAGTCCGAGCGCAGTCCGATCGCCTGGCGGCCGACGGCAACGATCTTGCCGGTGTTCTCGAACGATTCGACCAGGAGCGTCTGCACCATTTGCGGCGCGGCCTCGCTCCATTGCGCGTTGGCGTAGTACTGGATTTCGAGCGGCTTGGTCTTGACCGCGATGCGGGGCGTCGCCAGCCCGCCGGCCGCGACCGGCACCTCGACGACGAGCTGCCAACCGACCTGCGGCAGGTTCGGGACGAAGGTGCTCTTGGGCGAGAGCGTGAACACGTTGGCGGCTTCGCCGGTACCGGGAAGATCGACCAGGCTGCAGGCCCCGACCGCCGCCGCGACCACAACGGCGCCGCCGAGGCCGATCCAGCGTCGCTGGTGATTCGATCGCGATTTCATTGCGGCTTGAACCCTTGTTGCGAGCCGAACAGGAAGCGGGTGGGATCGGCCTCGATCTTCTCCGAGACGCGCGTCAGCGACGACACGAGCGCCCGCATTTCGCGCACCATACGCGCAAAATCGGCGAGCCCTTCGGTTGCGAACTCGTTGAGTGGCATCCGGTTCTCGGCCGCGATCTGGCCAAGCTCGCTGCCGAGCTTGGTACCCTCGGCGATGATCTTGCGTACGTCGGTATCGAGCAGCTGATCGACGTTGGCCAAAGCGCCGCGCACCAGCGCCAGGGTGTTGTCGGTCGACACCACGAGGGTGTCGACCTTGCCGGTAATCTGGTTCACCGATTTCGCGGCGTCGCGCAGGTTGTTCGAGGTCGCTTGCAGGTCATCGATCAGCTTGGCGAGGTTTTCCGAGCGCGACACGATCGTCGTCGTCAGCACGTTGACGTCCTTGAGAATCCCGGCGAGCGCCACGCGATTGTCGTTGCTCAAGAGATCGTTGGCCCGCACCAGAAGCTCGAGCAGGCTCGACACCACCTCGGGCGCACCCTCGAACATCTGCTGGATTTTCGAGGGCCGCGACGCGATTACCGCGAACTTCTCGCCCGGCTTCGGACGCAGCATCGGCGTGGTCGTGCTGCCGCCCTCGATCAGCACTTCCGTGACGCCGGTGATGCCCTTGAGCTGGAGCGTGGCGAACGAATCGGTGCGGATCGGGGCGCTGGCGTCGACCTCGGCCAACACCCGCACTCGGCGCGGATTGTCGGGATCGATCCGAATCTCTTTGACCGAGCCGATCGGGATGCCGTTATAGAGGACGTCCGAGCCGACGGTGAGACCGCTCACGGCGCCGTCGAAATAAATGTAGTAGCGCGCGAACTCGCGATCGATCTCGAGCTTGGCCAGCCACACGATAAAACCGAAGATCGCCGCTACCACCGCCAACACGACGCTGCCGATCAGAATGTGGTTGGCCTTGGTTTCCACGCGTTAGTCCTCTAGGCGATGCCGGCCGCGCGCGCGCGCGGTCCGTGGAAATAGTTTCGGACCCAGGCATGCTCGCACGCGAGCATCTCACGCATCGAGCCGACCAACAGCACCTTCTTGTCGGCAAGAACGGCGATACGGTCGCAAATCGCGTGCAGGCTGTCCAGGTCGTGCGTCACCATGAACACCGTGAGACCGAGCGCGCGCTGCAGGCGGCGAACCAACTGATCGAACGCGGCGGCGCCGATCGGGTCGAGCCCGGCGGTCGGCTCGTCGAGAAACAGGATTTCGGGATCGAGCGCGAGCGAGCGCGCGAGCCCGGCGCGCTTGCGCATGCCGCCCGACAGCTCGGACGGGTACTTGGCGCCGGCTTCGGGCGGCAGTCCGACCATGCTCACCTTGTAGGCGGCGATCTCGTTCATGAAGTCGGGCGCCATGTCGGTGTGCTCCTTGAGCGGCACCTCGATGTTTTGCGCCACCGTCAACGAACTGAACAGCGCGCCGTCCTGGAAGAGCACGCCCCAGCGCTGTTCGAGCCGGCGCCGCCCCTCCTCGCTCGCCGCCAGCACGTCCTGGCCCAGCACCTCGATCGACCCGGCGGCCGGCCGGTTCAGGCCGACAATGGTGCGCAGCAGCACCGACTTGCCGGTGCCCGAGCCGCCGACCACGCCCAGGATTTCGCCGCGGCGAACATCGAGATCGAGTCCGTCGTGAATGACCTGGCGGCCGAACTGGTTGCGGAGGCCGCGGACGCGGATGACGAGATCGGTCGCCGCGGCCATCACACACCGACGTAGGCGAAGAAGATCGAGAACACCGCATCGACCACGATCACCAGGAAGATGCCCTCGACCACCGAGCGGGTGGTGCGCTGGCCGACGCTCTCGGCCGAGCCCTCGACCTTGAGGCCTTCGAAGCAGCCGATCATCGCGATCACGAAGGCGAACACCGGCGCCTTGATCATGCCGACCATGAAGCTCCAGATGCTGACCGCCTGGTTGAGGCGGGCGATGAAGACGGCCGGCGAGATGTTGAGCTCGAGCCACGCCATCAACGCGCCGCCCAGGAGCCCCATCAGGTCGGCGACGAAGGTCAGGAGCGGCAGCATGATGACGAGCGCCAGGAGCCGCGGCAGCACCAGGACCTCGGTCGGGTCGAGCCCGAGCGTCCGCATGGCGTCAACTTCCTCGTGCAGCTTCATCGATCCGATCTGCGCCGTGAAGGCGCTGCCCGAACGGCCGGCGACGATGATCGCGGTGAGGAGAATGCCGATCTCGCGCAAGACCGAGATCGCGATCAGGTCGACGACGAATACTTCGGCGCCGAATTGGCGGAGCTGGGTCGCCCCTTGGTAGGCGAGGACGACGCCGATCAGGAACGAGATCAGCGCCACGATCGGCACCGCGTTCAGCCCGACTTCTTCCATATGATAGACGAGCGACGTCAACCGGAGCCGCGTCGGCTTGACGATGACAGCGCCGATGCCGCTGATGATGCGTCCGAAGAACGCGACCAGTTCGATCGTTTCCTCGGCGATGTCGACGGTCGCGGCGCCGACGTGGCGCGCGACCTCGATCAGCGAGTTCCGCGGTGGCGGCTCGATCTCGCACGGCTTGTCGTTGGCGGCGACCTCATCGATCAGGAGCTGGTGGTCGGCGCGGGCGTGGCGGACCTCGACCGCGTAGCCGGCGGCCTTGAGGTCGCGGCCGGTGCGATAGAGCAGCCAGGCACCGGTGGTGTCGAGATCGGCGAGTTGCGCGAGGTCAAGCGCGATCGCCTTGCCGCGCACCGGTTTGATCGCTTTGAGCCGGGCGTCGAGCGCACCAACGCTGGTGACGTCCCAGGCACCGGCCGCCGACACCACCACTTCGGCCGCGCGCTCGGTCGTCTCAATCCATCCGGTTTCGGCGGCCATGGTTGCGGTTCGGCAGTCCTGGGCATCGGCCCGTCACGACCTTGACACGCCCACAACCGGCCGAGCAAGGCGACGCATTGGCAATCACCACATAGACCGATAGACTCGCCAACTTACGGGATTTATTGACAGATTCAGCCGCGATGAGCGATACGCCGAAAACCCCCGCGCCGACCTCAGCCGCGCCCGCCCCCGCTGGCACGGCAGCGCCGAACCCGGCGCCCGCGGCCGTGGCCGCAGCGCCGGCGCCGGTCGCCGTCGCGGCGCCTGCTGGCTGGACCGATCGCACCCACCTCGTCATGCTGGGAATCGCGGCGCTGGCCTTGATCGCAGTAGGAGCGACCGGCGGCCCCCCGGCTCCGCCGCGCCCGGCGAGCGCCCCATCGCCCGCGCCGGTCGCAGCCAAGCCCGATGCGGGCGAAGCCCAGAACTTCCGACTCGCCAGCGCGCTGCCGAGCCAATTGCTCGACCTCGGCAGCGGCGGTCCTCGGTTCGTGCGGGTCGTCAATGCGGTGTCCGGCGGCACGCTCAAGTTCGCTTTCACCGAGCCCGGGGCGCCGGTCGGGGCCCGCGACGTGTTCGACGCGGTCGCCAAGGGCCGGGTAGAGTCGGGTTGGGGCATCGCCGCCTACTGGAGCGATCGCATGCCGGCGAGCGTTTTTTTCAGCGGCATGCCGTTCGGCCCCGACGCCAACGAACTGTTGGCGTGGATCCGCTTCGGCGGCGGGCAGGCAATCTATGACGGCTTGTACGAGCCGCATGGGATCAAACCGATCCCCTGCGCGGTCGCGGGCGCCGAAGGATCGGGGTGGTTCCGCAAGGAGATCACCGGGCCCAAGGACCTCAAGGGCCTGAAGATGCGCTTCTACGGCATGGGCGCCAAGGTCGTGGCTAAGCTCGGCGTCGTGCCGGTACTGCCCGAGGGCGACGTGTTCGCCGCGCTCGAATCGGGTGCGATCGACGCGGTCGAGTACTCGATGCCGGCCGTCGATGCCAAGCTCGAGTTCGACCGCATCGCCAAGAACTACTACTTCCCCGGCTGGCACCAGCCGACCACGATCGTCGAACTGCTGGTCGGCCTCGGCAAATGGCGCGCGCTGTCGCCCCAGCACCGGGCGCAGATCGAAGCCGCGTGCGGCGACAACATTCAGTTCACGATGACCGAATCGGCGGCGCTACAAGCCGCCGCGCTCGCCGAGATCCGCAACCGCGGCGTCGCCATCCGACGCTGGCCGCAGCCGATGCTGGTGCTGTTCAAGAAACACGCCGACGACGTTGTCGCCGAAGAGGCCGCGCGCGACGCCCAATTCCGCCGGGCGCTCGATTCGTTGACGGCGTTCCGCGGCGGCTACGCTACGTGGCGGACGCTCGGCTCGCTCTGACCCGGGCCGCGGCGCCGCCCGCGCTTTCATGACCGCCGCCGTTTTCCGCCGGCTCGCGCCTTGGCTGCAGTATGTCCTGCCGGCGCTGGTCCTGATCGCCGCGCTCCTGTTCAAGAACTTCACCCTGATCGCCGACGAACTGCAGCTCAAGGTGTTCGACACCTTCCAGCGCGTTCAACCCCGCATCTACGAGCGGCAGCCGGTTAAACTGATCGACATCGACGACGAAAGCTTGCGCCGCGTCGGTCAATGGCCGTGGCCGCGCACCCTGCTCGCCGAGATGGTCGTCAGTATGGCGAACCTGGGTGCTGCCGCGATCGTGTTCGACGTCGTCTTCGCCGAGCCCGACCGCACCTCGCCGGCCAACATCCTTCCGTTCTGGCCGGATACGCCCGAAACCGAGGCGCTCAAGGCCAAGGCCGAAACCTTGCCCGACCACGACGCGATCTTCGCCGATATCGTCGGTCAGGCGCAAAACGTCGGAACCGGGTTCGTGCTGACCGGCGGCACGCTCGAACGCATGCCCGAGCGCAAGAGCAGCTTCGCCCAAGCCGGCGATCCGGCGCGCCCGTTCCTGATCGGCTACGTCGGCGCCGTCAACAATCTGCCGGCAATCGAAAAAGCGAGCGCTGGCAACGGCAGTTTCAACGTCGATCCCGAGACCGACGGCATCATCCGCCGTGTCCCCTTGTTCGTCACGCTGCGCGGCATCGAGATCGACACCGCAGTCGATGCCGAGATTTATCCGACGCTCGCGATCGAGGCGCTCCGCGTCGCCCAAGGCGCCAAGACCTTCATCATCAAGGCGTCGGGCGCAAGCGGCGAGACCGCGTTCGGCGAACATACCGGCATCAATAACATCAAGGTCGGCCGCTATCAGATTCCGACCGACAATGCCGGGCGGCTGTGGCTCCACGACACCGGTATCGTCCGCGAGCGCTACATACCCGCATGGCGCGCGGTCGCGGGAGAGCTCAAACCGGAGGAGGTCGAAGGCAACATCTTGGTCGTCGGCACCTCGGCCGCCGGCTTGCAGGACATCCGGACGACGCCGTTGTCGAAGGTCGTGCCCGGCGCCGAAGTCCACATCCAGATCCTCGAGCAAATTTTGAGCGGCCATTATCTCGAGCGGCCCGACTGGGCGCAGGGCCTCGAATACGTGTACCTGGTCGCGCTCGGGATCGCGCTGATCGTCTTGATCCCGATGGTCGGCGCGGTTTGGACCGGGCTGATCGGCTTGGGCGCGACGGTCGGAGTCAACGGCGCGTCGTGGCTCCTTTACGCCAACGAGCGGTGGCTGCTCGACCCGATCATGCCGACCGTCGCGACCGGCCTCATCTTCACCATGAGCTCGGTCATGAACTAGCTCCGCACCGAGGCCGAGAAGCAGGCGGTACGCGGCGCGTTCTCGCGCTACATGTCGGCGGCCCTGGTCGAGCAGCTCGCCAAGGACCCCTCGCGCCTCGTGCTCGGCGGCGAGATGCGCGACATGACGCTGTTGTTCGCCGACATCCGCGGGTTCACCACGATCTCGGAGCAGTTCAAGGGCGATCCGCAAGGCCTGACCCGGCTCATCAACCGCTTCCTCACGCCGATGACCGACATGATCCTGCAGCGGCGCGGCACCATCGACAAATACATGGGCGACGCAATCATGGCGTTCTGGAACGCACCGCTCGATGACGAGCAACACGCCGCGCACGCGCTGGATGCCGCGCTTTCGATGTTCGGCACGATCGAGGCGGTCAACAACAAGCTCAAGGCCGAAGCCGAAGCCGAAGGCGGCAAATTCTTCAAGCTCAAACTCGGGATCGGCTTGAACTCCGGCTTGGTCTGTGTCGGCAACATGGGCTCCGACCAACGCTTCGACTATTCGGTGCTGGGCGATCCGGTCAATCTCGCGTCACGGCTCGAAGGCCAGTCCAAGAACTACGGCGTCGGCATCGTGCTCGGCGAAGAGACCCAGAAGCGGGCCCCCGACTTCGCCACCCTCGAACTCGATCTGATCGCGGTTAAAGGCAAGAAGGAAGCGGTCCGCATCTTCACCGTGCTCGGCCCGCCGGCGATGACAGGCGATCCCAAGTTTCAAGAGTTCGCGCGCGAGCACAAGGCCATGCTCGCCTCGTACCGCGCGCAAAACTGGCAGGAGGCGCGCGCGCACCTCGAGAACTGCCAGGCGCTCGACGGCGCGATCCCGGACTTCTACAGCCTCTACGCCGAGCGCTTCGACTACTTCGAGCAAAATCCACCCGGCCCCGATTGGGACGGCGTGTTCGTCGCGACGTCGAAGTAGCTCTCCGACGTGTTGGCCGGGACTGGGCCTGTGCCCGGCCCGGCCATGACGAGCCTAGAGTTCAGCCGAGCGGGAAGTGGCAGGCGACGGTGCGCCCGTCGCCGATCGTCCGCGGCGCCGGCGGCTCGTGCCGGCAGCGGGCCTGTGCGTGCAGGCAGCGCGGGTGAAAGCGACATCCCGACGGTGGGTCGCGCGGGCTCGGGATTTCGCCCGGGAGCACGATTTGCGCCCGGCGGCGGGTCGGGTCGATCGTCGGGGTCGCGGCGATCAGCGCGGCGGTGTAGGGGTGCGCCGGCGCAGCGAACAGCGCGTCGGTCGGACCGCTTTCGACGATCTCGCCCAAGTACATCACCGCGACGCGGTCGGTCACGCGCCGGATCACGGTCAGGTTATGGCTGATGATGAAGTAGGTGAGCGCATGCTCGGCCTGGAGGTCGCGCATCAGGTTGAGGAGCTCGCCTTGCACCGAGACGTCGAGCCCGGCGGTCGGCTCGTCGCAGACCACCAACGCCGGATTCAAAATCAGAGCGCGCACGATCGCGACCCGACGCGCCTGCCCGCCCGACAACTGATGCGGATATTTGTCGAGAAGATCGGGAGCCAACCCTAAGCGCGCCATCAACGCTTCGATCCGCCGCCAACTGCCGACGAACGGAAGGCCATGGACGCGGATCGGCTCGGCCAGGAGCGACCGCACTTTGAGCCGCGGCGAGAGCGACGACACCGGATCCTGGAACATCATCTGGACGCGGCGGCGGAGCGCCAGCCGATCGGCCGCGGCGAGCGTTCGTAGATCGGTGCCTTCCAGGCGAATGGTTCCGCCGGCGAGCTCGATCAAGCACGCGAGCGCCTTGCCGAGGCTGGACTTGCCCGAGCCGCTCTCGCCGACCAGCCCGGCGGTCTCGCCGCGCGCGACCGAGAGCGAGACATCGTGCACGGCGACCAGCGCCCCGTACGCGATGCGCGCCCGATCAACCGCGAGGAAGGGCGGCGTCATCGCTCAGGCGAGGACGCAGGCGGCCGCGCCGCCATCCGCTTGCGGCCGCCACGGCGGTGGCGCCTGTCGGCAAGTGGGCGTCGCCTCGGCGCAGCGTGGCGCGAACGGGCAACCCGGCGGCGGAGTCACGAGATCGGGGACCTCGCCCGGGATCGATCGCAATCGGCGCCCGGTACCGGGCTCCTCGGTCTCGCACCGGATCAAAGCTTGGGTGTAGGGATGGCACGGGCGGCCGAAGACGCGGGCGACCGGTCCCTGCTCGACCACGGTGCCGGCGTACATCACGACCACCTCGTCGCAGAGCTCGGCGACCGTGCCCAAGCTGTGCGAGACGAACACGATCGAGCCGGCGAAGTCGTTTTTCAGCGTCCGGAACAAGTCGACGATCTGGCGCTCGATGGTGACGTCGAGGGCGGTGGTCGGCTCGTCGGCAACGAGAAGATCGGGCTCGGCCAGGAGCGCCATCGCGATCAGGATGCGCTGGCGCATGCCGCCCGAGAATTCGTGCGGATGCTGGCGGAGCCGACGCGCGGCATCGGGGATCCCGACCCGGGTCAACATGGCGATGGCGCGGGCGCGGACCTCGCCCGCCGCCAGCGCAGGCCGGCGCCGGCGGATGACGTCGCCCAAATGGGTGCCGATCGTGAACAACGGGTTGAGCGCGGTCATCGGATCCTGGAACACGGTCGCGATCCGCGCGCCGCGGAGCGCCGCCAGCACCCGCTCCGGCTGGGTGCCGAGCGCCACGCCGTCGAAGACGATATCGCCGGCGGCGATGCGGGCGTTCGCGGGCAAGAGACGCGAGAGCGCCAGCGCCAGCGTCGACTTGCCCGAACCGCTTTCGCCGACGATGCCGATGATCCGCCCTTTCGCGACTTCGAGCGACACCCGGTTCAAGGCGTGAACCGCGCCGCGCGCGGTCGCGAACTCGATCGAAAGATCGCGCACGTCGACCAACAGCGTCACGGAACTTGCCGCTGCTTGGGATCGACCGCGTCGCGCAAGGCCTCGCCGAACAGCGTGAAACCCAGGGTCGCCACCGACAGTGCCAGACCCGCGAACAGCACCGGCCAGAACGACTGGGTCAGGTACGAGTAGCCGTCGTAAAGCAGCGTGCCCCAACTCGCGAGCGGGGGCCGCACGCCGACGCCCAGGAAACTCAAGCTGGCCTCGATCGTGATCACGACCGGCACGTCCATGCTGGCGAGCACCACCAGCGGCCCCATGATGTTGGGGACGATGTGGACGAGCACCAGCCGCAGCCGCGATACCCCGATCGCGCGGCTGGCCTCGAGGAACGGCGCGGTCTTGAGGGTCAGAACCTGGGCGCGCGCGACCCGGCCGAAATGCGGAATGAAGGTGATCGAGACGATCGAGATCACGTTGCCGAGGCTCGGTCCCAGGATCGCCACCATCGCCAACGCCAACACGAGACTCGGGAACGACGAGATCACGTCGAACACGATCAGGAACAGCCGCTCGGTCCGCGCCGGCGCGTACGCCGCGGCGATGCCGAGCGCCGTACCGATCGTGAGCGAGAGCGCGATCACCGCGAGCGCGACCACCATCGCGATCTGGGCCCCGTGAAGCACGCGGCTCAGGAGATCGCGTCCGAGATGATCGGTTCCCATCGGCGCCGCCAGTCCGGGCTCGGCAAAGCGGTTCGAGACGTCGATCGCGTTGGGATTGGCGGGCGCAATCAGCGGCGCCAGGACCGCCATCGCCAACACCAGAGCGACCAGCACGACGCCGATGCGCCCGGTCGCGCTCGCCCACACCTTGGCGGCGACGCCGTCCGCGACCGGGACTATGGCGGCCGTCATGCGTCGGCGCGGTCGCGCGCCTGGCCGGCGCGAAGGCGCGGGTCGATCCAGGCATAAGACATGTCGACCGCGAGGTTGACGAGCACGAACAGGACGACGACGACGAGGACGCTTCCCTGCACCACCGGGTAGTTGCGCGTGCCGATGGCGTCGTAGATCAGCTTGCCGACCCCGGGCCGGGCGAAAATAATCTCGACGAAAATTGCCCCGCCCAGCAACCGGCCGACGCCGAGGCCGAGAATGGCGATGGTCGGGATGCAGGCGTTGCGGAGCGCGTACTTGTAGACGATGGTCCGCTCGGTGAGCCCGAACGCGCGGCTGGTGCGAATGAAGGGCTCGCCCAGGACGTCCAGGAGGGACGTCCGCATCAACCGCGCGATGTAGCCGACCCACGACAGCGCGAGCGCCGTGCTCGGAAGAATCAGGCGCACCAGCGAATCGCCCCACCCGCCCGACCCGGTGCCGAGCACCGGCAGCCAGTTGAGCCAGATCGAGAACACCAAGAGCAGATAAATCGCGATCACGAAGTTCGGGATTGCGATCACGCTGACGCTGGCGACGGCGAGCCATTGATCGCCGCGGGTTCCGGGATGGGTTGCCGCGTAACAGCCGAGCGGTACGCCGATCGCCACCGCGAGCCCGATCGCGACCGCGGTGAGCGTCACGGTGTAGGGCAGAACCTCGAGCACGCGATCGAGCACCGGCCGGCCCGAGACCACGTCACGGCCGAGGTCGCCCTGCACGACGTTCCATAGGAACAGCGCCAGGCGTTCGTGGACCGGGCGGTCGAGCCCCATGCGCCGATGGAAGTCGGCGATGACTTCGGGCGTCGCCTGCGGACCCAACAGGACCGAAGCCGGATCGCCCTTGACCAGGAGCGTCAACACGAACAGCACGACCATCGCCCCCAAGACGATGAGGACGGTCGTCGCCAGGCGGCTCGCGAGATAGCGAAGCGCCGGGCTCGCGCGCGCGCTCAACGCCAGGTCCTCGGCGTCACCGAACGCGCGTGCCGGGGCGGTCCGTTTACGCTTCGGCGAAGTTCCAGAACTGCCAGTCGGTGCCGTTCGGGAGAATCGCAGGCTTGGCCCACGCCGCCGCGCCGAACACGTTGCTGTCGTAGGTGAGCCAGATGAAGGCGGCCGACTCGTCCATCAGCTGCTGCGCCCGCACCATCGCCTTGGCCCGTTCGGCTTCGTCGACCGTCGACGCCGCGAGTTTGTGCAGGCTGTCGTACTCCGGGTTCGCCCAGCGTTGCCAGTTCCACACGCCGACCTGCTCGGACACGAACCACTGCGAGGTGAAGCTCGGATCCATCTTGGCCGAGAACAACTGCATCGACATATCGAGGTTCTTGCCGATGTCGCCCTTGCCGCTGTTCCAGTACGAGCCGCCGTCGAGCGCTTCGATTTCGACCGTAACCCCGATTTCGGCCAGATGCGCCTGCACCACCTGCGCCATGGTCTTGTAGGCCGCCTGGTTCAAGACCGTCAGGCGGGTCTTGAACCCGGACGCCAAGCCGGCCTCGGCCAGGAGCTTCTTGGCGGCCGCGACGTCGCGTTTGCGGACCGGCGCGTCCTTCCAATATCCGACCAGGCTCGGTTGCAACATGGCGTTGGCGCGCTTGACCTTGCCGCCATAGGCCGCGGCTAGTGCTGCGTCGACGTCGACGCCGAGCCGCATTGCCTGGCGGACTTTGAGATTGTCGAGCGGCGCCTTCTCGACGTTGAGCCCGATCCAAAGGTAGCGCATGCCGGGCATTTCGATGACCTTGAGCCCGGCCTCCTTGGAAATGGTGTCGGCCGCGACCGGATCCTCGAGCCGCGTGAAGTCGATCTCCTTGGCGCGGAGCGCGATCTCGGCAGTCTTCGATTCCTGGATCGGCCGGATCACGACTTCCTTGAAGTGAGGTTTGGCACCCTTGTAGTCGGGGTTGATGGCGAGAACCAACTGGCGGTTGGGCTCCCACTTGGCAATCCGATAGGGACCGGAGCCGACCAACTGGCTTGTTATCTTGTCGCCGAGCGCTGCGCCGGCCTTGGCCGAGAGGAGATTGCCCGAGGTGTCGCAGATCGCCGTCCGCCAGATCGCCGGAGCCGGATTCTTGAGATGGATCTTGCCGCTGTACTTGCCGGTGATCTCGACCTCCTTGAGCGCGCCCCAGTCGCTGGCGTAGGAGCTCTTCTTGCCGTCTTTCTGGACGACGCCGAAGCGCTCGAAACTGAATTTGACGTCTTCGGCGGTGAGTTCGCCATAGCCGTCGGTGAACGTCTGTCCGGGTTTCAATGTGAACTCGATCAGGGTGTCGCTCACCTGCTTGATCGACTCGGCGGCATCGGGCACGTAATCGAGCGAGCCCGGTCTGAACGAGGCCAGCCGCTGGCAGCATGCGCTGATGATATTGCCTTCGGCCGCGCCGATGCGGAACGCCGGGTCGAGAACCTGGATGTCGCGGTCTTGGCGAACGACGATGCGGTCGCGTGCCGCCCGCGCGACCGAGGGAAACCCGAGAATCGCCGCTCCCGCCGCCGCGCCCGCTCCCAACTTAAGCGTTGTCCGTCGCGAATAAGTCCTGGTCATAGCTCCCTCCGCTCCGCCGCTGTCCATAGAATTGTCCATACATCTTGCGCCGCCCGAGCCGGGGACGCAACGCGGATCGCGGGCGCGCGAGTGAAAAAAACGTGATGCGGTCAACCGGGTCGGCGCGGCAGGCTGAGCCGCCAGGTGCGGGTATGGAAAAGCTCGTTCCCGTCGTAGGCGCGAAGGTCGGCGACAATCTCGAACGTCGTCGCGGTGCCGGTGATCGCGGTTTCGGTCTCGGCGCGCGCCGACCAATGGCCACGTGACGCGACCATGCGCCACGCCGCGCGTTGCTCGGCGGTCGCGGGATCGCGGCCGATCGTGTAGCGCTCGACGCCGGCCAAATGGGTTTCCAAGCCATCGGCGAAGCGCAGCCGGCCGCGATCTTTGTGGATGACGACGGCCTGTCGGTCGCTCGCCAAGTCGCGCTCGATCAGGGTCGAGCGATCGCCGGGGTCGACGACGGCCGGCGGCGGCGGCAACGGGAGCGCGGTGCGGGGCGTGTCGAACGGCCGGAGCGTCGGCAGGTCGGCCGCCGCCGATCGGATCGGCAGCACGACGGCGCACCCCGCGGTGTGGATCGTCGCCACCGTCGGCGCCGGCGCCGGCCACACCATCGGCCAGTAGCCGGTCGAGAGGGCAAGCCGGATGCGATTGCCGGCGAGGAAGCGATGGCCGACCGCCTTGAGCGGGATCGTGACGCGGTAGCGCCGGCCCGGCTCGAGCGGGGTCGAGGCGTTATCGCCGGCGTGACGCGTCAGATCGAAGAGTCCGTAGCTGACGCGGGTCGAAGCGCCGTCGGGGAAAACTTCGCATAGACGCGCGCAGACGATGGCCGCCGCCCGGTCGAGCGCGACTTCGAGATCGACCACGGGAAAACCGACGACGTCGCATGGCGCCGGCAGTGGTTCGCCATCGAAACAGAGCGAGCCGCCGTCTTCCTCGCGCTGATCGGTCGGCATTTCGGCGCCAAAGCCGTAAGGACACCATACCCCGGCTGCCACTCCGACCGTCGTCGGCGAACGGATCGGAAGGTCGGCCACCGCAGCCGCTCCCAGACGGCCGGGCGCCAACGGGAAACGGGTCGATACGACCGTAGCCGAAGGCCACGTCGGTTCGCCGATCCACCGCCCGGGCCGGGTGCGATAGAACGAGGCCGGCCGGACACCGTCCTGAAGCCAGTAGCGCAACGCCGGCTCGGCCATGACGCCGTTGTCGCGGTCCTTCATCCAGTGGTCGAACCAGCGCACGACTTCGCCCAAGAAATCGATCGGATCGAGATGCGCGAGATGCGGATAAGCGTGCGCCCACGGCCCGATCAGCCCGCGGCAGGGCACGCGCAGGTTAGCGAGTAGATGGAACACCGCGTTGGTGTAAGCGTCCTCCCAGCCCGATACCGCCAGCACCGGCACTTGGATGGCCGAATAGTCCTCGGCGACCGAGCCGTGCCGCCAGTAAGCGTCGCGGTCGGGATGTTTCATCCACTCGATTGCCGGGTGCGCCACGCCTTCGAGCCGGGCACGCCACAGGTCGCGCCACCGCGCGCCGACCGCGAGCGGATCGGGCGGGCGTGTGCTCATGGCAAGGAACGTCGCGCCCCAGCCGAGGTTGCCCGACAGCAAGCACCCGCCGGCATAGTGGGTATCGTCGCGGTAGCGATCGACGACCGCGGCCACGGAAACGATCGCCCGCAACGCCGGCGGTCGCCGCGCCGCGACCTGGAGCGCGTTGAACCCGCCCCACGAAATCCCCATCATGCCGACGCGCCCGTCGCACCAGGACTGGCGCGCGATCCAGGCGATCGCCTCGAGCGCGTCGTCCTGCTCCTGCTTCAGATACTCATCGATCAGGACGCCGTCCGAATCGCCGCTGCCGCGGATGTCGACTCGGACGCAGGCGTAGCCGTGCGCCGCGAGATAAGCATGCATGGCGCCGTCGCGAACGACGGTGCCGTCGCGGAAGCGGTAGGGCAGGTATTCGAGGATCGCCGGCACCGGCGCGGCAGCGTGCGGCCGCCACAGCCGGGCCGCCAGCCGACAGCCGTCCGCCATCGGTATCCACAGCAGCGGTTCGACCTCGATCTCGCCGCTTACGTCGATCTGCGCCGCCACCCGCGTCGGTCCTTCGTTCCTTCCACCGTCTCGACGACGGCGCGACGATGCCACGGCTGTTGTTGGGCCGCCCCTTGATTCGTTCTACAATATCTTACGGGTGCATTGCGAAAGGCGGACCATGGCGAACGCGCTCGAAGCTCTGCGGACGGCGGAGGCGGTTCTCGCGTTCGCGGCAATGGCGGCCGGGGCGGCGCTCGCCCAGGATGCGAAGACCAACCCGCTCCAGTCGATCGTCAGGGTCTATGTCGAGGTTCCAGTCGATGCGCGCTCGGCGCAGGGGCTCGGGCGCCAGCGGTTGGGCAGCGGCACCGTCATCGACGACAGCGGCCTCATCATCACGATCGGCTACGTGATCATGGAGGCGATGTCGATCTTGGTGACCGATGCCGCCGGTAAGCCGGTGCCGGCCGAGGTCGTCGGCTACGACTACGAAACGGGCCTCGGTCTCGTTCGCGCGGCACGGCCGCTCGGGATCAAGCCGATGGCGATGGGCGATTCAACCAAGCTCGCCGAGGGCGAGGCCGTGATCGTCGCCGACTTCCGCGGCGCCGAAGGCGCGATCGCCGCACGGGTCGCTTCGCGCCGCGAGTTCGCCGGCTACTGGGAGTATCTGCTCGATGAAGCGCTGTTCACCGCGCCGCCGCATCCCAATTGGGGCGGGGCCGCCCTGATCGGGCTCGACGGCAAGCTCTACGGCGTCGGCTCGCTTTTGGTCAACGACGCCAAAGGCGAGAAGCAGAGCGATCCCGGCAACATGTTCGTGCCGATCAACCTCTTGAAACCGATTTTCGCCGAGTTGCTCGCCGACGGACGCCGCAGCGCCCCGCCCAAGCCGTGGCTCGGCCTGTTTTCGGCCGAGCACCAGAGCCGCGTCGTCATCACCTGGGTAAGCCCCGACAGCCCCGCCGCCAAAGCCGGGCTTCAGCCGGGCGATTTCATCGTTTCGCTGAAGGGAACGAAAATCGGCGGCGTTTCCGACTTCTACCGAAAGCTGTGGGGCAGCGGTAACGCCGGAATCCCGGTACCGCTCGGCGTCCTGCGCGACGGCGAAACGCGCGACATCGTCGTCGAATCGGCCGACCGCTACAAGTTCATGCGCTGGCACAAGAACTATTGAACGCGCTGCGTTCGCGCGCCCAACCCTTCCACCCGAGAAAGCACCGCATCGTGAAACCTCGTCGCATGCTCTTACGCGTCGTCGCCGCCTTCGCCATCGCCGCTAGCCTGGTCGGCGAACCGGATTCCGCCCGCGCCCAGGCTCAAAACGACCAGGCCGGCGCCTTCATCGCCACCCTCGCCAATCAGGCGCTCGGCATTCTGCAGCAGCCCAACTTGACGCTCGAGCAGCGCGAGGTACTGGTCCGCGATCTCCTGCGGAGCGGCTTCGATATCGCCTTCATCGGCCGTTTCGTCCTCGGCAAACATTGGGCAACGGCGACCACCGAGCAGCGCGACGAGTATCAGCGCCTGTTCGGCGAGTTCGTGGTCAAGACCTACGCCGCGCGGCTGGGTGGCTACGCCGGCGAGAAATTTGCAGTCACGACTGTCCGCGACGCCGGCGAGAAGGATTCGCTTGTCCATACCCAGATCGTCCGACCGGCCGGGCCGCCGCTCGAGTGCGACTGGCGCGTTCGCGTCATCGACGGTCAGCCCCGGATCATCGACGTCATGGTCGAGGGGATCAGCATGGTGGTAACGCAGCGGTCGGAATTCGCCTCGGTGGTCCAGCGCACCGGCGTCGAAGGGCTGCTCGCCACGCTGCGCGCGAAAACCGGGCGCCTGTCGGCGACCCAATCGAGCTGACGTGAGGAGCCGAAGATGATCATCGATGGACGCATGACGTTGACGATGTTGGCCGCGGCAACGGCGATGCTAGCGGTGTGCGCGGTGCCGGCGCGCGCCGATTTCGCAGCCGGATGGAGCGCTTACCAGAAGGGCGACTTCGCGGCAGCGCACAAAGAGTGGGCGCCGCTCGCCGAGCGTGGCGATGCCCAAGCGCTTTTCAACCTCGGCGTTCTTTACGACGAAGGGAAAGGGGTGGCGCAGGATCGCGCCCGCGCGCTCGGCCTGTGGGACCGCGCCGCCAATCTCGGGTTCGCGCCGGCGCAACACAACCTCGGAAACCTGTTCCTCGCCGGTGAGGGCGTCGCCGCCGATCCGACGCGAGCAATCGCTTGGTTGGAGAAGAGCGCGGCGCAAGGGTTCGCGCGCTCGCAGTACACGCTCGGCAAGCTTTACGCCGAAGGCATCGGCGTCGATAAGAGCGCGGCCAAGGCCTTCGCCCTGATCAAGGCGGCAGGCGACAAAGGCGATGCCCGCGCCCAGTACAACATCGCCAAGATGTACCGCGACGGCGAGGGTACCGAGAAAGACCTGACCGAGTCGCTCAAGTGGTTCGAGCGCGCGGCCTTGAGCGGCCATAGCGGGGCTCAGGTCCGGCTCGCGACCCGTTACGCCCGCGGCGAAGGTACCGCGCGCGATCCGGTCAGGGCTCTGGCCTGGCTCAACCTCGCCGCGGCGACCGGCGCCGGTGAGGCCAATGCCGAAAGTAAGCGACTTTCGGCCCAGCTCAAGCCCGACCAGGTCGAGGCGGCGCAAAAGCTCGCTGCCCAGATCAAGGCCCAGCTCAAGAACTAGTTCCTCTGCACGGTGATTATGACTCTTTGGCTGGGTTTGGGTAAGCGCGCGCCAACTTGGCGCGCGCCCGCTCGGTGGAGAACATCCACCTGATGCGGGCGCCTTGGGCGTTGCGTTGGGGCT
>Ga0194132_10005801_pt1 | contig 19648 bp, 11 predicted proteins | sample TA2KigOf80mmetaG_FD_148612 | JGI IMG/M metagenome (GOLD analysis project Ga0194132, IMG submission 148612) | Freshwater microbial communities from Lake Tanganyika, Tanzania - TA2015054 Kigoma Offshore 80m | ecosystem: Environmental > Aquatic > Freshwater > Lake | place: Tanzania: Lake... | reverse complement strand
CAACCAGCAGCGGCAGGTCGTCGAGGAGGTCTACGACTTCGGCCGGCCGTACAAGTTCGGCCTCGAGGCAGGCAGCAAGCCGGAGCTGCTGGCGGTGGTGGCGCTCGCCGACAACGACACGCCGATCATCTGCAACGGGTTCAAGGACGCCGAGTTCATCGAGACCGCGATGCTGGGGCTGAAGATCGGCCGCAACATCATCCCGGTGGTCGAAAAATACACCGAGCTCGGGCTGATTCTCGAGGCGGCCGACAAGGTCGGCGTCCGGCCGCAGATCGGCGTCCGCGTGAAGCTGGCCGCCCGCGGCAGCGGACGCTGGCAGTCCTCCGGCGGGTTCCGCTCGAAGTTCGGCCTGACGGTCACCGAGATCATGCGGGCGCTCGAGGAGCTGAAGTCGCGCGGCATGGCCGACTGCCTCAAGCTGCTCCACTTCCACCTCGGCAGCCAGATCACCAACATCCGCATCGTCAAGGGGGCGCTGAACGAGGCGGCCCGCGTCTACACCGAGCTGGCGAAGCTCGGCGCCGGGCTCCAGTACCTGGACGTCGGCGGCGGCCTGGGCGTGGACTACGACGGCTCGCAGACCAACTTCGAGTCGAGCATGAACTACACGCTCGAGGAGTACGCCAACGACGTCGTCTACCACATTCAGACCGTGTGCGACGAAGCCGGCATCCCGCATCCGACCATCGTCTCGGAGAGCGGCCGCGCGGTCGTGGCGTACCACAGCGCGCTCGTGTTCAACGTGCTCGGCGTCTCGGGGTTCGGCGACGAGAAGGTGCCGACGGCGGCCAACCCGGACTGGGAACAGCCGCTCGTGGATCTGGTGGAGACCTACAACAACGTCACCGCGCGCAACGCGCTGGAGGCGTTCCACGACGCGCAGCAGGCGCTCGACATGGCGCTGAGCCTGTTCAGCGGCGGCTACCTGCCGCTCGAGCAGCGCAGCACGGCCGAGAACCTGTTCTGGGCGATCTGCACGAAGCTGCAGAAGCTCGTCCAGAGCATGGCGGAGGTCCCCGAGGACCTGCAGAACCTGGACGAGCAGCTCTCCGACACCTACTTCTGCAACTTCTCGCTGTTCCAGTCGATTCCCGACAGCTGGGCGATCAAGCAGCTCTTCCCCGTGATGCCGATCCACCGGCTGAACGAGAAGCCGGCCAATCACGCCGTGCTCGGCGACATCACGTGTGACTCCGACGGCAAGCTCGATCGGTTCGTGGATCGCCGCGACGTGAAGAAGACACTGCCGCTGCACGCGTCGAGCCCGAACGACCCGTATTACCTGGGCGTCTTCCTCGTCGGCGCGTACCAGGAGATCCTGGGCGACCTGCACAACCTGTTCGGCGACACGCACGCCGTCCACGTCAGCCTCGACCCCAACGGCGAGGTGCGCCTCGACGCCCTGATCAAGGGCGACACCGTCAAGGAAGTGCTGGACTACGTGGAGTTCGACGCCGAGGCGCTGCTCGGCAAGCTGCGCACCGACGTCGAGACGGCCGTCCGTGCCGGGCGCGTGGACTACGAGGGCGCCGGCCGCCTGCTTCGCTTCTACGAAGACGGTCTGAACGGCTACACCTACCTCGAAGGCTGACGCCTTCGATTTGCGATTTGTGATTTGCGATTTGCGATTTGCGATTTGTGATTTGTGATTGTGGCTTCCGGCTTTAGCCGAACCAACTCTTCCGATGTAGGGGCCGACTTCACGTCGGCCCTTTCTGCGTACGCAGTACGTAGTGTCCGGCTTTAGCCGGACCACACACGGCGGTGCCGATCAACTTGGTCCGGCTACAGCCGGACACTACGACGTTTCAGAGACCGCTCTAGCCCTCGCGCTGAAAGCGAGCGATTCGCTCGGGATCGGCCGACCCTCCCGATATAATCGGCGCCATGAACAGCAAACACACCCTGCTTCCCGCGTTCGTCGTGGTCGCTGCCCTTGGCGTGGCCACGTGCTCGTCCCCTGCCCCGTCGCCGGGGCCAGCCGCCGGCACGGCGCCGTCGGCCACGCCGCAGTTCGTGGTCGATGCGACCTGGCCCAAGCCGTACCCCAACAAGTGGAAGATTGGCGGCGTCACGGGCCTGGCGGTGGACAGGGACGACAACGTCTGGGTCTACAACCGGCCGAACGATCTCACCAGCCTGGAGCTCGAGGCCGAGCGGACGCCTCCGATCGCCGACTGCTGCGTCCGTCCGCCGTCGATGATCCTCATCGCCGGCCATGACGGCGAGGGCTACAAGGACGGCGAGGTCATCGCCTCCTTCGACGCGCCGCAGGGGCACGGCATGGCCGTGGACGCGCAGGGCTTCCTGTATCTGGGCCAGAACACGGTCCGCAAGTACGACCGGACCGGCAAGATGCTCATGGAAGTGCCGCACATTCCCGAGAACGCCGACGGCACGCCGTTCACGATGCCGCAGATCCCCAAGCGCATCCCCGGCCTCGGCGGCGAAGGACCGGTCGCCAATTTCATCCGGAACCTGGACAACGACATCAAGGCCGGCGCGGGCAACGCGAACGAACAGCGCAATACGCAGAACCAGCTGCGGCAGCAGGCCTTCATCGCCAAGTATCCGCCGACGACGCCGATGATCGTGGGCGGCATCGAGGAGATCCGCACCGACGACGCGGCCAACGAGATCTACATCGCGGACAACGCGTTCGGCGGACGCGTCATGGTCTTCTCGCTCGACACGTTCGAGTTCAAGCGCGGCTGGGGCGCCTACGGGCACAAGCTGTCGGAGATCAGCACGAAGCCCGAGGATCACGCGTATACGCCGGGCGGCCCGATGGCCAAGGAGTTCGTCGGCCACCTGACCTTCAACTTCTCCAGGGACGGTCTGGTCTACGCCGCCGACCGCGCCGGCAACCGCATTCACGTCACCGACAAGCAGGGCAACTTCAAGCAGGAATTCAAGCTGGCGGAGACCACCGGCGTCGGCGGCTCCACCGGCGGCGTGATGTTCTCGAACGACCCCGAGCAGAAGTTCCTGTACATCTCGGATCTGACCAACAACAAGGTCTGGTTCCTCGATCGCATGACGGGCGAGGTGAAGGGCACGCTGGGCCAGATGGGCGAGAACGCGGGCAGCTTCTTCGGGCTGCACATGGAAGCCACCGACTCGAAGGGCAACCTCTACACCGGCGAAGTCTTCTACGGCGAGCGGGTGCAGCGGTTCCTGCTGCAGCAGTGAACCATGGGGCGTGCGTGGCTCGTGGCGGCGGTGCTGGGGCTCAGCTCGCCGGCGGCACAGGCCCAGGGGCTGGGCACGCTTCGCATTACAGTCACGCTGACTGACGCCACAGGGGCGGCCACGCCGGTCGGACGTCATGCGCTGCTCATCAGCGAAGAGCCGCCCGGTGCGCCGCCGCGGCGTATCTTCACCACGGCGGCCGGCACGGCGGACGTCTCGCTGCGGCCCGGGCGCTATGCCGTGGAATCCGACCAGCCGCTGGCGTTCGAGGACAAGACCTACGAGTGGTCGCAGCGCGTCGACATCGTCGCCGGCCGTCACGCCACGATTGACTTCACGGCGGACAATGCGTCGGTTGAGACGCGTGCTTCCACCGCCGGACCGGCGGGCCGTTCAGCCACTGACCCGTCGCTGCTCGCCGCCCGCTGGCAGGGCTCGGTCGTGGCGCTGTGGACACCGACGCAGCACGCCTCGGGATTCGTCGCCGATGCGCGCGGCCTGATCGTCACCAGTCAGCGCGTCGTCGGCACCGCGACATCCGCCGAAGCGCAGTTCACCCCCGACCTCAAGGTCAGGGCGACCGTGCTCGCATCGGATGCCACGCGTGACGTGGCCATCCTCTGGGTCAACCCGTCGGTCGTCGCCGCCGTGCAGCCGCTGGCGCCGGGCTGCGGCCGGATGTCGCCGCCATTGGCCAACGGGCACGAGCTGTACGCCATCGGGGCGCTGATGACGGGACAGAAGCGGCTGACGCTCGGGCAGGTGACGGGCGTCGGACCGCGTCTGCTCCTGTCTGATCTGACCGTCAACCGCGCGAGTGCCGGCGGACCGGTCTTCGGCGCGGATGGGTTGATCGGCTTCACCACCGTCGACGATCGCGACCCCGATGGGCGATCGAATGCGCGGGTCGTCCGGATCGATCAGGCCTGCGAGGCGCTCGCCTCCGTCGAGGGGAAGATGGCCGGCGCCATGCCGCCGGACGCGACGCCCCTGCCGGTCGAACCGCGCCGGCCGATACCCGTCGGTACGCTCGCCGAGGCCGTGAAAACGCGCACCGGCAACCTCACTCCGTACGCGATGAGCACGTCCGGCTTCGAGATCGCGTTCATCACGCCCGTCCATGTCTACGGCGCGAACGATCAGGTGCGACGTCCGGTGATGGAATTCGGCAACTGGTCGGAATACCTGGCCGACTATCCGCGGGTGCTGCTCGTGCGCGTCACGCCGAAGATGGTCGAGGGACTGTGGGCCAGGGTGGCGCGCGGCGCGGCGATGACGCAGGGGATCGCGCTGCCGCCGATCACGCGGGCGAAGGCCGGATTCTCGCGGATGCGCGCCCTCTGCGGGGAGGCGGAGGTGACGCCGATCCATCCGTTCCTGGTCGAACAGCGCCTCTCCGCAACCGACGCCATCTACGAGGGACTCTACGTCTTCGACCCCGCGGCGCTTGGCCCGCAGTGCGGCACGGTGAAGCTGACGATCTATTCCGAACAGGACCCCGGCCGCGGGGACACGCGGGTCGTCGATCCCAGGGTGCTGCAGCAGGTCGCGTCGGACTTCGCGCCGCTGTAGTAGTGTCCGGCTTCAGCCGGACCACTCTCCACAGCGATAATGCCTCTCACATGCGGCAGCCGCAGACGCTCCTCGACATCCCCACACCTGCCCTGATCGTTGACGTCGCCGCGCTGGAGCGGAACATCCAGCGCATGGCGGCGTTCTTTGCCAGCGGCCCCTGCAGGCTGCGGCCGCATTTCAAGGCGCACAAGACGCCGGAGATCGCGCGACGGCAGCTCGCGGCGGGGTCGTGCGTGGGCCTGACGTGCGCGACGGTATCGGAGGCGGAGATGGTCGCCGGGTTGACCGACGACATCCTGATCGCCAACGAGATCGTCGGCCCGGGCAAGTGCGAGCGGGTGGCGAAGCTGGCCGAGCGGCACAACGTGACCATTGCCGTGGATTCCGTTGCCGGGCTCGAGGCGATGTCCGCGGCGGCGATCAAGGACGGCGTCACGGTGGGCGTGCTGATCGATCTCAACGTCGGCCAGACGCGCTGCGGCCTCACGCCGGGACTGGATGCGCTGGCGCTCGCGCGGCGAGTCGCGCTGCTGCAGGGCGTCCGGCTGCGCGGCGTGATGGGATACGAAGGGCACCTGCAGCCCATCCGTGAGCGTGCCGAGCGCGAACGGCGTACGCGCGAGGCGATGGCCGCGCTCGTCGCCACGGCGCGGCTCATCGAGGGCGACGGCCTGCCGTGCGACGTCGTCTCGGGCGGCGGCACCGGGACCTACGACATCAGCGGACGCGTGCCGGGCGTCACCGAGATCCAGGCGGGATCCTATGTGCTCATGGACTCGGACTACGGCTCCCTCGATCTGCCGTTCGAGCAGGCGTTCCATCTGCTCGGCACCGTGGTCAGCCGGCCCGACCCGGGACGCTGCGTCGCGGACTGCGGGCACAAGTCCGCGACGAAGGACCACGGGAATCCGGTGGTGGATGGGATGGAGGGGGCGACCGTGCTCAGCCTCAACGACGAGCACGCGACGATCGGACTGCCGGCGGGATCGCGGATCGCCGTCGGCGATCGCGTCAGGCTGCGCCCGTCACATACGGACCCGACGGTGAACCTGCACGACGTGTTCTACGCAATCGAAGGCGAGCGCGTCCTGGACGTCTGGCCGATCGCGGCGCGCGGGTATCCCGAGCACCGGGCGGTTATTTCACGCCTTTGAACAGGAAGCGCTGGACGCGCTTCCCCTGCGTCTCGGCCACGTAGATGTTCCCCCTCGAGTCCACGGCCAGGCTGTGCGAGTGGTGGAACTGTCCCGCGTAGCGCCCCTGGCGGCCGAAGTTGCCGAGCACGCGCAGCGTGCTCCTGTCCAGGATCCAGATATGGTTGTTGGTCCCGTCGGCCACGTAGACGAACCGCTCCTCGAGATCCGCTGACAGATCGACGTCGTACGCGGCGCCGTTGCCGAGCGTCGAGCGCGCGATGAACCCTTCGCGCAGGAACGTGCCCTCTGCGGTGAACGCCTGGATCCGGTTGTTCAGCCGGTCCGCCACGTAGACGATGTTGTCGATCGACAGGCGCAGGCCGTGCACGAGGTTGAACTGCGTGGGGCCCGCTCCGTCCTGCATCAGCGCGCGCGGCGCCGCATCGTCGGGCCGGTTGCCGTAGGCGCCCCAGTGCCGCTTGTACGCGCCGGTGTTGGCGTCGAACACGACGACGCGGCGGTTGTCGTAGCCGTCGGAGACGAACAGCTCGTTGGTGCGCGGGCTCACGTGCATCTTCGACGCGCGCTTCACGTTCTGCGTGTCGTCGCTCCCCTTGCTGGCGCCGAGGCGGCCGATCTGCAGGATGAACCTGCCCGTCCGCGTGAACTTGAGGATGTGGCCGTCCTTGGGGCCGTTGCCGCTGATCCAGACGTTGTCGAGGTGGTCGACGTGAATGCCGTGCTCGTTCTCCGGCCACTCGTAGCCGGCGCCCGGGCCGCCCCAGCCCTGCACGAAGTTCCCTTCCTGGTCGAACTCCATGATCGACGGCCCGGGCTGGCAGCAGTCGCCGATCGGCGGCTTCGCCAGCAGGTACTTCTCGTCGTCGGCAAGCGTGCGCGGCCGCTGGTTGATCCAGATGTGGTCGTGCGTGTCCACGGCGACCCCGGAAAACTCGCCGAACGTCCAGTTGTTCGGCAGCGCCTTCGGCCAGTTCGGGTCCACCTCGAACACGGGCACGCCGGCCGGCGGTGCCTGCGCGTGAACAAGACTCGCGGCCGCCAGTGCCACGACAAAGCCAATCCGGATTTTCATCATCGCTCCACGCGCGGGCGACGCACCCGCCTCCGCGCTTCGCGCTTCGGCGAGGTCTCGCCGGAGCCTTGGCGAAGGCGGAGGCGTCGCCCCTACCGTTAAAACATGATCCAGCACAGCAGCGCGCCGACGACGGTCATCGACGCGCCCCAGGCGAGCAGCCGGTTATACACCGGGCGGACGTCTTTCGTGTCCGTGATTCCGGTCAGACACATGGCGCCCGTCGTGGAGAGCGGCGACATGTCCACCAGATGTGCGCCAACGTTCATCGCGGACGCAATCGCGATCGGATCGCCGCCGATCCGCATCACCAGCCCGGGCACGGTCGGCAGGAACGCCGGCAGGACGACGCCGGAGGTGCTGCTGTAGACGGACACCACCGCGGTCACGAACGCGACGACGCCGGTTGCCGTCTGCTCCGTGGCCATGAACGCCAGGAAGCGCGTGAAGAGATCGAGGCCGCCGGTCTTCTCCATCAGCGCGATGAGGACCGTGACGCCGCACACCATGATGATGACGAACCACGGCATCCGCTTGACCGCCTGGTCGTGATCGGCGACGCCGAACACCGCCAGCAGCACCGCGGCCGCGAACGCCGCCATCCCGACGTTCGCTCCCGCGAACAGCACCGACAGGAGCACCCCGCCGATCGCGGCCATGGTGATCACGTTCTTCCTGTCGAACGCCGCGGCCTCCTTCGACGTCTCCTCCCCGCCCACGTAGGTCCGCGTGAACAGCCGCCACCCGCCGAACAGCAGATACCCGCCCAACGCGACGATCGCGTGCCCCGCGAATCCGGCGAGGTAGGTGCGGAACTCGTAGCCGCCCAGGCCGATGCGGTCCATGATGCCGTTCACGATGATGCCGGTCGGCGCGAACGGCGACAGCGCGCCCGCCTGGGCCCCGTTGCCGACCATGATGGCCATCAGGAACAGCGGCACGCCGGCGCGCGAGGCGGTCGTCATCGCCATCGGCGCAAGCATCGCGGCGGTCGCGATGTTTCCGGGACCCATCGTCGCAATCGCGGCCCCGAGCAGGAAGAACATGACGGGGATGAAGCCGACGTTGCCGCGGCAGAGGCCCACGGCGCGCAGGGCCAGCTTGTCGAGCGTGCCGTTCAGATGCGCCTGCGAGAACAGCAGCGTCACGCCCGCGAGCGTCAGGAAGAGCTGCGTCGGGAACCCGCCGAGGACGTCGTTGAGGCCCATGCCGCCGAAATACACGCCGACGATCCACGCCGACGCGAGCCCGAGGATGCCGACGTTCAGCCTCGTGAAGCAGCTGAGGACGATGGCAATGATGAGCGCGATGAGCGAGAGCCAGGCGAGACTCATGGCATCAACAGCGACCGGAGCAGCACGGCCGGGTGCACGGCCTGCATGCCGATGAAGTCGTGGACCTGGTGGCGGCACGACGTGCCGGAGGCGACGACGGCCGCGCCGGGGGGCGCGTTGCGAAGCTCGTGAAAGAGCCGCCGTTCGCCGATCGCGCGCGACACCTCATAGTGCTCCTTTGCGTAGCCGAACGACCCCGCCATCCCGCAGCAGCCCGCATCCAGCGCGAAGACGGTTGACCCGGGGACCTTGGCGAGCAGCGACCGCGCGGGCGCCAGCAGCCCCATCGCCTTCTGATGACAGTGGCCGTGCAGAAAGATCTGCGCGGGCCCGTTCTGCAGCCGAAGCGCACCGGCCTTCGTGTCCGCGAACTCTTCGAAGAGCACGGTGGCCTTCGCCACGGTCTCGGCCTTCTCGCGCAGCTCACCGCGCAGCAGCGACGGCGCGTCCTCTTGCACCGCCGACAGACAGCTCGGCTCGCAGAACACGATCTGCCGGCCTGCCGTCGCGTGCGGGAACAGCGCCTCCGCGTTCGCCGCCGCCAGCGTCCGCGCGCGCTCGAGCAGGCCCTTCGAGATCTGCGGACGCCCGCAGCATCCGTGATGCACGGTGCCTGCGCGGACCCCGGCCGCGGCCAGCACGTCCAGCGCCGCCATCCCGATGTGCGGGTCGTAGTAGTTGGTGAAGGTGTCGGCAAAGAGCACCGCGCCGGACGTCGCGTCGGCGGCGGGCGCCGTCCGCTCGAACGTGCGGCGGACGAACTGCGGCACCTTCCGCCGCCGGTCCACGCCGATCAGCGCTTCGTTCACCACCCGGCCGGGAAGACTGTTGGCGAGCCAGTTGGAGACCGGCGCCAGCCGGCTGCCCCACTCCGCCAGCGTGCGCGCGTTGCCCATCACGCGCGCGGACAACGGGGTCCCGTGCCGGCGCCAGTAATCGGCGAGGAACTCGCTCTTGAACCGCGCCATGTCCACGCCCACCGGGCACTCCGCCTTGCACGCGCGGCACTCGAGGCACAGGTCGAGGGCCTCGTAGACGCCCTCGTCGCCAAGTCCCGACTCTCCCAGCCGTCCGCTCATCGCCAGCCGCAGCACGTTGGCGCGCCCGCGCGTCGAGTGCGTCTCCTCGCGCGTCGCCATGTAGGACGGGCACATCGTCCCGTCCAGCTTCTTGCGGCAGGCGCCGAGGCCGCTGCACATCTCCACCGCGCCGCCCATGCCGCCGTAGTCGGAGTAGTCGAAGAACGTGGCGGGCGCCGGCGTGATGTAGCCCGCGCCGAAGCGCAGGTTGTCCGTCAGCGGCGGGGCGTCCACGATCTTGCCCGGGTTGAAGATGCCGTTCGGGTCAAAGGTGTGCTTGATGGTCCTGAACGCGTCGTAGAGGACCGGCCCGTACATCTTGCGCATGAACGGGCTGCGGACCAGGCCGTCGCCGTGCTCGCCCGACAGCGCGCCGCCGTACTCGAGCACGAGATCGGAGACCTCGTTGGCGATCGCCTCGAACGTGCGGACGCCGTCCGCGGTCTTCATGTTCACGATCGGGCGCACGTGCAGGCATCCGACGGACGCGTGCGCGTAGACGCCGGCCGACGTGTTGTGGCGTCGCACGAGCTCCAGGAACCGGCCGATGTACTCGCTCAGCTTCTCGGGCGCCACCGCCGTGTCCTCGACGAACGACAGCGACTTGTTGTCGTCCTTCATCGCCATCGACAGGCCGAGCGCGGCCTCGCGCAGGCTCCAGATGCGCGCCTGCGCGTTCGCATCGAGCGCGTGATGGTAGCGGTAGCCGAGTTTCTGCCCGCGGAGATCCGCCTCGAGCGCCGCCAGCCGCGGCGGCAGCTCGTCGGCCCGGTCGGCATAGAACTCCACGCACAGCAGCGACGCCGGATCGCCTTCGACGAAGCTGCTGCGCAGCGCGTGCAGCGCCGCGCTCTGGCGCGTGTGGTCGAGGATGAACGAGTCCATGACCTCGACGGCCGACGGACCGTGCCGCAGGATGACCGGCGTGGCCGCCAGCGACTCCAGCAGGTCCGCGAACTGGATGACGAGCACCGCCTTCGCCGCCGGCAGGAGCACGAGGTTGATGGTGGCCTCGAGCACGACGCCGAGCGTCCCCTCCGAGCCCACCATCAGCTTCGCCAGGTTGAACGGCCGGTCGGGCTTCACGAACTCGTCGAGGTTGTAGCCCATCACCCGGCGCAGCACCTTCGGGAACCGCCGCTCGATCTCGCCAGCGTGCTCGGCGGCGAGCCGGCGCACGACGCGGTAGCAGCCGCCCTCGAAGCGGTCCGACGCACACCTGGCGGCGAGCTCCTCCTCCGAGAGCGCCTTGAACCGCGTCACCGACCCGTCCGCGAGCACCACCTCCTGCTCGAGGACGTGGTCGATGGTCTTCCCGTACAGCACCGACCGCGCCCCGCACGAGTTGTTGGCCATCATGCCGCCGACCGTCGCGCGGCTGGCGGTCGAGACATCCGGCGCGAAGCGGAGCCCGTGCGGCCGCAGCGCCGCGTTGAGCTCGTCGAGCACCACGCCGGGCTCGACCCGCGCGCGGCGGGCGCCGACGTCCAGCTCGATCACGCGCGACAGGTACTTCGAGGCGTCGACGACGAGTCCGGGGCCGATCGCCTGGCCGGCCTGGGAGGTGCCGCCGCCGCGCATCGTGATCGGACAGCGATGCTCGGCGCAGATCTGGACCGTGCGAATCAGATCGTCGCGGCTGCGGGGCACGACGACGCCGAGCGGCTGGATCTGGTAGACGCTGGCGTCGGTGGAATAGAGCGCGCGGGAGACGTGGTCGAAGCGGACTTCGCCTTCGAGCTGGCGCTCCAGCTCGGACTGGAGGCTCATAGCGCGGCGAGTCCCTCCCGCAGGCGGGCCAGCCCGCGCGCGAGGTTGTCGCCGCCGCTGGCAAACGACACGCGCAGCGTGCCTTCCCCGCCGGGACCGTACGCCGAGCCGTGCGCGACCACCACGCCGTGATCCAGCAGGAGCCGCCGGCGAATGTCGTTGGACGGGATGCCGGTCGCCCGCGCGTCGACCATGGAGAAGAAGCCGCCTTCCGGCTGCAGCACACGCGCGCGCGGCAGGCCGGCAAGCGCCTCGGCCACCACCCCGCGCCGCCGCGCATACTCGCCCCGCATCTCCTCGACGCACGCCTGCGGCCCGGTCAGCGCCACGGCCGCCGCATCCTGGACGAACGTCGCCGGCCCCCGGCTCGACTGCTGCAGCACGAGGAACATCGCGGAGACGATCGGCTCCGGCGCCGCGCAGTAGCCGACGCGCCAGCCCGGCATCGCGTACGTCTTCGACAGGCTGTTCACGACGACCGTCCGCTGCCGCATGTCCGGGGACAGCGCCGCCGGCGACACGTGCCGCCGCCCGTCGTAGATGATCGTTTCGTAGATCTCGTCGCTGATGACGATCAGGTTCCGGCGCGCCGCGACGTCGGCGATGGCGTGGAGCTCGCCGTCGCGCAGCACGGTGCCGACCGGGTTCCACGGCGTGTTGAGCAGCAGCACGCGGGACGCCGGGGTGATCGCCGCCTCGAGCGCCTGCCTCGTCACCACGAAGCGGCCGTCCTCGATCGACGAGCGGACCGGCCGGCTGCGGCCGCCCGCCAGCAGGATCGGCGACTGGTACGCGTCGTAGATCGGATCCGGCAGCAGCACCTCGTCGCCGTCGCCGATGAGCGCGAGCAGCGCCGCATGGATGCCGAGCGTGGCGCCCGTCGTGACGAGGATCTCCGTCCCGGGGTCGTACGCCAGCCCGTTGTCGCGCGCGAGCTTCTCCGCCACCGCCTCGCGCAGCTTCAGCTCGCCGCGGTTGTCGGGATAGGAGGTCCGGCCACTGCCGAGCGCGCGGATGGCCGCCTCGCAGATGTGCGGCGGCGTCCGGAAGTCGGGCTCGCCGCGCATCAGCGACACGACGTCCACGCCCTGGGCCAGGGCGCGACGCACCTCGGCGAGGATCTGGTTGACCGCGGTGGGCTGGAGTTGAGCCGCGCGAGGAGAGAGGCGCAGGGCCTCAGCCGTCATATCGACGGCAATACTAATCGATCGGGCCGACGTGAAGTCGGCCCCTACGGCGACGAATCGATCGGGCCGACGTGAAGTCGGCCCCTACGACGACGAATCGATCGGGCCGACGTGAAGTCGGCCCCTACGGCGACGAATCGATCGGGCCGACATGAAGTCGGCCCCTACGGCGACGAATCGATCGGGCCGACATGAAGTCGGCCCCTACGACGACGAATCGATCGGGCCGAATCTTGCGTGGGGGCCGACTTCAGTCGGCCCTACGACGACGACTTGCGTGGGGGCCGACTTCAGTCGGCCCTACGACGCCCGCTTGCGCTGATCGTAGAACCGCCGGCAGGCGCGCTGGAAGCGCTCGTTGAGCGGCCCGGCGATCTCCGCCGGCACCGGCCCGAGGCGCATCCACTGCGCCTGCGCGTTGCGCACGTCCTGTTCGGCCGTGCGCCACCGCGTCTCCTCGGACTCGGCCGCCTTGCCGGCGCCCATGGTGTTGGCCGCGAGGCGATCGCGCCACTGCTGCGCGAGCCGCTCGGCCGGCGAGAGCGCGGCCGGAGCCCGTCCCTGCTGCGACGGCAGGAGCTCCTCGACCCTGGCCACGAGCTTCTCCATCCGCTTGCGGGTGGTGTCCGGATCGAGATCGGTGCCGCGGAAGGCGTCGGGCCAGACGGCCACCAGGCGACCGAGCGCCTGGTAGTAGCGCGCGGCCAGCTCCTGCTGGACGTGGCGCGCGCCCACGTCGGGCGCCTGCTGCCAGCGCGTGCGCGCATCCTGCACGGTGGTCAGGAGGTGGTCGGGCGCCGCGCCGGCGTCGGTGCCCCCGGCGGGCACCAGCGCTTCGAGCTCCTTGATGATGGCGTCGCGCGGCGCCGCCTTCGCCTGCAGCTCCACCTGGTCGCGGTGCTTGTAGCGATCGAAGAAGTGGTCGCACGCGGTGCGGAACCGCTGCCAGACGGCCTCGGACTTCGACTTGCGCACCGGGCCGATCGTCTTCCACTCGGCCTGGAACTGCTTGATCTGCGAGGCGGCCTGCTCCCACTCGGTGGACTCGGCCAGCGCCTCGGCCTTCAGGCAGAGCGCTTCCTTGTGCGCGAGGTTGGCCGCCCAGTCCTCCTTGCGCTTCTTGAGATCTTCCTGGCGACGGGTAAAGAAGCGGTCGCACGCGGCGCGGAAGCGCTCCCAGATGGCCTTCTCGTGTCCGCGCGTCACCGGGCCGATGGTCTTCCACTCGGCCTGCAGCTTCTGGATCTCGGTGGCCGTCTTCACCCAGTCGGTCGAGTCGGCCAGCGCTTCGGCGCGCTCGCAGAGCGCCTGCTTCTTCGCCAGGTTGGCGCCGCGCTCCTCGTTCTGCGCGGCAAAGAACGTGGCCGTCTTCGCGAAGACCTCGTCCTGCGCGCTCTTGAAGCGGCGCCACATCGCCTCGCCCTGCGCGCGCGGCGCGAGGGCCACCTGCTTCCAGCGGCCCTGCAGGTCGCGCATCCGGCGCGCGGCGGTCTCGGCGTGCTCCTCCGCCTTGAGCGCTTCCATCTCGCGGCACAGCTCTTCCTGCACCGTGAGGTTGGCCCAGCGCTGCCACTCGTCGGCGTCGCGGAGCTCCTGAACGCGCGGACCGATCGTCGTCCGCACCGCCTCGAGGCGCGCCTGGATCTCCTGCCGGTCCCTCTTCGAGGGCAGCGGCACGCGCTCCTCGAACGCGGCGCGGATGTCCCGCAGCGCGCGGTCGCCGGCCTTCAGCGTGATGTCGGGCGAGGCGGCGAGCGTGTCGAGCTGGCGGCACAGCTGGTGCAGCCGCTTCAGGTTGTCCTGTTCCTGCTTCTGGCGGCGCTGCTGCTGGTGGTGTTCCTTCTCCTCGAGCGCGGCCACGGCTTTCTCGAGCCGCTCGGCCGCCGCCGGGTTCGCGGCGGCGTGCTCGCGGAGCACGTCCGCGTCGCGGCGCAGGCCGCGCCAGCGCGCGATCACCTCGTCGGGCGACTGATCCGACTGCGCCAGCTGCTCGAGCTCGGTCGCCAGCGTGTCGAGCCGCGCGGAGGCGGCCTCGGCCAGCACCCGGCGACGCTCGCGGTCCTCGAACGCGCGGCATCCGTCCTGGAAGCGGCGGTTCAGCGAGGCGGCATACTCGGACGGCATCGGCGGCAGGCCGTCCCACCGCACCTTGAGCTCGGCGATCCGGTCCGCGGCATCGGCGCCCGCGAGCGATTCGATCTGCTCGCAGATGGCCACGCGGTCCGCCTGCTCGCGCGCGATGGCGCGGGCGCGTTCCTCTTCCGCGGCGCGCTCCTGCTGGCGCTCGGCAATCTCTTCGCGCACGGCGTCGGACGCCGACTCGAACTGCGGCAGCAGCGCGGGGTCGATCTCGACGTCGGCCTGGAACTCGGCCCACGCCAGCCGGACTGCGCTCAAGGCCGCCTTCGCCTCTTCGGGATCGGCGACGGCCACCAGCGCCTCGGCGCGGTGCAGGAGGTCGAGCGCGCGCGCGCGGTCTTCCGCGCTCATCTTCGTGGCCGTCTCGGCCGGCGCCGGCTGGGCCGCATCCTCCATGAGGCGGAGGCGCGCGCGGGCGCGACGCGCCGCCACCTTGTTCCGGGCGCGCTGCGCGATCGTGTTGAGCTGCTCGGCGTCGGAAATCCGCTCGAGCGCGGCCACCGCCGCGTCGGTGTGCTCGGCCTTCAGCGCGACGGTGAGCACCTCTTCTCCATCGGCCAGCCGCGCGAGCGCGCGCAGCCGGGTGGAGCCGTCCGGCGCATGGCGGCTCACCGAACCGAGCGCCTTCTGATCCTCGAGCAGGTCCACGACGCCGGCGCGCACCTCGGCGCTGGAGCTGTCGCGCGCGACGAGCACGATCTCCCGCAGGCGGCCGAGCGCCACGAGCTGCTTCACCGCGTCGATGGCCTGGCTGGCATCGTCGGCTTCGGCGGCAATGCCCGCGAGCCCGCGCACCGCCTCGCTCTTCACATCCTCGTCCGGGTCCGTCCGTGCGATGTCGCCGAGCACGGGCACCTCGTCAATGCGCGACACCGCCGCGCGGCGCACGCGCGCCTCTGCGTCTTCCCGCGCCAGCGTATGCAGCGCCCCGAGGTCCTCGGTGCCGAGCTCATACACGGCGGCCACGCGAACGGCGGGGTCCGCGTGCTTCCAGCGGGGCTGTGGACGGAGCTTTTCGAGAATGCCCATCGTTCTGTATCTACGATCCCGGTGAGGGGATCTCTTCAGTCTACTCTTGGGGGACTACCCCACCGCCGCCGCGGCATCGAAACCCGTAAGTTGTTACATGTCCCGTCGATAGAGCCGTTCTCGGCGGGCGTCGATCCAGCCTGGCCTTCATGCACCTGGCGGCGCGAGTGCGCGCCTCTTGCCGACATTGCACGAATTTTTGGATCGCTGCGAACGGCTGGCCGTAGATCCCGGGCCGCTTCCCTACGCCAGTCGCACGGCAGCCAAGGTCGGCAGCTCTGCATTGCAGGATGGGTACCAGCTTTACACGCACGCCTGCCATCTTTTCCCACGCCTCGATGTCCTGGACGGTCACCGCCACGCCCGGCTCCGGGTACGGCACGCCTTTCAGGCGCGGGAGATCGATCAGCACGCCTCTCGTGAAGATGCCGTCCTCGAGGGTGTGGATTGAATTGCGCGTGTGCCCGTTCTTCATGACGGCGTCCGCATCCGGCCGGTAGCCGTTGTAGAAGACGCCGCCGTCGTTGATGTGCGCGAGTGAATTTCCGTACGGCTCGGGATTGTCGACAGCCTTCTGGGTATCCACGTCGCGCGCGAGGGACACCGGGAACCCCTCCCTCACCAGAGCGGCCGCGGCACGCCGCTTCGCCGGCGTGATCAGGTTCATGGCGCCGATCGACAAGGCGGCGCATCGTGGCACGCGTCGTCGGGGTGTGGTCCGGCTCCTATGAGCCGGACACTACGAGCGGAAGATGTCGTACGGCGTCGCGTGGAAATCGGGAAGCACGTACGAACGGATCGGCGCGCTGTCGATGAATCGGCGCGGCACGCTGACAGCTTCCAGATCGACGACTTCGATCGCCTGCGACGGCGGCGTGTAGTCCACGAGCCAGCACTCGCGCACGCCGTACTGCCGGTACCAGCCGAGCTTTATCGTCCGATCGCGCCGGTGCCTGCCCGGCGAGAGGACTTCGACGACGAGATCGGGCGGCCCCCAGACGCGCTGGCGGATGATGTGGAAGCGATCCTTCAGCACCACGAGCACGTCCGGCTGCACGATCAGCGCGGCCTGCCGATCGAGCACCACGTCGATCCCGGGCAGACACACGCCGAGGCCGGGTGCGTCCACGTGCTCACAGAGCAGCGTCGTGAGCCGCGCGACCGTCAGCTGATGGCCGTACGCCGGCATCGCCGGCTCGCGCACGAGCCAGCCGTGCCAGAGCTCCTCGCGGGTCAATGTTTCGGGCCGCCGGAAATACTCGGGGACGGTGAGCTTGTCCATGACGACGACGATGCCATCGTCTCGATGGAAACTCAAGCCGGCAGCCCGCAGCTGGCAGCCGGCAGAAAAAGAAAAGGGCCGGCAGGAGCCGGCCCTTTTCCTCGTCCGTGCTGTCAGCTACTGCCTGCTGCCGGCTGCCGGCTGCCGGCTACTTCACGAACAGCATCTCGCGGTACGTCGGGAGCGGCCAGATCTCGTGCGGGGTTTCGACTTCGATCTGATCGCCGAGGTCGCGCAGCTTCGCCATCGCCGGCACGATCTTGTCACGCATGTACTTCGCGTGCTTCTCGGCCGAGCCGCCGCTGTGCTCGAGCAGCGTCTCGAGCGCGTCGGCCTGCGCCTTGAACTGGTCGACGAGCTTCGTGTACGCGGACAGCAGCTTCTTGCCTGACGCCGAGCGTCCGCCGGCCTTCGACACGGCCGCCACGCTCTCGGCGACCTGCTTCTGGTAGATCAACGCCGCCGGCAGGATGTAGCGGTTCGCCATCAGCACCATCAGCTGGCCTTCCACGTTGACGGTCTTGTTGTAGTTCTCGAGGAAGATCTCGTAGCGCGCGTGCATCTCGCGCTCGTTGAGGATCTTGTACTTGTCGAAGAGGCCCAGCGTCTCCTTGGTCACGAGCTGCGGCAGCGCATCGACCGTGTTCTTCAGGTTCAGGAGCTTGCGCTTGCCCGCTTCCTTCTCCCACTCGGCGGCGTAGTTGTTGCCGTTGAACACGATCCGCTTGTGCTCCTTGATGATCTTCGTCAGGAGCTTGCCGACGGCCGCCTTCAGGTCGCCGCCATTGGCGGTCGCCTTTTCGAGCTCGGTGGCGACCGAGTCGAGCGACTCGGCCATGGCGGCGTTGAGCGCGGTGTTCGGGAACGAGATGTTCTGGCCGGAGGAGACCGCGCGGAACTCGAACTTGTTGCCGGTGAAGGCAAACGGGCTCGTGCGGTTGCGGTCGCCGGCGTCGCGCGGCAGCTTCGGCAGGACGCTGACCCCGACGTCGAGCGTGCCGCCCTGCTTGGTGGACTTCGCCGAGCCCTTTTCGATCTGCTCGAAGATGTCGGTCAGCATCTCGCCGAGGAAGATCGACAGGATCGCCGGCGGCGCCTCGTTCGCGCCCAGGCGATGATCGTTGCCCGCGCTGGCGATGCTCGCGCGCAGCACGCCCTGCCACTTGTCCACGGCGCGGATGACGGCCGCGCAGAACACCAGGAACTGCATGTTCTCGTGCGGCGTGTCGCCGGGGCCGAGCAGGTTGTTGCCGAACTCGTCGGAGAGCGACCAGTTGTTGTGCTTGCCGGAGCCGTTGACGCCCGCGAACGGCTTCTCGTGCAGCAGGCACGAGAGGCCGTACTTCGGCGCGATGCGCTGCAGCGTCTCCATCGTCATCATCTGGTGATCGACGGCGAGGTTCGCGTTCTCGAAGACCGGCGCGATTTCATACTGGCTCGGCGCCACCTCGTTGTGCCGCGTCTTGACGGGCACGCCGACCTTGAAGAGCTCCAGCTCGGTCTCCGCCATGCACTGCAGCACGCGTTCGGGGATCGAGCCGAAGTACTGGTCTTCCAGCTCCTGCCCCTTCGGCGGCTTCGCGCCGAACAGCGTGCGGCCCGCGTTGATCAGGTCGGGACGCGCGAAATAGAAGTTGCGGTCGATGAGGAAGTACTCCTGCTCGGGACCGCAGGTGGCGAACACGCGCTCGGCGGTCGAGCCGAACAGCTTGAGGACGCGCACCGCCTGCCTGGAGACCGCTTCCATGGAGCGCAGGAGCGGCGTCTTCTTGTCGAGCGCCTCACCGGTCCAGCTCACGAACGCGGTCGGGATGACCAGCGTCGCGCTGTTGCCGTTCATGTGCAGCCAGGGCGGGCTGGTCGGATCCCACGCCGTGTAGCCGCGCGCCTCGAAGGTGGAGCGCATGCCGCCGGACGGGAAGCTCGAGGCGTCGGGCTCGCCCTTGATCAACTCCTTGCCGCGGAACTCCGCCAGCGCGGTGCCGTCGCCGGTCGGCACGAGGAACGAGTCGTGCTTCTCGGCGGTGATGCCGGTCATCGGCTGGAACCAATGGGTGTAGTGCGTGGCGCCGTGCTCGACCGCCCAGTCCTTCAGCGCCGAGGCCACCGCGTCGGCAGTGGCGGCGTCGAGCGCTTCACCGCGCGTGATGGTCGCACGCAGCGCGCGATACGCCGGCTTCGGCAGGCGCTCCTGCTGGACCTTGTCGTTGAACACGAGTTTGCCAAAGACGTCGGCGCCGGTGGCCGGCGGCGCGCTCGCGGTGCGGCTCGCGTTGACCGACCAGTCCCGGATGCTTTTCGCGGCTTCGAAGAGTGCTGCAGATCCCATCGGTGGCGGCTTCCTTTCCGGAGAATTCGAGCCCAAGGAACGGTGTCAAGCCGTTCCGGTAGACCGCGTGGCCCCTGGCGGGCGCCCGCGTGCGTGGATGCAGGATTATGTGCAAAACCGTGCCTGTATTGCAAACTTTTCCCTGAGAACAACCCATCGGAGAGTCGATTTCTGTATCGGTGGCATCGCATTTGTGCATAGAACGCACGATTGAGATGTCATCGTGCAGAAAAACAGCAGATCCGACGGGCGATCTGGAGAGATCCCGACGGTCCGAGTTGACCTTCTCTAATCACGATATGTAGATTTGTAGATGACATGCAGCGCACTTCCGCGCTCTTCCGGCTCCTCGGCGACAGCACGCGGCTGCGCCTGCTGCGCGTCCTCGCGCAGGACCGCTTCAACGTGAGCGAGCTGACGGGCATCCTCGGCGTCGCCCAGTCGGGCGTGTCCCGCCATGTCGGGATGCTCCGCGACGCCGGCCTCGTCACCGAAGAGCG
>Ga0194132_10005799_pt1 | contig 19654 bp, 16 predicted proteins | sample TA2KigOf80mmetaG_FD_148612 | JGI IMG/M metagenome (GOLD analysis project Ga0194132, IMG submission 148612) | Freshwater microbial communities from Lake Tanganyika, Tanzania - TA2015054 Kigoma Offshore 80m | ecosystem: Environmental > Aquatic > Freshwater > Lake | place: Tanzania: Lake... | reverse complement strand
CTCTGATTGGCTACACTCTGTCATAGGGGAAAGCCGCTCCTCTCTTCGCACAACTTTTACTAGAAAAATCAGTTATGCCAGAGAATGCGGCTTTCCGCTACACTTCCCGTGAGAAAAACGGGCTAGTACCAGCCCCGTGAGAATTTCCTTTCTTGACGCCACTCCTTATTTAGGAGAGTTCCCTATGCTGAACGCCACGGCATCCGCTGTCGCCCTCACCACTGTCCTCGACCACGTCGTGGACGAACTGGGTGATCTCATCCGCCTGGAACACGCACTGGTCGAAGTCGGCGCCCTGCCCGACGTGGACGGCGATCCGGCGGCCTGGGAAACCCTGTTCGAGCGCCTGGTGGCGGCAGCCATCGCGATCCATGAACCGGGCATCCGGCCCGTCGTGATCGTGCGCCGCCTCGGCCAGCGGGAGTTGCCGCCCAAAATGAGCGGCATCGCCGTCGAGGTGAACGGCGCCGGAGCCAGCCCCCGGGATCTTGCGCCGCTCGAACGCATCGCCCGGCACCTGGGCGGGTCCCTGGAGACCCTGCGTGAACCCGAGTCGGCCACCCGGTTCCTGATCACCTTCCCAAGCCGGCCGCCAGGCCCTACTCCAGCCCGAACAGGCCGGGGCGCACGTTCTTGTACTGGAACCGCTTGGGATTGACGGCGGCGGCACCGCCCGAATCCACCTCGATGATGCGCGACGCCACCGGCTCATAGGCCGCCCGGGGAGCAATCGTGCCCTTCACCGCCAGGATCCGCTGGCGTTCCGGGTAGATTCCCACGCTCACAAGCTGGTGGAGACTAAAAGGGATCACCCGCTTGGGAGTGAGCAGCAAGTAGCTGGCCTCATCACGGGTTGACCCCTCCACCTCAATCACCGCGCTGGGCCCCATGTCCCAGTAGCGGCCGCCGCCGTGGCGGATCTGGGGCTCAAGAAAGCGGCCGTCGGTAAGGGTCTTCACCCGCCCCCGCACACGGACGCGGTCGCCGTGCAGGTTGTCGGTCTTGCCGCCCACCTGCTGGTCGAACGCTCCGTTGATGCCGGCCTTGAACGCGGCCTCGGCCGCACCGGGGTCGGCGATGATCACCACCCAGCCTTTGGCCTTCTGCTTGAGCAGTTCGGCGAGGATGAACGTGCTGTCGCCCGCGGTGCCGCCGCCGATGTTGTCGCCGGTATCCATCAGCACCACCGGACCCTTGGGTTCGGCCATCGCCATGCGGACCGCCCCGGCCGGATCGGGAATGCGCAGCGCAAGCTTGTCGCGGGCCGCCCAAAGCATGCCGGACAACCGCTCGGCTTCGCGCCGGGCGAGCGCCGCGTCGCCATCCGTCACCACAATCGCCGCCGGCCCCATGGCCGGAATGTCGGACCACTGGTACCCGCCGGGAACACTGGCGGCCAGCACCTTCGGATTTTTCTCCAGTTCCTTGCTCGCGTCCGTGATCGGCTTGTACGGAGGTGCGTAGGTGTTCTGGAAGATGATGTTGAAGATCATCGGCGGCTTCACCATCGCCTGCACCGGCTTGACGCGGCCGGCGACGGTATCCGCCATCAGTTTCGCGGCCTGAACACCGCGGTCCTTGGCATCGAGATGAGGGCACTCCTTGTAGGTGATGAGCGCCGTGGTGAGTTCGACGATCTCCTCGGAGACGTTGGCGTGGTAATCATGCACCACCATCACCGGAATCGCCCGCCCGAACGCCGCCCGGACGCGGCGCACCACCTCCGCATCGGCGTGCGGAAATCCTTCCGCCACCATCGTGCCGTGCAGGAAAAGCAGGATCCCATCGAGCTTCGGCCCGCTCTGAAGGCGCGTCACCAGTTCCGTGGTCAGCGATTCGAACGCTTCCCGCGTCACCGTGCCGATAGTCTGCGGGCCCGCCATCAGCGTGGGATGCAGCGTCAGCCCGTACTGCGCCGCGCCCTCAATGAAGCCCGTTGTCGTGTTCTGGGCGTTCGCCGATTCGCGGATGATCTCATCCCCGCGCAGGACCCCGAGCACGCCGATGCCCTCCTCGAAATCCTTGACGGTGGTCTTGCGGGGATTGAAGGTGTTCGTTTCGTGAACGATTCCACCCATGCCGATGACCGGCTTGCGGGGCTGAGAACTCAGCGAGGAAGCCAGCGAGAAAGCCAGCGAAAGAAGGACAACCGCGATGCGCACCATGAGTGACAGCGTATCACCGTGGGAACTCTTCCTCGAAGATTCGATACGCCGTCTCCGCCATCCCGAGCCTGCGGTACGTCTGCTGGGCGCTGTGGTTGTCCCGCTCCACATAAAGGCGGAGGCCGCGAATCTCGGGATTGGCGGCGGCCATCGATTTCACATGAGCGTACAGCGCGCGGTAGACGCCGCGGCGGCGGAAGGCGGGGGCCACATAGACGCTCTGAATCCACCAGAAGACGCCGTCCCGCCAATCGGTCCATTCCGTGGTGACCAGCAGACAACCGGCGATCGTGCCCTCGAGTTCGGCGACGAGATAGAAGCCCATCGCCGGCTGTTCAATCAGGCGTTCGACTCCGCGGCTCAGCACGGCCGCGTCAAGCCTCTTGTGCTCGGTCTCCCAAGCCATCGCCTGGTTGAACTCAACAATCCAAACCGCGTCGGCGCCGGTGGCGGGGCGGACGAGCATGGCGGGGGATTACGCTTTGGCTTCTTCCATGTGCTGCGCCAGATAATTGGCGTAGCCCATTTCCTTGATCATGTGAAGCTGCGCTTCCAGGTAATCGACGTGCTGCTCCTCGTCGACAAGAATCTTCTCGAAAAGATCCCGTGAGCCGTTGTCGCCGGCCTTGACGGCCGCGTTGATGGCCTTGTTCAGGCGCGGAATGGCTTCGCATTCCAGAGCCAGATCGTTTTCCAGCTGCTGCTTCACGTTGGCGCCGATTCGAAGAGGAAAAAGCGAGTCCATTTGCGGCGCGCCGTCAAGATAAAGGATGCGCTCAATCAGGGCTTCGGCGTGGCGCATCTCTTCAATGGATTCGCGCTTGGTGTGCGAGGCCAGCCGCTTGTAGCCCCAGTTGTCGCACATCTCGGCGTGGAGGAAGTACTGATTGATGGCGGTGAGCTCCGCCTTGAGTGTTTCCTGAAGAAATTTGAGAACCTGCGGATCGCCCTTCATAAGGGAATTGTAACGTAACAGGCAGGCCGCGCCGGAACGCTATGCTGGGAGCACATGCTTCGACACGTGGCGCCGCATCTTTACCGCATCACGATGCCGCTGCCTTTTGAGATCGACAACGTCAGCGTTCACCTTCTGGAGTCGGACAACGGCTGGATTCTGGTGGATTGCGGATTGAAGAGCCGGGAATGTGAGGCGGCACTCGACTCAGGGCTTGCCGAGGCAGGCCTCACCCGCGCGGACATTCACACCCTGGTGATCACCCACGCACATCCTGACCACATTGGGCTGGCGGCGGACCTGATGGCCTCAGGCGTGCGCGAACTGATCATGAATCCCGTGGAGCGGAAGGCGCTGGACCGCCTGTCCTCGCTGGCTGAAAGCGGGGCCGATATCGACGACGCCTTTGCGCTGGCCGGCGTGCCGGACACAGTAACGCCTGAAGTGAAGAACGCCCTGTATCCGGTGCGCAGGATGTTCCGGCCGCTCAGCCCCACGCGCCTGGTTTCGGATGGCGATGTGATCCGGTCCAGGGCGGGAGACTGGCGGGTGATCGAGACGCCGGGGCATGCGCCCGGCCATCTCTGTCTTTATCAGGAAGAGAGCGGGCTTTTGCTTTCCGGAGATCACATCCTGGACGGAATCACACCGAACATCTCCTGGGATCGCGGCCATGACCGCTTGAACGAATATCTTCTCGCCCTGGACCGCCTGAAGCCTCTCCGAACGGACCTCATCCTGCCCTCGCACGGGGAGCCGTTTCAGGGCCATGTGGAGTGGATCGGGGTAACCGCGGGGCACCACGGCGAACGCTGCGCCCAGCTTCGGGCGCTCACCGCGCAGCCGCACACCGCGCATGAACTGGTGGCGGGTGTCTGGCCGTTCAAGTTGTCGCCGTTCAACTACCGGTTCGCCGTGTATGAAGTGCTGGCGCACCTTGAGTACATGCGGCGGCGCGGCGAGACGTCGCTTGAACTGCGCGATCAGACCGGGTTCTGGTATTCGACGCAGAGCAGCGTAAGATCGTCCGGCTGAGCGACGCCCCGCACAAACGCATCAAGCGCGGCTTTGATCGCCTGGTGCACGGCCGCGGCGCCCTGGCCGGCGGCGCCCGCCGCGGCCCTTTCCAGCCGGGCCTTTTCGAAGAACTCCCCTTCGGCGTTGAGCGCTTCGGTGACCCCGTCGCTGAAAGCCACCAGCACATCCCCAGGCTTCATCCCCACCTCGGCGCAACCGAACTCCACCTCATCGATCAGCCCCACCGGAAGCGCCGACGCTTCGAGCGTCTGCACAACGCCATCGGCCCCAACCAGCAGCGGGGCGCAATGGCCCGCATTCGAATACACCAGCCGGCCGTTCCGGTGCACCACCGCATGGAAGACAGTGGCATAGCGTTCCTGATTCGCGCGCTCAATGAGATAGGCGTTGATGCGCGCCAGGTGCTCACTCATGGGGCGCGCCATCCGCGAAGCATCCAGAAATGCGCCCTGCAGGAATGTGGCGAGAAGAGCCGAACTCACGCCCTTGCCCGACACATCGGCGATGGTGAAGGACCATGCGCCGGGGTCCAGCTTCACCACATCGAAGTAGTCGCCTCCCACCTGATGGGTGGGCTCGCTCGACCCGGCGGCACGGAACCAGCCCTCCCCGGGAAGGTTGCGCGGCAGCAGCCCGAGTTGGATTCCCCGGGCGATCGAGAGCTCCTCTTCCATCTTGCGGCGCTCCCGGTCCTGATCCAGCAGGCGCGCATTCTCAAGGATGGTGGAGATCTCAAGCGCAAGCGAATGGACCAGTTCGCGGTTGCCCTGCGACAGGTCCGCGTGAGCGGCGCGCGAATCGAGGTAGAGCAGGCCGGCCGTGTCACGCGACGAGGAGAGCAGCCATGTCTGGTCCGAGGCGCCGCCGCGCAGGCGGACCAGCGGCACGCAAATCACGCTGCGCAGTTCGAGTTGGGCCACCGAGAGGTCCAGGTTCTGGCCGTCCAGCGGATCGAAATGCATCGAGAGCATTTCGCGGCGCGAATTGAGCGCGCGCTCGATGAGGCCCATGGGGACGCGAAGGTCGTCGGCGGCCAGACGCTCGCCGGCTCCATTGCGCGCGGCGGCGACGGTGAGCCCGGCGGGACCGCGCAGCAGCAGGAAGCCGCGCTCACAGCCGGTGATGGCCAGGCTGGCGCCCACCACGGTTTCAAGAACTTCGTCCAGCGAAAGAGCGTGCTGGAGGCTGCGTGCCACCTCCACCATTGCGCGGAGGCGGCCAAGATCGGACGTCCCGCCGCTCTCGCGAGTGCTGTCGCTGGCCTTGGAGAACCGGTCGATCAGGCCGGAGAGCGTGGGGGTGTCGTTGAGGAAGGTGATCTGATAGCCTTCATCGACGCCGAACTCAATGCGGTCGCCGTGTTCCAGAGTCTGCCGGGTGATTCGTACGCCGTTGATCCAGGTGCCGTGGCGGCTGGCCAGGTCCTCGAGGATCCACTGGCCGCCCTCCCGTGAGATGCGGGCGTGCTGCCGGGAAGCCCGGTTGTCGCGAAGGATCACGTGGTTATCGGGCTGGCGGCCAATCAGTACGGGCGAGCGGTCGAGAACAATGCTGGTGCGCTGACCGCCAGGCGACAGAAGCTCGAGTACCGGGCCGGCCACTAGCGTTTCCGGGGCATCGCCTTGGAATCGCGGTTGGCCTCGCCGGCAGCGTCGCGCAACTCCTGGGCACGGATGGCCTGGCAATGAGCGCAGTAACCGCCGATCTCCGTGCGGGCCAGCAGGATCTGAAACCCGAAGTGATCCTCCACCTGGCGGCGCAGCCGCTGCAGCGGTTCGCCAAAGAACTCCTCGACCCGGCCACAGCGCAGGCAGATGACGTGAGCATGCTCCTGCTTCAGCTTGGTCTCGTAGAAGTGCTGGTCGCCGGACTGGTGCATCAGATCCAGCTCATCCACCAGGCCGCCCTCCTTGAGGATCTTCAGGGTGCGGTAGACAGTAACGCGATTGAGCTTCGGGTCGATGTCCTTGGCCATCCGGAACAGGCGTTCAGCATCCAGGTGCTGGCCGGAGCGGTCAATGAGATCAAGCAGGATCTGGCGCTGCCGGGTGAGGCGGACTCCCCGGCTCTTGAGGGAATCCTTGATTGCCTCTTGCACAGCCATGAGACTATATTCGCACGCCCGGCACCTGAGGCTTGACCGCAATCGGAATCGTTACCACGTTGAACTTTTGACGAACGGCAATGACCCTGCCGCGCGGACATGGATTTCATGCACACAAGACCCAGCCAGGGATCAAGCCGACGCTCCGGCGAAGGCGCAAAACACGGGCCCTGTGATAAACGCCGGCGCGGTGGAGGGTCTGCCGGAACCCGGAACCAGTCCGTCCTGCGGGCTTCGGCTAGAAGAAGAAGCTCAACCCGCCCCGCATCTGCCTCGGCGTATGGATCAGCGACATCTTCCGCCCCCCCGCCGCCGTGAACGGCAGATACCCCTGCGCCATCGCATTCCGAACCTCGGCATTCACCTCAAGACGCCCAGGCAACCCGCCAAACTGCGGCAAGGGCTGCCGCAACGCCAGGTTCAACCCCGCCTCCGGGAACGTCCGCTGCGTCAGGTACATATGGCCCGGCGTCAGGGACCGGTAGTCGGTCCACACATAACTCCCCGAAAACTTCGTCCCCGCCCCCGGAATTACGCCCGAAACCCGCCCCGTCACCGATCCCTGCTGCTTCTTCGTGATCTGGCTCCGCAGCTCCGCCGGATCGTTCGTCCGCAGTTCCCGCTGCTCGGTCCGCAACACCCCGCCCCGCCCATACGACAAGGCCAGCGTCAGGTTCTCGCCCAGATTCTGGCTCACCGCCACGTTGTAACCGGAACGGCTCAGGTCGCCGATGTTGAACACCGAACTCGATGAGGAAAGATCCGGAAGCAGGTCGGACAAGGGGTAAAACCCGCTCCCGCCCGACATCGTCAGCCCCGCATTCGCGATCGCTTCCCGGTACACCGCCGCGCTCACCGTCCGGCTGCCCATCACCTTGTGGTAGCCGATCTCATAGTTCTCCGTCCGCTGCACCTGCACGTTGCCACCCCGCAACGTCAGCCGTGGGAACAGCGCCAGCGAGGCCAGATTCTGGTGCATGTCACCGCTTTCGCCTTTGTCCCGCACCAGATCCACGGGCGGCATGCCGGAACTGAACCCCAGTTCCACCGTGCCCGCCTCGCCCAACTCATACGACGCTCGCGCATAGGGGCTCAGGTAGTTCAGCCGGTCGATAAACTGCACCGAATCGATGGCCGCGCCATACTGAAACAGCAGATTTTCAGTCAACTGCAGCTTGTCGCCCGCCGTCATCGAAATCTGCCGCAGCAGAGGCACGTTCCCCTGCCCGGAGGCGACCCCCGCGCCCACCCGGCCGGGAAGATAAAGCTGCCGCATCGTCAAACGGATCTCCGGATTCACCGCCGAACTATCCGCTTCCCTGCGGTACGCCGTCTGAAAACCAGCCGTCGGAGCCCCCGTCGCCGGCGAGTACCCAAAGTTCCCCGACACCTGCACCCGGTTCGCCCCATAAAGCGATGTCGCCAGCGCAAACGCCGTCCCAAGGTCCGCCTGATTGCTGTACGCCGAACTCCCGCTGCTCTCACCCGCCGACAGCTTCACCACGCCGCTCGTGCTCGAAAACACACCCTGCGAACTCCGGGTCACCCGCTCCTCGGGCAACGCCCCCGGAAGAATCCGCAGCACCGGACGCGTGGCCACAGTGCTCCGCAAAACCCACTTCCAGTCGTCGCTCATCAGGGACGTCAGCCCAGGCGCCGAATACATCAGTTGAATCGAACTCAGCACCGTACTCAGGTTGATCGCAAGGAAACTCCTCACGCCCGGCTGCACCGCGATGTTCTGCTTCACCGCCGGCACGAAGTTTACCAGCGACACCCGGATCGTGTACGAATCCGGCAGCAGCGTATCGAACCCGAACGACCCCTTGTCGTTCGTCGTGATGCGCTGCACCAGCCGGTCGTACTTGTTGAAAAGAGAGACAATCGCACCCATCTGGGTGACACCGGTGGAATCCGCGACGGTTCCCACGATGCTTCCGGTGAGCCGCATCGGGCCGCCCGCTGCGAGCGGCGCCTCCGCCACCAGGGCGGCGATAGCCCATACCGGGATCCGTTGGATCAGGCTGCCTGGCAACTGATCTCCTACAATCGAAAGCCCGCGGAGCGCGCGGGGTTAACCTAGCTTACCGTAAAAGTGGCGGTCGGCGTCAGCGTTTGGTTCCGATTCCGGTCCACCACCTTCATCTTTAACGTGTATTGCCCGGGTTCCAGACCCTTCAGGGGCAAAAGTTTTTCAATTGTTACCTGATTCGCCGTCGCGCCCGTGATCGCGTGCAACTCTTCCGAGAACTCGAAGATCTTCTGATTGGAGCCGTTTTTCACCACTTCGTACTCCACCACGCCGTTCGGCCTCTGCGTCTTCTCGTCCGGCTCGAAGTTGTACAGCGCCAGGTAGATGCCCATCTTCTCGTCGCGCTTGAAGCTCTCATTCACCCGCGGCCGCACCTTCGAGGAGCCAATCACGAACATGCCCGTGCCGATGTTCTTCGTCGGCACCTTCTCAATCATGTCCGCCAGAATCAGACTGCTCTGGCCCAGCTTCTCATCGTCGTAGCGGGGAACGTTCAGCGCCATCTCGTAGTTGTTCATGTTGCCGCCAATCACGTCCTTCACCACCACGTTCAGGCGGTACATCCCCGGCGGCAGCGGAATCGCGTTGCCGTAGATCGCGGCCGTCTTGGACGCCTCGGCCAGCAACTCGCTCGGCGTCTCAATCACCACCGGATGCTCAAACACGTTCACCACCCGGCGCGACATCGACGTGATCCGGGCATAGATGTTCACCATCGCCTTGGCGATGTTGTCGGTCTGCTTGAACTGCAGGTCCTTCTTGTCCATCTGGATCGTGACATACGTCATCACCGTCGAATTCGTCATCTTCGTGAAGTCCGCCCGCACCCGGATCGGCAGCACATTGAAGGTGATCTTCGAACTCACCGCCGCTTCCAGATCCTTGAACTTCACCGCCGGCGGCTTCTGCAGCATCGCGAACTGGTTCAACCGCTCAAACTGGTTCATCCGCATCGGCAGCGCCCCGGGACCCACGCCCAGACGCGTCCCGTCCGTACGGCTGAAACGGTCCGTCTTGCTCGACAAACCCATCTGCTCGTACAACGTCAAACCGGCGCCCGGAACCATCATCAGTGCGTCCTTCTCCGACGGATCCATCGTCATCCGGTACTCGCCCGTCATCGTCGTATCCACGAACTCAATGATGATGTCGGACCCGATCCCCTCAATCCAGCGATAACGCCACTTCTCGAACGGGAACGTCGATGTCGTGCCGCCGCCTTCTTCAATCGGCCGCTCGTAGGTGCCGCCCGAAGGATGGGATTCCACCTCGTCCGCCGGCCCAAACGTGATGTAGATCCGGCCCCGGTCCGTCTTCCACCCCGGAATGCCCGACGCAAACCGCTCGTTCGCATACGCGATCCGGCGATAGTGCTCTTCCTTGAACTCGTTCTCCTGCGAATCCGGCGACGGGTCGCGGCGCAGCCAGAACTGCTCAATGAACTGCTCCCGCTCTTCGTCGGTCGCCAGACGCTTGAACGCCGCCCGTTCCTCGTCCGTGATGATGTAGCGGACATCCTCGTCCAGCCACTTCCGGAACGGCGTCTCCAACTCCTTCCGGAGGCGCTCCTCCCGCTTCCGACGCTCTTTCTCAGACATGGGCTTTGCCACGGTCTCGCGGGAACCTGCCGGCTCCTGCTTCTTGTCCGCCGCCCACAGCACCGCGCCGGCCGGCACCAGCAGGGTGGCGATGGTGCCTGCCGCAATTGTTTTCCGGGACATCATGAGAATCTCTCCAGTTCTGGACATACGGAGCGCTAGCTTAATTCTAGGCCCACTCTCCCACAGCGTCAAGCGTCAGGATGTCAAGCATCAGGAAGGACCCGGCCACCCTTTCCAAAGGCGCCCGTACCGGCTATAGGACGAAGTACCGTCCGTTCCAGTTTCAGAAAATGTCTCAGGCAAGCTCCGCTTCCAGCACCCGGATCAGTTCCGCCACACTCCACGCCTGCGCCGGGCACCCCCCCGCCCTATGCGGCGCCGCCCCATCGTACACCTCCGCCAGACTCCCCAGCCCGCCCCTCTCCAACTCGCCCACCAGACCCGCCGCCAGTTCCCGGCAATGCGCCACCGCCGCCCGCCCGTGCGCATAGAGATACGCGGAAATGTAAGGACCCAGCAGCCACGGCCATACCGTCCCCTGATGGTACGCCCCATCCCGATGCCAGGGATCTCCCTCATAGCGCGGCTTGAACTCCGGGTCGCCCGGGCTCAACGTCCGCAGCCCATACGGCGTCAGCAACTCCGCCGCCGCCACCGCCACAATCCGCCGCGCCTGCGCCTTGGTCACCACCGGAAACCGCAGGCTCGCCGCGAAAAGCTGGTTCGGCCGCACCCGCTCATCCGGCCCCTCCGGCCCAATCCGGTCGTACAGGCACCCCCGCGCAGGATTCCAGAACCGGGCCCGAAACGACCTTTCCGCCCGCGCCGCCTCCCGCCGCAGCCGCACCGCCTCCTTCCGCTCCCCCAACCCCGCCGCCCACTCCGCCGTCATCCGCAACGCATTGATCCACAACGCGTTAATCTCAACCGCCTTCCCATGCCGGGGCGTCACCACCCAATCCCCCACCTTGGCATCCATCCACGTCAGCTGATCCCCCACCCCGCCCGCCGAAAGCAACCCGTCCGCCTCATCCACCCGGATCCCGTAATGGGTCCCGCGGCGGTGCCACTCCAGGATCTCCAGCGCCTTCGGGAAAAACTGCCCCGCAAACCCCGGCCGCGCCGCCTCCAGCGCCCAAACCGCCTGGAATAGCCACAACGTCCCATCCACCGTGTTGTACTCCGGCCTCTCCCCGTCATCCGGAAAACGATTCGGTATCAGGCCCCGGTCCAGATGCTCCAGGAACCCCTCCACAATCTCCCACGCCTCATCCAGCCGCCCCCGCGCCACCAGCAGCCCCGGCAGCGAGATCATCGTATCCCGCCCCCAGTCCGTAAACCAGGGATACCCCGCAATGATCGTCGGCCGGCCCCCCGCCCGCCGCACAATGAACTGATCCGCCGCCAAATCCAACCGCGACCGCCCCGCCCGCTGCGCCCGCACCGCCGCCTCGCACAACGCCGGGTCCACCGCCCGCTCCCCGTCCAACGCCGCCACCACATACCGCGGCTCCCCCGGAACCAGATCAAACCCCAGCACCCCCGGCGTGTACAGATCCTCCCGGAAATCGAGCCCCCGGTCCAACTCCGCCAGATACTCGAAATTCCGGTACCACTGCCCGGAAGCGGCGAACCAGCCATCCTGAAAGAACAGCCGCACCCCCGGCCGGTCCCGGTACAGCCGCAAATCCACCCCGTCCGGCCGCCCCACCGCCTCCGGAGCCGCCTCCGCCGTCTCATGCCCCAGCGAATGGTAGTCCCTGCACGCCAGAAACGGCCGGGCTTCCAGCCGGCAGGGCCGGTCCGCGTCATACCGCAGCACCACCGCCTGCCGCTCGGGCACCAGGAACAGACTCCGGATCACCGTCGCCCCCGCCACGGAAAACCTCCACACCGGGAACGGATCCAACCGGAACTCCACCAGATTCCGGTACCCCTGCGGGCTCACCGCGCCCGGGAACTGATCCGTCGACAGCGCCACGCGCTCCCCGCCCAGCACCACATCCTCTTCCAGCCGCGCCAGCGTGACCACCCGCGCAACCGGAGGCCGCAGCGTCGCCACCAGCAGCCCGTGATACCGCCGCGTGTTCACACCCGCCACAGTACCCATGGCGAACGCCCCGGTGCCGTTCGTCTCAAGCCACTCCAGCCGCGAACTCGTCTCGAAGTCCGAGCAGCGCGCCGCATCAATCCTGATCGCTTCAGCCAAGTCGAAACCTCCCGGTCGGAGTATCCCAACCTCTATCGGCTTTGTTCCCTCACCACCGCACGGCGGCCCCCGGCTCAAGCTCCCACACCGACGTCCCCGGCAAGTCCGCAATCAACGCCGCCAGCTCCGCCGGCGTGCCCGAAAGCACCGGAAACGTCCCATAATGCATCGGGATCACCCGCTTCGGCCGGAGCATCCGGCACGCGGCCGCCGCCTGAAGCGGGTCCATCGTATACAGATCCCCAATCGGAAGAAACGCCAGCTCCGGCTTGTACAGATCGTGGATCAGCCGCATGTCGCTGAACACCGCCGTGTCCCCCGCAAAGTACATCCGCCGCCCATCCGGCAGCGCGATCACATAGCCCGCCGCCTCCCCCGCCGCCACCAGCCGGCCATCTTCCTCAACCACCGAGGTTGAATGCACCGCATGCGTCATCGTCACCGCAAGCTGCCCCACGCGCTGCGTTCCGCCCTTGTTCATCCCCCGGGCGTCCTTCACTCCCTTGCCCCCAAGCCAGTGGCACAACTCGTGGATCCCCACCACCGGACACCCGAACCGGCCCACCAGTTCCAACATGCCGTGGATGTGGTCGAAATGCCCATGCGTCAGAAGCACGCCGTCCAGCCGCTCCACCCTGTGTCCCGCCGGATACTTCGGGTTCCCCTCCACCCAGGGATCGATCAGCCACGTTTCACCGCTCTCCAGCACCAGTTGAAAGCTGGAATGCCCAAGCCACGTCATCTCAACCATGAAAAGCCTCCCTGAAAAGGATAAAGCCCGCGGCAGCCCCCAAGGACCGCCGCGGGCTTCCGCTGCCTCAATTACGCCGTGCGGTTGCGTTCCGCCCCGTCACCGGCAATCGCCGCCTGCGCCGCCGCCAGGCGCGCAATCGGCACCCGGTACGGCGAGCAGGAAACGTAATTCATCCCCGCGCGATAGCAGAACTCAACCGAGCTCGGCTCCCCGCCATGCTCACCGCAGATCCCGACTTCCAGATTCGGACGCGTCTTGCGCCCATGCTGCACCGCGAACCGGATCAGTTCACCAACGCCCTCCTGATCCAGCACCGCGAACGGATCCGCCTTGAACACCTTCACGTCCTCATAATGCTTCGAGAACTTCGTGTAGTCGTCGCGCGACAAGCCCATCGTGGTCTGCGTCAGATCGTTGGTCCCAAAGCTGAAGAACTCCGCATGCTCGGCCACACGAGCCGCCGTCAGCGCCGCCCGCGGAATCTCGATCATCGTCCCCACCATGTAGTGCAGACTCTCCAGGCCGGCCTTCTTCAAAACCTCCTTGGCCACCCGCACCACAATCTCCTTCTGATGCTCCAGCTCACGAGCCGAACCGATCAGCGGAATCATCACCTCCGGAATCACGTTCACGCCCTTCTTCGCCACCTGCGCCGCGGCCTCGAAAATCGCCCGCGCCTGCATCTCCGTGATCTCCGGATACGTGATCCCCAACCGGCAGCCGCGATGCCCCAGCATCGGGTTGAACTCGTGCAACTGCTCCACCCTGTGCAGCAGCGCCGGCAACTGCTTCCGCAGCGACCCCACAGGAATCCCGTACGCCTTCGACATCTCCTTCTTCGTCTTGGCGTCGGCATGCGGCAGCCGCGCCAGATCCACCATCAGGTTCTCCCGCTTCGGCAGAAACTCATGCAGCGGCGGATCCAGCGTCCGGATCACCACCGGAAATCCGTCCATCGCCTTGAACAAACCCGCGAAGTCGGAACGCTGCATCGGCAGAAGCTTCGCCAGCGCCTTGCGCCGGTCCGCTTCGTTCGTCGCCAGAATCATCGCCTGCACATGCGGCAGCCGGTCCTCCGCGAAGAACATGTGCTCGGTGCGGCACAGGCCGATCCCTTCCGCCCCAAACCTGCGCGCCGCCTTCGCATCGCGCGGAATGTCCGCGTTCGCCCGCACCCCGAACGTCCCGCGGAACTCGTCCGTCCACAACATGAACTCGGCCAGGAAGCCCGACTTCGTGTCCGGGTCCATCGTCTTCGCCTGCCCCAGGTAGACATGGCCGGTCGTTCCGTCAATCGACAACCAGTCGCCTTCCTTCAGCGCCACGTTCCCGCCCGCCGATTCAATCGTCGCCGTCCGGGCCTTCTCATCGATGTGGATCGAACTCGCGCCCACAATGCACGGCCGCCCCATCCCGCGCGCCACCACCGCCGCGTGGCTCGACTTGCCGCCCACCGCCGTCAGAATGCCCTTCGCCACATCCATGCCGTGAATGTCGTCCGGCGTCGTCTCCTTGCGCACCAGAATCACCGGAGCGCTCTCCGCCAGCGCCACCGCATCCTCCGCCGTGAACGCCACCTTGCCCACCGCCGCTCCCGGCGATGCCGCAATCCCCGTCGTCGCCTTTCGCAGCGCCTTCAGCGACGCCCCGTCAAACACCGGGTGCAACAGTTGATCCAACTGCGCCGGAGCCACCCGCAGCACCGCTTCCTGCTTCGAAATCAGCCCCTCATGCACCATCTCCACCGCCAGCCGCACCGCCGCCGGACCCGTACGCTTCCCGTTCCGCGTCTGCAGCATGTACAGCGTGCCGTCTTCAATCGTGAACTCGAAATCCTGCATGTCGCGGTAATGCCGCTCCAGGCTCGACGTGATCTCTTTCAACTGCTGGTACGCCGCCGGCATCACCTCTTCCAGCTCCGTGATCGGCCGCGGCGTCCGGATCCCCGCCACCACGTCCTCACCCTGCGCGTTCAACAGGAACTCGCCGTAGAAAATCTTCTCGCCGCTCCCGGGGTCGCGCGTGAAGCCCACACCCGTGCCGGAATTATCGCCCGTGTTCCCGAACACCATCGTCTGAACGTTCGCCGCCGTCCCGATCTCGTCCGGAATCTTCTCCATCTTCCGGTAGTAAATCGCCTTGTCGTTCCACCAGGACCGGAACACCGCGCCCACCGCGCCCAGCAACTGCTCCAGCGCATCCTGCGGAAACTCGCGCTTGGCGTGCTTCCGGACAATCTTCTTGTACTCGCCGATCACCCTCTGCAGATCCTCGGCCGTCAGATCCGTGTCCAGCTTCGTCTTCCGCCGCGCCTTCTGCGCATCGAACGCCTCGTCGAAATGCTCCATCTCGACATCCATCGCCACTTCCCCATACATCTGGATGAAGCGCCGGTAGCAGTCATACGCAAACCGCGCGTTCCCCGTCTTCGCCGCCAGCCCCGCCACCGTCTGGTCGTTCATGCCCAGGTTCAGAATCGTGTTCATCATCCCCGGCATCGAAAACTTCGCGCCGCTTCGCACACTGAGCAGCAGCGGATTCGACGGATCGCCCAGCTTCTTGCCGGATTGCTTCTCCAGCTTCTTCAGCGACGCATGAATCTGCGCCACAATCTCATCCGGAATGGCGTTGCCGTTCTGGAAGTAGAAGTTGCACACATTCGTGGCAATCGTAAATCCAGGCGGCACCGGAACACCCGCCCGCGACATCTCCGCCAGACCGGCGCCCTTGCCGCCCAGCGTATCTTTCATCTTGCCGTCGCCGTCGGCCTTGCCGCCGCCAAACGAGTACACGTACTTCTTCATTCGGTCTGATCTCTCCTGGTTAAACTGATGCAATGGGCCGGAACACTATTGCTGTTGGGTCACGATTTCGGAGAAATCCGCAATCGCGGAGAACTCCGTGAGAAGGACAAATAACAATGTTAGCCGATTCCGGCGCACCGCTTCATCCTTGGTGTCCACGCGCACCTTGTCGAAGAACAAATCCACCGCCGGACGCAGCGTCGCGATCTCTCCCAGCGAATCCGTGTAGCTCGCCGAAAGCCGCCCCTTCACCCGCACATACGCCCCGTGCAACTCCGCCTCGGGACCCGCCTCCAGCAGCCCCTCCTCAATCACTCCGCCCTCACTCACTCCGGCCTGCTTCAGCATGTTCTTGATCCGCTTGAAGCTCACCGCCAACGGCTCGAAGTTCTCACCCGCCCGCACCGCATGCAGCGCCGCCAGCCGGTGCCCCACGTCCTTCAGATTGCTCCACCCCGCCCCCAGCACCGCGTTCACCTCGTCATACGGATAACCCCGCACGTCCCGGAAGTAGTACCGCACCCGGTCCAGGAAGAACTCCCGCAGAGCATCATCCCCGCCGGTCAGCGCCTCCATCCCGAGATCAACCGACCCCTCAACCAGAATCCGCACCACACCCTGAGCCGCCCTCCGCAGCGCAAACGGATCCTTCGATCCCGTCGGTATCAGCCCGATCCCAAAACAGCCCCGCAGCGTGTCCACCCTGTCCGCCAGCGAGACCAGCTCACCCTCCACCGTCGCCGGCATCGCATCCTCCATGCTCGCCGGCCGGTACTGATCGTAGATCGCCCGCCACACCGCCTCCGGCTCGCCCTGCGCCGCCGCATACCGGCCGCCCACCTGACCCTGCAGCTCGGTGAACTCCTTCACCATCTCGCACGTCAAATCCGTCTTCGCCAGCAGCGCCGCCCGCTGAGCGTTCTCATCCCCGCCCAACTCGCGCACCAGCGCCACGTTCCGCTCCGTCTTCGCGTAATAGGACCCCAGCTTCGCCTGGAACGTCACATTCCGCAAATCCTCCACCCGATCCCCCAACGGCCGCTTCTGGTCCACCTCCCAGAAAAACCGCGCGTCGTTGAACCGCGCCCGCAGCACCCTCTCATTCCCATGCCGCACCAGCCCCTCCGGGTCCCCGGCCGTATTCATCACGGCCACAAAGGCGGGCGCCAGCGACCCGTCCTCGTTCTCCACCGCGAAGTACTTCTGGTGATGCCGCATCACCGTCACCAGCACCTCTTCCGGCAGCGCCAGATACGCCCGGTCGAACTCCCCCGTGATCGTCGCCGGAAACTCCGTGATGTGGGTCAGCGTATGCAGCAGCGCCGCATCCTTCTTCACCCGCGTCCCGCCGATCCCCGCCACGATTCGCCGCTCACGGTCCGCCGCCGCCAGAACCACTCCGTTCTCCCGCAGCCGCTCCTCGTAATCGCCAATCGTCACCGCCACCGCCGCCCGGCCCATCACCCGGTGGCCGCGCGTCACATCCCCCGCCCGCACCCCCGCAATCTCGAACGGCACCACCTCATCCCCCAGCAGCGCCACCAGCCACCGGATCGGCCGGATGAACCGCGGCGATTTCCGCCGGTCCGCCATGTTCCAATACATCGTCTTCGGCCACGGAATGCCCGTAATCACGCCCGGCAGCGCCGCCGCCAGCATCTCCCCGGCCGCCGCACCCGTCACCTGCCGCCGCACCGAGTAGTATTCGCCCTTCGCCGTCGCCACCACTTCCAGCGCTTCCACGGCCACGCCCATCTTGCGAGCAAATCCCTGCACGGCCCCCGCCGGCGCGGCCTTCGGCGGCCCGCTCACAATCTCCTCGGAATCCGCCTGCCGCGGCATCACGTCCGCGCCGAAAATCGCCAGCCGCCGCGGCGTCGCTTCCGCACGGCTCACCCGCCCGCCCAACGGAGCAAGCAGTTTGTTCACCTCGGCGCTCAAATGCTCCAGCGCCGGGCCAATCATCCAATCCGGAATCTCTTCCGAACCAACCTCCAGCAGAAAGGGGAGCCCAGGCATCTTAGGCAGCCTCCCCATTGGCGGCCGTCTGCTGATGCAGCCACGCCTGCGCCGTGCCCACCGCCAGCTTCCGCACCCGCCCAATCACCCCCACCCGCTCCGTCACACTGATCGCCCCCCGGGCATCCAGCAGGTTGAACAGGTTCGAACACTTCAGCACCTGATCGTAGGTGGGCAGCAGCGGGAACCGCTGCCGGTCGGGATACTTCTTATACGCCTCCAGCAGCCGCGAGCACTCCTTCTCATGCAACTCAAAAAGCTGCCACAGCGTCCCGATGTCCGCCATCTCGAAGTTGTACACCGAAAACTGCCGCTCCTCCGCCAGCCGCACATCGGCATAGCTGAACTCGGGCGTCCACCGTATGTCGTAGACGCTCTCGCGATTCTGCAGGAACGCCGCCAGCCGCTCCAGCCCATAGGTGATCTCGGCCGGAACCAGTTCCAGATCCACCCCGCCGCACTGCTGAAAGTAGGTGAACTGCGTGATCTCAAGACCATCCAGCATCACCTGCCACCCAATCCCCCAGGCCCCCAGCGTCGGCGACTCCCAGTTGTCCTCTTCAAACTTGATATCGTGCTTCGAAAGATCGATCCCGATCGCCTCCAGGCTCGCCAGATACTGCTCCAAAATATCGTCCGGCGACGGCTTCAAAATCACCTGAAGCTGCGAATGCTTGTACAACCGGTTCGGATTCTCGCCATACCGCCCATCGGCCGGCCGCCGGCTCGGCTGCACATAAGCCACCCGGTACGGCTTCGCATCCAAAACCCGTAGAAAGGTCTCCGGACACATCGTGCCGGCGCCAACCTCCACGTCATACGGCTCCTGAATCACACAGCCGCGTTCCGCCCAATAGCTCTTGAGCTTAAAGATAGTCTGCTGGTAGGTGTCCATGCGGGGGAACTTCAATTGTCGCAGGATCGCGGGCCGGCTGGGGCACTCAAACGGTCGCGGGGTGAATTGGCGTGATGCCTGGGTACCGTTCAAAGTCTTGAACGTTGAAGGTCAGTATGCAGGTGATGTTGTGGACAATCATGGCGGCAACCAACCTGGCGTCATGGCACTTCTTGCCTGAAACTCGGCACCCCGTGACCAGCCTCCGCCATTCCAGGTACACCGAGCTCGTTTCCTCGCTCAGCCGCACAACGGTGGCCTCCACCCGCGATAGCGCGCGGTCGGCCTGATCGGGCCTCAGGCCAAGGCCGTTGGTCGATACCGGTCTGGTACACACCGCCCAAAACTCAATCAGATTCTGGCTTGTCACGCACAGCGTATCCCCGCGTTCCAGGATCTTTCGCACCGAGCCTCGGCTCAGGCCGTACTGCTCATGGCCGCGATCTATCTCTCGAAGCAGCACGTTGGTATCAGCGAGAATTCGCACCACTACCACTCGTCTTCGCGTGTGTAAATGCTCTCGCGGCTCATCGCATAATCCGTGAGATGCGGCGTGCCCTCCGGAACAATGTCGGCTGCCTCATCCAAAAGCCGGTCTATCTCTGCCAAAGAGAGCCTCGGCCCCGGCGCCTCCACAACGCCCCCAAGACGTTCTTGAACGTACTCGCGCAGCGAAATACCGCGAGCTTCGGCCTCGGCACTCAACCGTGCCTCCAGTTCTTCCGGAAGTTCAAGTGTGATAGCCATCTTCGGAACCTGCTTCCAGTGTATCAGCGCCAAGTCTTTCCGGGCTCATCTCCGAAACGAGGCCCGGCGCGCTCTGGCATTATTAGCAGGGAACCGTTGCAACGGAGGGAGGCAGGAAGTGCTGTACTCGGAAAGGGCTGGCATCGGCCCGATGCGCGTAAAAGAGAAACTCGATTACGCCTGCGCGCGGGGCCTGCTCGTCACACTAACCCGCTTTTCTCACGGCATCTGATCGCAGCCCAAACTGACGCCGCGGACAAGCTCGAAATGACTCGTGCGGATCCTCCGCGGGTGTCTCGGTCAGAAATTTGCGGCAAAATGGCTGCCGCAT
>Ga0194132_10005798_pt1 | contig 19658 bp, 19 predicted proteins | sample TA2KigOf80mmetaG_FD_148612 | JGI IMG/M metagenome (GOLD analysis project Ga0194132, IMG submission 148612) | Freshwater microbial communities from Lake Tanganyika, Tanzania - TA2015054 Kigoma Offshore 80m | ecosystem: Environmental > Aquatic > Freshwater > Lake | place: Tanzania: Lake... | reverse complement strand
CAAGGCCGATCCGGTCCGCGACCTGGCGCTGATCGCCGTGGCGGCGGTGCCGGCGCACGCCGTACCGCTGCCACTCGGTACGATGGGCGAGGTACAGATCGGCGCCGACGTCCATGCCATCGGCCATCCGGCGACCGAGACCTGGTCCTACACCAAGGGCCTGATCAGCCAGATTCGTCCGGGCTACCAATGGCAGACCGACGCCGGCGTCCAGCATCGCGCCGACGTGATCCAGACGCAGACGCCGATCAACCCGGGCAACTCCGGCGGTCCATTGATCGGCGACAGCGGCCGCATGATCGGCATCAATTCGTTCAAAGCTCAGGGCGAAGGCCTCAACTTCGCGGTCAGCGTCGGCGAGATCGACCGATTCCTGGCGGCGGCGCAGAAAGGCGAATTCGATCCCAAGCCGGCCGCCGCCCGCAAGGAGACGTGCAAGCCCCAGCTGCTGTCGGAGGGACGCGACGCCAAGCTCGCCGCCTTCGTGCAGTACGCCGACTTCTTCTGCACCGGCAAGGCCAACGCCATGCTGGTAGTGCCGGACGACAAGTCGAAAGAAGCCTGGGTCTCGCTCGATACCAACGGCGATGGCGAGATCGACGCCGTGATCTACGACCTCGATCGCGACGGCAAATGGGACATCTCGTACTGGGATACCGACTTCGACGGCAAACCCGACCTCATCGGCCATCACCCCGACGGAAGTCTTTTGCCGTCGCGCACCGAGAAGTTCAGGCCTGGAGCCGCGCCCGGACCGCCGGCGAGAGGACGCCGCTGAGGAGCCGATGCCGGCAGGCCGCTCGGCGCGGTGGCCTGGTCTAGCCTTCGTCCACGCCGAACGCCTGGCGCATCGCCTTCACGCCCTCCTGGTGCGGCGTCCACAGGCGGCCGCCGACCACGCCGCCATCGACCACCAGGTCGTGGCCGTTGATGAAGGTCGATTCGTCGGAGGCGAGGAAGACCGCGGCATGGCCGATGTCGTCGACGCTGCCGGCGCGCGGGATCGGCTGCATCTTGGCCATGATGGCCTTCATGGACTCGGCGAAGGCGTCGGCCTTGTCGGGGGCGAGCCCGAGCGCCTTGGCGAAGATGCCGGTGGCGATGCCACCCGGCGAGATCGAATTGCAGCGCACGCCCTTCTCGCCGAGCTGCATGGCGGTGCAGACGGTCAGATGATTCACCGCCGCCTTGGCGGCGCTGTAGATCATCGACGTCGAGTAGCCGGCGCGGCGGCCGGCGATGCTGCCGTTGTTGACGATGCTGCCGGAACCCTGCTTCATCATGATCGGCGCGGCATGCTTCATGCCCAGCATGACCGAGCGCACCAAGGTGGCCATCGCTGCATCGAAGCCCTCGACCGGGATGGTCTCGATGCCGCCCACCGGTGCCGGCCCGCCGGCGTTGTTGAACAGGCAGTCGAGCCGGCCCCACTTGGAGAGGCAGGCCTGGAACATCGCGACCACGTCGGCTTCCCGGGTGGCGTCGGCCTTCACGAACAAGCACTTGTCCTTGCCCAGCGCCGTCTCGAGGGTGCGGCCCAGGTCCTCGCGCCGACCGGTCGCCACCACTCGCGCGCCTTGCTGGACGAACAGCTCGACGGTGCGCCGGCCGATGCCGCTGGTCGCCCCGGTGATGACCGCAACCTTGCCGTCGAGCCTGCCCATGGATTTCTCCCCCACTTCGTTCGCCAGGGATGATACACCACCGCCGACAAGGAGACGCAAATGGCGGTATTGGGCATCCTGGGCGGCAGCGGCATCTACGAAATCGCCGGCCTCAAAGACGCGACATGGCGGCGCGTCGCCTCACCGTTCGGCGAGACGTCCGACGAGTTCCTGTGCGGCGTGCTGGATGGGCTCAAGGTCGTGTTCGTGCCGCGCCACGGCCGCGGCCACCGCCACTCGCCGACCTCGATCAACTACCGGGCCAACATCGATGCGCTGAAGCGCTGTGGTGTCACCGATATCCTGTCCTTGTCGGCCTGCGGTTCGCTGCGCGAGGACCTGCCCCCCGGGCATTTCGTGGTGGTCGACCAATTCATCGACCGCACCTTTGCGCGCGACAAGAGCTTCTTTGGCGACGGCCTGGTCGCACACGTGTCGATGGCGCATCCGACCTGCAACCGGCTGGCCGAGGCGGTGCATGCCTGCGCCAAGCAAGCCGGGTTCCCGATCGAGTTCGGCGGCACCTACCTCGCGATGGAGGGCCCGCAATTCTCCAGCCTGGCCGAATCGCGGCTCTACCGCAGCTGGGGTTGCGACGTCATCGGCATGACCAACATGCCGGAGGCCAAGCTCGCCCGCGAAGCGGAGATCTGTTACGTCACCGTCGCCATGGTCACCGACTTCGATTGCTGGCATCCCGATCACGACCATGTGCAAGTGACCGACGTGGTGCGTGTCCTTCAAGAGAACGCCGAGAAGGCCAAGACACTGGTCAAGATGGTGGCGCCGCGGCTGAAGGCGGCGCGGCCCGCCCCTTGCCCGGCCGGCTGCGATCGCGCCTTGGAGTATGCCTTGATCACCGCGCCGGCCGCCCGCTCGCCCGCGATGGCCAAGAAACTCGAGGCGGTCGCCGGGCGCGTCCTGAAAGGGTGAGTCAGATCACCGGCGCCAGACGGTGCGCCACCAGAGAGGCGTAGCGCGCCGCAACCGGCAGGAAGGCTCGGAAGTCGAGATGGCTTTCGACGCCGGCGAGATCGCTGAGACAGCGCACGTTGACGAAGGGAATGTCGTCGCCCCAGCGCCGCGCCACTTGTGCCACCGCGCCGCCTTCCATCTCGACGGCCTGCGCGCCGAACTCGACATGGAGCCGCCGGCGCAACGTCTCGGAGTTGACGAAGCTGTCGCCGGTCAGGATGGCGCCGAAATGCACGGCCGGCAGGCGCCGGCCGACCCCCACGGCTTCCGGCAGCGGTTCGAGGACCAAGCCTCGCGCGACCACACGCAATCGCTCCGTCAGGCCATCGTCCATTCGGTAGCCCGGGGTCGACTCCTCGCCGAGCGACGGCCGGCTGCCGGGCTGGATGGTGCGAAAGCTGCTCTCGCGTTGCGTACCATAATCGTGCTGGGTGTTGCTGGCGCCGATCACCACATCGCCGACGCCCAACGCCGGATCGAGGCCGCCCGCCACGCCGCACATCAAAAGCGCCCGGCAGTCGAAGCGATCGAGCAGCAAGGCGGTCGCCACGCCGGCATTGACCTTGCCCGGTCCCGATTCGACGAATACCGCGTCGCGGCCGGCGATCGCACCGCGCCAGAAGCCGTGCCCTCCGATCTTGTCGATGCGGCCGGGCCGTTCGCAGAGATCGGCAAGCTCCTCGGGCAGGGCTGATATCACCCCCAAAAGCCTGTTTGCCATGGCCGAATGGGTTATAAGGTCGCCGCCTTCACCGCAACCGATCGAATGCCCGCTCCTCTGCCGTCCCATCAGGTGCTACGCGCCGCCTGCACCGACTTCGCCCGCGCCGCCGCGCGCGAGATCATGCGCATCTATGCCGGCGACCTCGGCGAGCGCACCAAGGCCGACAAGAGCCCGGTAACCGATGCCGACCATGTCGCCGAGGCGGTCATTGTCGAGGGCCTGCGCCGGCTGACACCCGGAACGCCGGTCGTGGCCGAAGAGGAGATGGCGGCGGGCCGCGTGCCGCAACTCGACGGCGGGCCGTTCTGGCTGGTCGATCCGCTCGACGGCACCAAGGAATTCATCAAGAGGAACGGCGAATTCACGGTCAACATCGCCCTGGTCGAAGCCGGGCAGCCGACGCTCGGCGTCGTGCTGGCGCCGGCCACCGATACGCTGTGGCGCGGCGCTGCCGGCCTCGGCGCCGACAAGAGCGACAAAGGCGGCGCCTTCGCCGCCATCCATACGCGCGACGCGCCGCCACAGGGCCTCACCGCCTGCGCCAGCCGCAGCCATGCGATCTACAGCGATCTCGACATCTGGTTTCGCAACAACAACATCACCGTGGCCGATCGCGTGCAGGCGGGCTCATCGCTGAAGTTCTGCCTGATCGCCGAAGGCAGGGCCGACATCTATCCGCGCTTCGGGCCGACCAGCGAATGGGACACGGCGGCAGGCCACGCCGTGCTGGAGGCTGCCGGCGGGGAGGTGGTGACGACCGATGGCCGGCCGCTCGGCTACGGCAAGCCGACCTTCCGCAATCCGCATTTCATCGCCCGCAGCAAGGCGGCGCGGTGAGCATCGAAGCGGCGGCCCGGCTGATTCGCGAAGGCGAGCTGGTCGCCTTTCCGACCGAGACGGTTTACGGGCTGGGCGGCGACGCCACCAACGAACGGGCAGTCGCCAAGATCTTCGAGGCCAAGGGCCGTCCGCGGTTCAATCCGTTGATCTGCCATGTCGCCGACGCGGCCGACGCGCCGCGCTTCGTACGCTGGAACGCCACCGCGGAGGTGCTGGCCGGGCATTTCTGGCCGGGCCCGCTGACGCTGGTGCTGCCGCGCCGCGATGGCTCGCCGATCGCCCTCCTGGCAACGGCCGGCCTCGACACGGTGGGCATTCGCGCACCGGCCCATGCCATGGCGCAGGCGTTGATCCGCGCCGCCGGCCGGCCGATCGCCGCACCGTCGGCCAACCGCAGCGGCGCCGTCAGCCCGACACGCGCCGAGCATGTGAAGGAGTCGTTGGGCGATCGCGTCAAACTCGTCCTCGACGGCGGGCCGTGCGCGGTCGGCCTCGAATCGACCGTGCTCGATCTCACGACGTCGGCACCGACGCTGTTGCGGCCGGGCGGTGCCACGCGCGAGGCGATCGAGGCGGTGATCGGGCCGGTCGCGTTGAGCGATGGGGTCGAGGGCGGCGACAGCGCCCGCAAGTCGCCCGGCCAGCTCGAAAGCCACTACGCCCCCAGCCGCGCGCTGCGCCTGCGCGCAAGCAGCGTCGCGACCGACGAGGCACTGCTCGCCTTTGGCCGCAATCCGCCGGCCGGTGCTCGTCAGACCCTCAATCTCAGCCCGACCGGCGATCTCACCGAGGCCGCCGCCAACCTGTTCGCCATGCTGCGCCTGCTGGATCGCCCCGGCATCAGCCGCATTGCGGTCATGCCAGTTCCGGAGACCGGGCTTGGCCTGGCGATCAACGACCGGCTGCGCCGGGCGGCGACGGATGACGCCGAGCGCCGCGGACAGTAGGCTGACGACAAAGCGAGGACCAATGCCCGATACCTTCACGCCGCCCGCCATCCCGACCACGCCGGTGACGCCGGCCATCCTGGACGGCCTGCGCACCATCGTGGGCGACAAGGGCCTGATCCTGGACGAACAGGGCAAGGAGCCGTTCGTACGCGACTGGCGGGGCACGTTGATCGGCACGGCCGCCGTGGTGGTTCGCCCCGGTAACACCGACGAAGTCGCCAAGGTCGTAAAGCTCTGCTTCGATCATGGCATCGCCATCGTGCCGCAAGGCGGCAATACCGGCCTGATGGGTGGCGGCACGCCCTATCCCGGCCACACCGGCATCCTGCTGTCGCTTGGCCGCATGAACAAAGTGGTCGAGGTCGATGTGGTCGGCTACAGCATGACGGTCGAGGCGGGCTGCGTGCTGCAAACCCTGCAGGAGACGGCGGCGAGCCACGACCGCTTCTTTCCGCTCAGCCTCGGCGCCCAGGGTTCATGCATGATCGGCGGCAACCTGTCGACCAACGCCGGCGGCGTGCAGGTGCTGCGCTACGGCAATGCCCGCAACCTGGTGCTGGGGCTGGAGGTCGTGCTGCCCAACGGCGAGGTGTGGAACGGCCTGCGCTCGCTCAAGAAGGACAACACCGGCTATGACCTGAAGCACCTGTTCATGGGCGCCGAAGGCACGCTTGGCGTCATCACCAAGGCGGTGCTGAAGCTGTGGCCGGCGCCCAAGGACGTGGCCACCGCCTGGCTCGCGGTGCGCGACCCGCAGGCGGCCATCGAAATCCTGTCCGAGGCGCATGCTGCGTCGGAGGACAATGTCGGGTCGTGCGAGCTGATGAGCCGCGCCGGCACCGACATGGTGTTGCGCCACATCCCGGGCGTCCAGGATCCCCTCAAGGCCGACACCAACTGGTTCCTGCTGCTCGAGTGGTCCTCGTCGCGGCCCAAGGCCGACGGCGCGGAGGGTATGGCCGAGAAGATGGAGCAGTTCCTGGCCGACCAGATGGAGGCCGGCCGCGTGCTCGACGCCGTGATCGCCCAGAACGAAGCGCAGGCCCGCAACATGTGGGTGATCCGCGAATCGGTGGCGCCGGCCTCGCGCGCCGAAGGTGGCGGTCTCAGCTTCGACGTCTCGGTCGCGACCTCCAAGGTTCCGGCCTTCATCGATCAAGGGGTCAAGGCGGTGCTCGACATCCTGCCCAGCATCCGCCCCTACCCGCTCGGTCACATCGGCGACGGCAACATCCATTTCTCCTTCATGGCGCCCAAGGGCATGGACCGCGAGACGTTGCGCCAGTACTCGCCGGCCATCACCCGCGCCGTGAACGACCTGGTGCGCGACATGGCGGGCTCGATCTCGGCCGAGCACGGCATCGGCATCGAGAAGATCGACGAGCTGGCGCACTACCGCTCCAAGATCGAACTCGACACCATGCGAGCGTTGAAGCGCGCCATCGATCCCAAGAACATCATGAACCCGGGGAAGATCCTGAGGCTGTGACCGACTTCATCGGCAAACTGCGCGGCATCGTCGGTGAGCGCGGATTGATCACCGAGGAGGACGCCAAGCATCCTTACCTCACCGACTGGCGCGACAACTACCTCGGCACGGCGCTCGCCGTCGTGCGGCCAGGCACGACCGAGGAGGTGGCGGCGGTAGTCGGGCTGTGCATCGACGACAAGGTCGCGGTCGTGCCGCAAGGCGGCAACACCGGCATGATGGGTGGCGGCACGCCGCACCGCGACGGCCGCGAGATCGTGCTGTCGCTCAATCGCATGAACCGCGTCATCGAGGTCGATGCCATCGGCTACACCATGACGGTCGAGGCGGGTGTCATCCTGAAGACCATCCAAGATCGCGCCGCAGAGCACGACCGGCTGTTCCCTCTGAGCCTCGCCGCCGAGGGAAGCTGCACCATCGGCGGCAACCTCTCGACCAATGCCGGCGGCGTGCAGGTGCTGCAATACGGCAACGCCCGCCAGCTGGTGCTCGGGCTGGAAGTGGTGACGCCGCAGGGCGAGATCTGGAACGGCCTGCGTGCGCTCAAGAAGGACAATACCGGCTACGACTTGCGCGACCTCTATCTCGGCGCCGAGGGCACGCTCGGCATCATCACCAAGGCGGTGCTGAAGCTCTGGCCGAAGCCCAAGGACGTCGCCACCGCCTGGACCGCCGTGCGCGACCCGCAGGCCGCCGTGACACTGCTGAGCGGCGCCCACGCCGCGAGCGAGGACAATGTCACGTCCTGCGAGCTGATGGCGCGCCAGGGCATCGACTTCGTACTGAAGCACAACCCCGGCGCCACCGACCCTCTGACCGAGCGCCACGATTGGTATGTGCTGCTGGAATGGTCGTCGACGCGCTCGCGGCGCGCCGGTGACAACGCCACTGGCCTTGCCGAGAAGATGGAAGCCTATCTCGGCGAGGCCATGGAAAGCGGCCTGGTGGTCGACGCCGCGATCGCGCAGAACGAGGCGCAGGCCCGCGCCTTCTGGGCGCTGCGCGAGAACCACACCGAGTCGCAGAAGCGCGAAGGCCCGTCGATCAAGCACGACATTTCCGTGTCGGTGAGCAAGATCCCCGCCTTCATGACCGAGGGCCTGCAGGCCATGAAGCGGGTCCTGCCGGAGTGCCGGCCGGTGCCGTTCGGCCATGTCGGCGACGGCAACATCCACTTCAACTGCATGGCGCCGGCGGGCTGGGACAGGGCACGATTCGCACCCCACATCGAGCCGATCAGCGCGGCGGTCTACGACCTGGTCGTGGCCCATGGCGGTTCGATCTCGGCCGAGCACGGCATCGGCCAGCTCAAGGTCGACGAACTGGCGCACTATCGCAGCCGGGTCGAACTCGACACCATGCGCGCCATCAAGCGGGCCCTTGATCCGCAGAACCTGATGAATCCCGGCAAAATCGTTCGGATATGACAGGGGCGGCAGCCCTCGGTCATTCCCGAACGGTACCAACGACGACTTCGAGCGTACGGAGGTCCGCCATGCTTGACACCCATGCCCGACAACCGAAAGCCGCGCCGCAACGGCGCGCACTCGCCTTCCGGGGACGTCTACCATGAGCAGCACCAAGCCCAAGACCGCGATCGTCACCGGTGCGGCGCGCGGCATCGGTCGCAGTTGCGCCCTCGAGCTTGCGGCGCGCGGCTACGACATCGCCCTGGTCGACCTGCTGGAGCCCGAGATGAAACGCACCGCGGGCGAGATCGAGGCGCTGGGCCGGCGAGTGCTCGCTTACACCGCCGACGTCACCGCCTTCGGCCGAGCGCACGACATTGCAGGTGACGTCGCCGGCCGCTGGGGCACCATAGGCTTCCTGCTGAACAATGCCGGCGCCTCCAACCCCAAGGGCATTCTCGACATCAAGGAGGAGGAGTTCGACCGCACCATCGCGGTCAACCTCAAGAGCTGTTTCAACTACGTCCACGCCGTGGCGCCGATCATGTTGAAGCAAGAGACCGGCGGGCGCATCGCCAGCATGTCGTCGCTGAATGCGCTGTCGGGCGGCGTCACCAGCGCCGTCAGCAAGCACTCCTACGCGGCGGCCAAGGCCGGTATCCTGGGCCTCACCCGATCACTCGCCAAGGAACTCGGCCCCAAGATCATGATCAATGCCATCTGCCCCGGCGTGATCGAGACCGAGCTGGCCAGTGGTCTCACCAAGTCGCGCGGGCCGGAGCTGATGAAAGGCATCGCGCTCGATCGTCTGGGCAAGCCTGCCGACGTGGCTCAGCTCGTGGCCTTCCTCGCCACCGCCGAGCCCTGCTTCATCACCGGCCAGCACTTCGTGATCGACGGCTTCCAGTGGTCGTGTTGAGGGAGGAACCGAAGTTTAGAACATTATGAGTTTAGCTGGAATCAGCTGAACTCATAATGCCTGCTGCAACACGCAACACCGCTGCGCGCGAATGAGATGAAGTGGAACCGCTTGCGGTTCCACTTCATCTCATTCCGCTCTAGGGGCGCCGGCCATCTTCGGTGCGGCGATCGACGATCTCGTACTGCACGTCGATCACCTTGCGCTCGGATCGCTCCGGCGACGACGGCGCTGGGGTACGACCGAACAGGCTGGCCAGCCACTGCCGCGCCTTGATGCCCAGAATCGCCACCACGACCAGCGCCGCCACCGCTGCGATCACGGCAAAACCCAGCACCGCCAGCACGACCAGCGCCACCAGGCCGACGATCGCCTGTAGCCAGACCCGCGCCGGCAGGCGGGCGAGCATCTCGAGGAACTGCTTGCCGTTCATGACGCCCAACGCTTCTCGAAGTCCCACACCTCGGCGAATCCCATCAACTCGTGCATGCCGCGATATTGCGGCACCTCGACGCCGGCGCTGGTGCCGCTCTGCTGCAGGTGCGTCCAGGCGCGTCGCATCGCTTCGGCGGCAACGCTGAAGCCCAGTCCTGGATAGATGGCGATGTCGAAGCCCCACTGTCGCAGTCGATCGACCTCGACTCGCGGTGTCTTGCCGAACTCCACCATGTTGGCGAGTAGCGGCTTGCTCACCTCGCGGCCGATGCGCTCGAGCTCGGCTTCGCTTTCCGGCGATTCGACGAAGATCACGTCGGCGCCGGCCTCTTCATAGAGTCGAGCTCGCCGCAGCGCCTCATCGAGCCCGTGCGCGGTCCGGGCGTCGGTTCGCGCCACGATCAGGGTCTCGGAGTGGCGGCGTGCCTCGGCTGCGACCTTGATCTTGAGCACCATCTCCTCGGCCGGCACGACACGGCGGCCCGGCGTGTGGCCGCACTTCTTGGGCATCTCCTGGTCCTCGATCTGGATCGCCGCCACGCCTGCCGCCTCGTAGCCGCGCACCGTGCGCTGGACGTTGAGCAGCCCGCCATAGCCGGTATCGGCATCGGCGATCAGCGGCGTCTGCACCACCGAGCAAATCATCTCGGCGCGCCCTACCATGTCGGAATAGGTGGCAAGCCCCGCATCGGGCAAGCCCAGCATCGAGGCCGTCGCGCCGTAGCCCGTCATATAAAGCGCCGGAAAGCCCATGCTATCGGCAACCCGCGCCGAGATGCCGTCGTAGATACCTGGTGCCAGGATGAACTCGCCCGTCGCCAGCTTGTAGCGCAGTGCGCGTGCCTTTTCGTTGCCTGCCATGTGCTGTCCCCGTTGCGTCGGGAGATGCTAGAGCGGAATGAGATGAGATGGAACCGCATGCGGTTCCATTTCATCTCATTCGCGCGCAGCGGCGTTGCGTGTTGCAGCAGGCATGATGGGTTCAGCTGATCCCAGCTGAACCCATGATGTTTTACCGCACCTTGGGCGTGGCAACGCGCAAATTCGCTTGCGGCCGACGGGCATTTCGCCCGTCGGCAGCCGCCGATGCTCTGCGGCCGGTCGCTGGCGATCACCGCCAGTCCCGCGTCGATGCCGGCCAGCACGCCGGGCGCGAAGCCCGCGGGCTTCAGGTTCGCCAAGGGCTCGTAGGTGTCGTTCAGCATGCGGTCGAAAGCCGATGGCGGCACTCGACCGGCGATCGCGTGATAGAGGGTGGCAGACAGACCGTAGATGTCGGTCCACGGGCCCTGCTTGGCCGAGGTCATCTGCTCGGCCGCCGCGTAACCCGGCGTGAAGATCGCCGTCAACGCCGTGCTGCGACCGGCCATCGCTGCACGCGAGGCGCCGAAATCGATCAGGGTCGGATTGCCCGTCGCGTCGAGCAGGATGTTGGCGGGCTTGATGTCGCGATGCAGGAAGCCGGCCGTGTGCACCTGCTCGAGCCCGTCGAGCAGCGGCCACAGGATGCGATCGACCTCCTCGGGCGAGAGCTTGCCGTCCTGGGCAATGCGCTCCTCAAGCGTGCGACCGCTCAGAAGCTCCATCACGATATATGCCGTGCCATTGGCTTCGAGGTAGTCGAACACCTTCACGATCGCCGGCACATGGTGAAGGCTCGCCATGGTGCGACCTTCAGTGACGAAGCGCTCACGGCCCCAGCCGAAATCGTCGGCCATCTTGGTGGTGCGCGGCAGCACCGTCGTGCCGTCCTGGCGCACCGCCAGCGCCGAGGGCAGATACTCCTTGATCGCCACCTCGCGGCCGAGCTGCACGTCACGGGCGCGATAGGTGATGCCAAAGCCGCCTTGGCCCAGCACCGCCACGATCTCGTAGCGGCCGATCGTCTGACCGGGCCGCAGGGTGACGTAGTCGACCTGCGACGGCTCGCCGGTCGGCTGCCCTGCGATCTGCGTGGGATCCGTCATGGCGCGGTCGCTAGACGTGATGCACGGTCATGTCGACGTCGCCCAGCCGCAGCTTGTTGCCGGCGTGGAGAGCCGCCGGTTCACCGGCGCGCAACGGCCGGTCGTCGATCGTGGTGCCGTTGGTCGAACCGAGATCCTCGACCTGCACCGCTTCTCCCGCGACGCGCAGGCGGGCATGGCGCCGCGATACGGTGGGATGGGCGACCACCAGGTCGCACTGGTCGGCGGCTCGACCGATGACCATGCCTTCCGCATGGCTCATCAGCTTCTGCAAAGTGATCTCGAACGTATATTTGGTCTTGGTCGAATCGCCGCCTTCAAAGCGCAGCGTGACATGCGGCACCATGCGCGTCGTGGTGCCGACCGGCACTTCGGACTCGGCCGTCCGGACGTGGAAAATCTGGACGGGCCGGCTGACGTTCTTCAGCTTCTGCTCGCCGCCATCGACGAAGGCGTACTCGATACGCAGTTCCACCAGATCGCGCACGGCGCGCGATACGGCAATGCCGCCGGGCTCGGCCAGGGCTTGGATACGGGCGGCAAGATTGACGCCGTCGCCGAAGATGTTCTGGTCCTCGTCGTCGATGATGACCTCACCCAGATGCACGCCGATGCGAAACAGCATGCGCTGGTCGGGATCGAGCGTGCCGTTGAACCGCGCCATGCGCTCCTGGATGTCGATCGCCGCCGCGACGGCGGTGACCGCCGAGCCGAACTCGGCCAGCATAGCGTCGCCCGCGGTGCCGACCAGCCGACCATTGCCGGCGTCGATGGCCGGCCGCCAGACCTCGACCTGCGCCGACTTCAGGTGCCGGAAGGTCCGCGTCTCGGCACCCTCCATCATGCGGGTGAAGCCCGCGAGGTCGGCGTGCACGATGGCGGCGAGGCGGCGTTTCATCGGTCGGCGCGCCTATCGCCCCTTGAAGGCCGGCGCCCGCCGCTCGCGCAGCGCCGCGAGCCCTTCGCGCAAATCGTCCGATGTCGCACACTGGCGGATATTCTGGCGGATGGCTGGCACGTCCGGCTCGGCCTGGGCGTATTGCTCGATGGCGCGTTTCATGTTGGCCATGGAAAGCGGCGCCAACATGGCAAGGCGACCGGCGATCTCGGCGACTTTGGCCTGGAAGTCGGCGCGATCGACCAGCCAATCGAGATAGCCCACAGTGACCAGATCGGTGTCGGAAAACTCCTCCGACAGCAGGAAGGCGCGCTTGGCGAAGCTCGGGCTGACCTTCTGGGTGTAGCGGCGCAGGCCGCCGGGATAGTAGTGCAGGCCGAACCGCGCGGCCGGCATGAAAAAGCGCATGCCTTTGACACCGAGGCGGAAGTCGCAGGCCAGAGCGAGATCGGTCGCGCCGCCATAGACGCCGCCATTCAGGGCGCACAAAGTCGGCATGCGCATCGCCTCGATGCGGTCCATCACCGTCTCGAAACCGCTGTCGTTGGCGGCCTCGGGCTTACGCTGCCCCGCCGGGATCGAGCCAAGATCGTAGCCCGAGCAGAAGCTCTTCTCGCCGGCTCCGGTGATCACCGTGACCCGCACAGCCGGGTCGGCATCGGCCTTCTCCACGGCCGCCAGCAGCAGCGCAAGGCCGGCCGGATCGAGACGGTTGTGCTTGGCGGGATCGTTCAGCGTGATCGTGGCGCGCGGGCCGTCGATGGCGAGCAGGACAGTGTCGGTCATGATCCGCCAAAATACCCGAGCCGGTCGCCAAAAGCGACCAAGCGCGGCATATTGCGGTCGGGAGGAAAACATATGACCTATACCGCTCCGCTGGCGGACATGCGTTTCGCGTTGCGCGAAGTGGCCGGCCTGCAGCGCGTCGCCGCCCTGCCGGGCTACGAGCATGCGACGGACGACACCATCGATGCCGTGTTGGAGGAAGCGGCCAAGCTTGCCGGCAATGGCCTGGCGCCGCTCAATCGCGAGGGCGACAAGGTGGGCGCCAAGCTGGAGAACGGCGTCGTGCGCACGGCGCCGGGCTTCGCCGGAATCTACAAGGAATTCGTCGACGGCGGCTGGAACTCCCTGCCCTTCGATCCGGAGTTCGGCGGCCAGGGCATGCCGTGGCTGCTGGCTGCGACGGTGCAGGAGATGTGGCAGGCCGCCAACATGGGCTTCGGTCTGGTCCTGTTGCTGAACCAGGGTGCCATCGACGCCATCCACCATCACGGCTCGCCGCAGCAGAAGGCGACGTATCTGCCCAAGATGATCTCGGGCGAGTGGACCGGGACGATGAATCTCACCGAGCCGCAGGCCGGCTCCGACCTCGCCCAGCTCAAGAGCCGGGCAGTCAAGGCGGGCGACCACTATCGCATCACCGGGCAGAAGATTTTCATCACCTACGGCGAGCACGACATGACCGAGAACATCGTGCACCTGGTGCTGGCGCGCACGCCCGACGCGCCGGCCGGCGTGCGCGGCATCTCGCTGTTCATCGTGCCGAAGTTCCTGCCCGGGGCGGACGGCAAGCCCGGCCAGCGCAACGACCTGCGCTGCGTGTCGCTGGAGCACAAGCTCGGCATCCATGCCAGCCCGACCTGCGTGATGTCGTTCGGTGACGGCGGCGGCGCCGTTGGCTACCTGGTCGGTGAGGAAGGGCGCGGCCTTTCTTACATGTTCACCATGATGAACAATGCCCGGCTGTCGGTCGGCATTCAGGGTCTGGCGATCGCCGAGCGCGCCTACCAGCAGGCTTCGGCGTTCGCCAAGACGCGCGTGCAGTCCAAGGACGACGGCTCGCCCCAGCCCGAACCTGTCGCCATCATCCGTCATGCCGACATACGGCGCATGCTGATGACCATGCGCGCCCAGATCGAGGCGATGCGGGCGTTGGGCTACTACACTGCGGCCGGCATCGACGGCGCGCTGAAACACCCCGATCGCGACGCCGCTCGCAAGATCCAGGATCGAGTCGACCTCCTGATTCCGATCGTCAAGGCGTGGTTCACCGACCTCGGCAACGAGATCGCTTCGCTCGGCGTGCAGGTCCATGGCGGCATGGGCTTCATCGAGGAGACGGGCGCGGCCCAGCATCTGCGCGACGCCCGCATCCTGCCGATCTACGAGGGCACCAACGGCATCCAGGCGCGCGACCTGGTCGGCCGCAAGGTCGCCAAGGACGGCGGCGAGACCATGCTGAGCCTAGTGGCCGAGATGCGGGCGCTCGCCAAGGAGATGACAACGGCGCCCGGTGACGACTTGGCATCCATCCGCTCGTCATTGGGAGCAGCTGCCGACGCCCTGGAAGACGCCACGCGCTGGGTCGCCCAATCGGTCAAGGCCGACCTCGTGGCGGCGCTGGCGGGCTCGGTGCCGTTCCTGCGGCTGGCCGGGACGGCGTTGGGCGGCTGGCTGCTGGCCAAGGGCGCGCTTGCCGCTCAGAGCAAGCTCGCAGGGCGCGACGGCGATCCGACCTTCCTCGAGGCCAAGATCGTGACCGCCCGTTTCTATGCCGAGGTCGTCCTGCCGCCGGCGTTGGCCCAGCTCGGGCCACTCCAGGCAGCGGGCCGTACGGTGTTCGCCCTGCCGGAGGCTCTGCTCTGAATCGTGGCCTGATCGAGCTCGCCGAGGACGAGGCGCGTGCCTTCGCCCAGCGCTTCGACCTGGCTCGTCTCGAGCCAGAATTCCTCGACAATCCCTTCCCGTACTATCACGCGCTGCGCCGCTTCGCGCCGTTGAAGCGCCTGGCCGACGGCAGCGTCTTCCTCTCGCGCTACGCCGATGTCGGTGTCTGCTACCGCGACCCGCATATGAGCTCGGACAAGAAAGCCGAGTTCGGGCCCAAGTTCGGCGTCGGCTCGCCACTCTACCGTCATCACACGACCAGCCTGGTGTTCAACGACCCGCCCCTGCATACGCGGGTGCGCAAGCTGCTGGCCGCGGCCTTCACGCCGCGCGCGCTGGCAAGCCTGCAGCCACGCATTGCCGCCGTGGTCGACGACCTGCTCGATCGTCACGCCGCGCAGCGCCGCATGGACTTGGTCGAGGACTTCGCCTTTCGCCTGCCCGTCGAGGTGATCTGCGACATGCTGGGCGTGCCGGCCGGCGACCGAGCGCCGTTCCGCCGCTATTCGCTCGCCATCCTGGGGGCGCTCGAGCCGGTGGTCGGGCCCGAGCGCCAGGCCGCCGGCAACGCTGCCGTCGCCGAGTTCTCGGCCTATCTCGACGGGCTGATCGCCGAGCGCCGCAAGCGGCCGGCCGACGACCGCGACGTGCTGGGCACGCTGATCCATGGCGAGGTCGACGGCGAACGGCTGAGCCATGAGGAGCTGGTGCAGAACTGCATCTTCCTGCTGAACGCCGGTCACGAGACCACGACCAACCTGATCGGCAACACCGTCGATGCGCTGCTGCGCTTTCCCGACGAGCTGAGACGGGTGAAGGGCGACCCTGCGCTGTTGAAGAGCTGCGTCGAAGAGGGGTTGCGCTTCGAGAGCTCCAATCAACTCGGCAACCGGCGCCTCACCGCCGACCTCGACATCGGCGGCGAGCGACTGGCGGCCGGCACCTACCTCCATATCGGCATCGGCGCCGCCAACCGCGATCCTGCACAGTTCTCCGACCCTGACCGGTTCGACGCCGGACGCGAGCCCAACCGTCACTTCGCCTTCGGGTCGGGCGTGCACATGTGCCTGGGTGCCGTGCTGGCGCGCCTGGAAGGCACCATCGCGATCGGCCGGCTGATCGAGCGATTCGACGGACTCGCCCGCGATGGCGCCTTCGAGCGCGGTGGCCGCGCCCGCTTTCGCGGCTTCAACAGATATCCGATCGCCTGGACAACCTAATCTCGTCGGAAGGCGGACCTCCAGGTCGGCTCTTGTCGTCCTGAGCGTAGCGAAGGATGACGGGCGGCCTACAACGACTTCACCATGTGGACCCGGGTGTAGGGATCGAGGCCGTGATCGGGCGGGGCGCGACGCACGATCTCGAAGCCGTGCCGGCGGTAGAGGCGAATGTTGGCCTCGGCCATCTCGGCGGTCTCGAGCGACAGGCTGCCAAGGCCGCGCGATCGGGCCTCCTCTTCGATCCGCTGCAAAAGCCAGCTCCCGACGCCGGTGCCTTGTCGCGGCGGATCGACAGCGATCTGGTAGATGTAGAGCGCGTTCTCCTGCGGTTTCGTCCTGACGGCACCGACGATGCGGATACCATCCGAAGCGACGTAGATGTCGCCGCGCTCGAGCTCCGCGGCAAAGCGCTCCCACTCCTCGGCAAAATGAGCCGATTCGTCGGCAGGAAACTCGCGCCCCAAAGCGCGCATATAGGGCGTGAAGGCGGCGCGTATGACGCGCCCGACCTCTTTGCCCTCGGACAGCGTCGCCGTTCTGAAGGTCAGCACCATGGACGCAAAATACCAAACAAAACGCCCGCCGGCGTGGCCGACGGGCGTGTCGTTCGATCCGTGGGACGAGGCCTACGCCGCCGCCTGCTCTTCGGCCGGCTCGGCCGACGGGCCGCTGTCCTGGCCCTTGGCGGCGGTGTCGCGCTCGACGAACTCGATCACGGCCATCGGCGCGGCGTCGCCGAAGCGGAAGCCCGCCTTCAGGACGCGCAGGTAGCCGCCGGCACGATTGGAGTAGCGCGGGCCGAGCGTCGTGAAGAGCTTGTCGGCGACATAGGGATCGCGCAGGAAGCCGATCGCCTGACGGCGGGCATGCAGGCCGCCGCGCTTGCCGAGCGTGACCAGCCGCTCGACGATCGGGCGCAGGTCCTTGGCCTTGTGCAGCGTGGTCGTGATCTGCTCGTGCTTGATGAGAGCACCAGCCAGGTTGGAGAACATCGCCTTGCGATGCTCCGCCGTGCGGTGGAACTTCCGACCGCGATTTCCGTGACGCATGACCTAGATCCTTCCCACCGGCCTAGTACGGCTCCTCGAGCCGCTTGGCCATCTCCTCGATATTGTCCGGCGGCCAACCCGGGATCTCCATGCCCAGGTGCAGCCCCATGCCGGCCAGCACTTCCTTGATCTCGTTCAGCGACTTGCGGCCGAAGTTCGGCGTGCGCAGCATCTCGGCCTCGGTCTTCTGCACCAGATCGCCGATGTAGATGATGTTGTCGTTCTTCAGGCAATTGGCCGACCGCACCGACAGCTCGAGCTCGTCGACCTTGCGCAGCAGGTTGCGGTTGAACGGGAAGTTGTCCTGCTGCTCCTCCTTGCGGACCTCGCGCGGCTCCTCGAAGTTGATGAAGAGCTGCAGCTGGTCCTGCAGGATGCGGGCGGCGAGCGCCACGGCGTCGTCGGGGCGCGTCGTGCCGTTGGTCTCGACCGTCATCGACAGCTTGTCGTAGTCGGTCACCTGGCCGACTCGGCTGTTCTCGATCTTGTAGGACACGCGCTTGACCGGGCTGAACACCGAGTCGACGGGAATCAGGCCGATCGGCGCGTCCTCGGGCCGGTTGGCCGAGGCCGGGATGTAGCCCTTGCCGGTCGCCACCATCAGCTCCATCGAGATCGAGGCGCCGTCGTCGAGCGTGCAGATCAGGTGCTTGGGGTCCATGATCTGCACGTCGCCCGGCAACTCGATCATGCCGGCGGTCACCTCGCCCGGGCCGACGGCGCGCAGATAGAGACGCTGCGCGCGGTCGCCCTGCATCTTGACGGCCATCGCCTTGATGTTGAGCACGACGTCGACCACGTCCTCGCGGACGCCGGGAATCGACGAGAATTCGTGCAGCACGTTGTCGATCTTGATCGACGTCACGGCCGCGCCCTGCAGCGAGGAGAGCAGCACGCGGCGCAGCGCGTTGCCGAGCGTGAGACCGAAGCCGCGCTCCAGCGGCTCGGCGACGATGGTCGCGGTGCGACCGGGATCGACGCCGACTTCGGTGACAAGCTTCTCCGGCTTGATCAGGTCCTGCCAGTTCTTCTGAAGCACGGGGGCTACCTCTCTAGACCGGTTGGTTCAGCGGGCCGTCTGCGACCCGCGACAAATCTTCGACAGAGGCGGCGCCATGCACGCGCCGCCATTCGACCTCGGACGCGACGCCTCACACCCTGCGACGCTTGGGCGGCCGGCAGCCATTGTGCGGGATCGGCGTCACGTCGCGGATGGCGGTGACGGCAAGCCCGACGGCCTGCAGCGCGCGCAGCGCCGATTCGCGGCCGGAGCCCGGGCCGCGCACTTCGATCTCGAGCGTGCGCATGCCGTGCTCCATGGCCTTGCGGCCGGCGTTCTCGGCGGCCATCTGCGCGGCGAAGGGCGTCGACTTGCGCGAGCCCTTGAAACCCTGCTGGCCCGACGACGACCAGGCGATGGTATTGCCCTGCGCGTCGGTGATGGTGACGATCGTATTGTTGAACGAGGCGTTCACGTGAGCGACGCCGGTGATGATGTTCTTGCGTTCCTTGCGACGGGGACGCGCGCCGGTGGCGGCGGCGCCACTCGCGGCGGCTGCAGGCTTGGCCATGATCCGGTATCCCTCGACTTACTTGGTGACTTTCTTCTTGCCGGCGATCGGCTTGGCGGGGCCCTTGCGGGTGCGCGCATTGGTGTGCGTGCGCTGGCCGCGGACCGGCAGGTTGCGGCGATGGCGCAGCCCGCGATAGCAGGCGAGATCCATCAGGCGCTTGATGTTCATCGCCACCTCGCGCCGAAGGTCGCCTTCGACCGAATAGTCGCGGTCGATGGCCTCGCGGATGCGGATCACCTCGTCGTCGGTCAGCGTGTTGACACGCCGCGACTCGTCGATCCCCACTTTCCCCAGGATCTCCTTGGCCATCGCCGGACCGATCCCGTGGATATATTGCAGCCCCACCACCACGCGCTTGGCGGTGGGAATGTTCACACCGGCTATACGAGCCAAAGTCTCAACTCCTTCAAAGACTTACGGCGCGCTTGCGCGCGCCTGTAAAACGTTCCGCTGGCCTCGGAAAAGCGCGCGATTATAGGGGCGCGCGCCCGCGAGTCAACGGAACTCCGACTTGTCAAGTCCCCGTCAAAACCCCCGAAATTTGCCGATAAACCTCGTCCATGGCCGCCATGCCATCGACCTTCCTCAGCACGCCCCGGGCGCCGTAGTACGGCAGCAAAGGCGCGGTCTGGGCCCGGTAGGCGGCCATCCTGGTCTTCATGGTCTCCGCATTGTCGTCCTTGCGGCGGGTGAATTCCTTGCCGCCGCAGACGTCGCAGACCCCGTCGACCTTGGGCCGTTTGAACGTGTCATGATAGCCGGTGCCGCACTTGGCGCAGGTGAAACGGCCGACGATGCGCTCGGTCAGCGCCTTCTCGTCGACTTCCATCTCGACCACCCGGTCGAGCTTCTTGCCGCTCCTGGTCAGCATCTGG
>Ga0194132_10005797_pt1 | contig 19658 bp, 17 predicted proteins | sample TA2KigOf80mmetaG_FD_148612 | JGI IMG/M metagenome (GOLD analysis project Ga0194132, IMG submission 148612) | Freshwater microbial communities from Lake Tanganyika, Tanzania - TA2015054 Kigoma Offshore 80m | ecosystem: Environmental > Aquatic > Freshwater > Lake | place: Tanzania: Lake... | reverse complement strand
GCCGCGACCAGGACGAGCGGGCCGCCGGCGACCGGCGCGAAGGCGGCGCCGGCGTGGTCGCGCCAGCCATAGGCGGGAAGCGGCGCACCGTCGTCGAGCCGGGACGCCGGCGGCGGGGGCGTGACGGTCGGGATCAGGCTCATCGCGGATGACGCTCTCGTCTCAATCGCGCGGCACTCTCGTCTCGATCGCACGGCACGCGCGCGGCACGCGCGCGGCCAATATGCACCATCGCGCGACACGCGCGCGGTCATCATGCACCATCGCGCGGCACACGCGCGGCCATCATGTAATCGTATCGGGCCGCCACCCGGTCGGGCAAGCGCGCCCGCCTCGGCGGTTTGACTCGGCCGGCGAATTCTGGTCGAGTCGCGCCCTCTCGTTGCGAAAGGCGCGCGCATGACGACCACGACCACCCCCGCCGCGACGGTCGCCGATGCCTATCTCGCGCTCCTCGCCGACCGCGGCATCGACTATTTCTTCGCCAATGCCGGCACCGATTTCGCCCCGATCATCGAGGCGTTCTCCAAGGCCCGGCTGAGCGGCGTCCGCGTGCCGAAGCCGGTCACCGTACCGCACGAGAACGTCGCCGTGCACCTCGCGCTCGGCCACGCCGCGGTCTCGGGGCGGCCGCAGGCGGTAATGGTCCATGTCAGCGTCGGCACCGCGAACGCGGTGTGCGGGCTGATCAACGCCTGGCGCGCCAACATCCCGATCTTCTTCACCGCCGGGCGCACGCCTTTGACCGAGGCCGGCCTCACCGGCTCGCGCGACACCCACATCCACTGGCCGCAGGAGATGTTCGACCAGGCCGGCATGGTGCGCGAGGCGGTGAAGTGGGACTACGAGCTCCGCCACGCCGTCCAGCTCGAATCCGTGGTCGACCGCGCGCTCGCCATCGCCAACTCCGCGCCGCGCGGGCCGATCTATCTGACGCTGCCGCGCGAGGTGCTCGCGAGCCCGCTCGAGGGCTTCGCGCTGAAGCCGACGCACCGCCACGAGGGCGCGGTGCCCGCCGTCGCCGATCCGGGTTCGGTCGCCGAGGCCGCGCGTCTCCTCGCCCGCGCCGAGCGGCCGATGATCGCGACCTCGCGCTATGGCCGCCGGCCGGCGGACGTCGCGGTCCTCGCCGCGCTCGCCGATCGCTACGCGCTCCCCGTCGTCTCGTTCGTGTCGCGCTTCGTCGCGCTGCCGGCGAGCCATCCGATGAATCTCGGCGGCAACCCGAAGACCTTCGTCGAGGCCGCCGACGTGATCCTCGTCCTCGACAGCGACGTGCCGTGGCTGCCGCACGCGGTGCGCCCGCGCGCCGATGCCAAGGTGATCCAGATCGCCGACGACGCGGTGTTCTCCGACTATCCGATCCGCGGCTTCGCCTCCGACCTCACGCTCGCCGGCGATCCGCCCGCGACGCTCGCGCTCCTCGACCAGGCGCTCGCGATCGAGATGCGCGACGCGGCCGACCGGATCGCGGCGCGGCGGGCGCGCATGGCGCGCGAGAAGGCGGCGATCGAGGCGAGCCGGCGCGCCTTCATCGAGCGGAACCGCGGCCAGACGCCGATCCATCCCGCCTGGCTCTGTCACTGCCTCAACGAGGCCAAGGGCGATGAGGCGATCGTGATCAAGGAATCGCCGACCGGCGGCGCGTTCCTGTCGTTCGAGCGGCCGGGCACGATGCTCAACATCGGCGCCGCGGGCGGCCTCGGCTGGGGCCTCGGCTCGGCGGTCGGCGCCAAGCTCGCCGCCCCCGACCGGCTCGTCATCGCCTATGAGGGCGACGGCTCCTACATGTTCGGCGTGCCGGTCGCCGCGCACTATGTCGCGCTCGACCAGGATGCGCCGTTCCTCACCGTGATCGCCAACAACCAGCGCTGGCAGGCGGTGCGCGACGCGACCGAGACCGTCTACCCGTCCGGCCACGCGGTCAGGAGCAACGCCGAGCCCTTGACCTATTTCAATCCCGCGCTCCAGCTCGAGAAGGCGGTCGAGACCGCGGGCGGGCACGGCGAGACCGCGACCGATCCGGCCGCGCTCCCGACCCAGATCCGCCGCTGCATCGACATCGTCACCCGCGAGCGCCGCCAGGCCGTCCTCAACGTCATCACCAGCGCCTGAGCCGCCCCGCCCCACGCCACACCGCGCCAAACCGGGCCACGCCGGGCCACGCCGCGCGAGCACGAAGAACACTCGGTTAACCAACCTCGCGTAGGCCTGCGGCATGACCGATCCTCGCCTCGTCCTCGACGATGCCGACCGCGTCCGCCCGCTCGCCGGCGTCCGCGTCATCGAGTTCTGCCAGGTCGCCGCGGGGCCGTTCTGCGGCCTCTTGCTCGCCGACATGGGCGCCGACGTGATCAAGATCGAGCCGCCCGCCGGCGATTCGATGCGAGCGTGGCCGCCGGTCAACGACGGCTACAGCGAGAACTTCGCCGCCGTGAACCGCAACAAGCGCTCGGTCGTCCTCGACCTCAAGCGCCCGTCCGATCGGGACGCGGCGCGCCGGCTGATCCTCGCCGCCGATGTCGTCATCGAGAACAACCGCCCGGGCGTCATGGACCGGCTCGGGCTCGGCTATGCCGCGATGGCGGCGGAGAAGCCCGCCCTTGTCTACGCCTCGATCTCGGCTTACGGCCAGAGCGGCCCGGCGGCGGGGATGGGCGGTTTCGACGTCACGGTGCAGGCGGTCGCGGGCGTGATGAGCGTGACGGGCGAGGACGGCGGCGCACCGGTCAAGGCGGGCGTACCCGTCTCTGACTTCGCCGCCGGGCTCTACGCCGCCTACGCCGTCGTCGCCGTCCTCCACCGCGTGCGCGCCGGCCATCCGGGCGCCCATATCGACCTCTCGATGCTCGGCGCCTCGCTCGCCATCGCGGCGCTCCAGACGAGCGAGTATTTCGGCACCGGCGAGGACCCGCGGCGGCTCGGCTCGGCGCATCCGCGCAACGCCCCCTACCAGGCGTTCCGCGCCCGCGACGGCCACTTCGTGCTCGCGGCCGGGAACGACAAGCTGTGGTCGAGCGTGTGCGCGGTGATCGCGGAGCCGGCGCTCGTCGACGATCCGCGCTTCCGCACCACGGCCGATCGCGCGCGGAACCAGGCGGCGCTCGTCGCGATCCTCGAAGCGATCTTCGCCGCCGCCGATGCGTCGACCTGGCTCGCGCGATTCCAGGCGGCCGGCGTGCCGTCTGCGCCGATCAACCGCTACAGCGAGGCGCTCGCCGACCCGCAGGTCGCGCACATGGGCTGGGTCGAGCCGATCACGTTGCCCGGCGGGCGGAGAACGCGTACCTTTGCCTCGCCGGTGATGATCTCGGGCGCGCGCGCACCGATCTACCGGCGACCGCCCGCGCTCGGCGAGCACACGCGCGAGGTGCTGGACGAGATCGCGGGGCACGGGACCGCGGCCCACAACGAGGAGCCCGACGGCACGCCATGACCGAGATCGCCCGGCTGCGTTCCTTCGTCGTCGAGATGACGCGCCTCGTCGAGCGCCACGGCGAGGACGAGGACCGCCTGGTCGAGCGCGGTCGCGAGCTCCTGGGCGAGCTCGTGCGCCACGACAGCTGGCTGCCGGACGCCTTCGCCGCCCCCAACCCGACCCGCTACAGCCAATATCTCCTCCACTGCGATCCGCTCGAGCGCTTCTCGGTGGTGAGCTTCGTGTGGGGCCCCGGCCAGGAGACGCCGGTGCACGATCACACCGTGTGGGGCCTGATCGGGATGATGCGGGGCGCCGAGATCTCGCAGCGTTATGCCCGCGGCGCCGACGGCCGCTTCGTCGCCGGCCACGCCGACCGGCTCGCGGTCGGCGAGGTCGAGGTCGTCTCGCCGTCGCGCGGCGACATCCACCGCGTCTCCAACGCGCTCGCGGACCGGCCGTCGATCTCGATCCACGTCTATGGCGCCAATATCGGCGCCGTGCGCCGCCATGTCTTCGATCCCGCGACCGGAGCGCCGAAGACGTTCATCTCCGGCTACTCGGCGACGATCGTCCCCAATCTCTGGGACCGCTCGCAGGCGACGTGAGTCAGTGGCCGCCGGCGAGCGTACGCGCCGCCCGCAGCACATCGATCAGATCGAGAACGCGCGCGACATAGACGTCGCGCACGACGAACTGCGCGCCGTCCTCGCCGCGGAGCGCCGCCGCGAGGCAGTCGATCAGGCGGTGGAGCCGGGCATCGTGCACGCCGAGGCGGCGCTGGATCGGATCGGTGACGACGCCCGCGAAGGCGACCAGCACCGTCGCGACCGCCATCATGCCGCCGGTCATGCCGAGCGCGAGCGTCGCCGCGCCGGTCTTGGTCGCGCCCGCCGACCAGAAGCCGACCACGCCCGCGCCCAAGGGCACGCTCGTCGCGACGATCTTCTGCGCGAGCGCGCGCGCGACGAGCGGGGCGAGCGAGACGAGCCCGGGCGTGAGGCTCTGGAACGCAACGCCGCCCGTCGCGGTCGCCACCAGCGAGGTCGCGAGATCGGCGGCGGCGATCCGGGTCGCGGCGTATTGCGCGAGGGAATCGGCGAGCCAGTCGCGGAAGCCGGGATCGGCGGCGCGGCTGCGGATCGCGGCCATGGTCTCGACGATCGCCGGGCGGATCACCGGATCGTCGAGGATCAGGACCGCGAGCGCATCGTGCTCGGAGCGCCGGCGCGGCTGAACATAGGGGAGCTCGAGGAGATCGACCACGAGCCGCCACTCGAGCTCGCGCCCAACGTCGGTCGTGAAGAAGAGCCGCTGGCCTGAGAGGAACCGCGTCGCCTCCTCCCACTGCGCCCGCCGGCTCGCCGTCGTAGCAAGGCGGAGCGCGAGGCTCGGCGCGGCGAGGGCGACATTCGCCGGCGCGCGCAGGAGATCCCAGCCGATCGCCGCCTTGTGCAGCCGGAGCGCACCGCGGAACGAGAAGGTGCGGTCGACGAACGCATCGACGCGCGCGTGACGGTCGGCGATGTAGCGGACGACCGCGCGGTCGACGGCGTTCTCGACCTCGCGCGGACCGATATGGGCGATCGGCGCCTCGCCGCCGCCCATTGTGTCGATCGGGACCGGCAGCGTCATCGCGCGAGGCTCGCGACATAGGCTGCGATCCGGTCGCGGAGACCGGGGCGGGCGGCGGAGCGCACGAGAAGCGCGAGATCGCGATCGCGGGTGTCGGCGACGGTCGCGACGCGGAGCGCGCGCGCGATGTCGGGCGCGAGAAGCGCGGCCTCGCGCGCGAGTTCGGCGACGCAAGCGGGCCAGCCATCGGCATCGAGGATCGCGCCCGCGATCCCGAGCGCGTGGGCCTCGTCCGTCTCGACCACGCGCCCGCCGTCGAGGATCGCCTGCGCGCGGTCGCCGCCGATCCGCGCCGCGAGGCGGCCGGTGCCGAGCGCGATCCCGAACCGGGGCCCGGGGAAGGAGACGCGCGTGCCCGGCGCGAACACGCGGTGCTGGCAGGCGAGAAAGAGATCGGCGCCGGCGCCGAACACGCGCCCGTGCGCGAACGCCGCGGTCGCCATCGGCGCGTGGTGGACGGCCTGGAGCAGCATCTCGATCCGGACCAGCCGGAACAGGAGATCGCCGTCGCTCGCCGCATCGAGGCCGCCGAGATCGAGCCCGGTGCAGAAGGAGCGCCCGGCACCGCTGAGGACGACGAGCCGCGTGCCGTCGCCGGCGGCGCGCTCGAGCGCGGCGATCAGCGCCTCGACCATCGCGCCGTCGAGCGCGTTGCCGCGCTCGGCGCGGTCGAGGACGAGCCGGGTCACCGGTCCGTCGCGGTCGATCGAAAGCCCTGCATCCATGCGTCCGGTTCCGTCCAGTTGCGACATGGACTAGATAGGGACGCCCGCCCGTCCGCGCCAGTCCGGGCCGGGGCGGCCGGACTGCCCGCCATGGGAGTGCCCGCCATGACCGATGCCCTCGGCGACCGCGCCGTCTTCTCCGTCCTGATCCCCGCCACCAACTCGATCGTCGAGCCCGATCTCGCCGCGATGCAGCTCGAGGGCGTGACGCTCCAGACCTTCCGCTTCCCGTTCCCCGGCATGCCGGGGAGCTTCGATGCGCTCCTCGACATGATCGCGCCCACGCTCGGCATGATGGACGAATGCGAGCCCGAGGCGGCGATCATCGGCTACACGACCGAGTTCCTGCCCGACGGCATCGCCGCCGCGGACAAGCTCCGCCGCTTCATCGCCGAGCGCACCGGGCTCCGGCTCGCGATGGCGAGCGAGGCGGTGCCGGCGGCGATCCGCGCCTTCGGGGCGAAGCGCATCGGCATCGTGACGCCCTATCTCCCCGAGGCCGACCGCAACGTCGCCGATTTCTTCACCGCGCTCGGCTTCTCGGTCGCGGCCGTCGCCGGGCTCGAGAGCAAGGGCCGCGTCGCGACCGCGCGCATTGCCCACGCGGCGGTGCGGGGCGCCTTCGCGCGCGTCGACGACCCGACGGTCGAGGTGCTGGTCCAGGTCGGCACCAATCTCGTCTGCGCCGACATCGTGCCCGAGCTCGAGGCCCGTCACGGCAAGCCGGTGGTCGCGGTCAATCCGGCGAGCTATTGGGCCGCGCTCCGCCTGGTCGGGATCACCGACCGCCTGCCGGCGATGGGCCGGCTACTCGGCGGCCACTGAGGACGCCGCCGCCCGTGTCCGGAAGCCCGCCGGCGCCGCGGCGCGCGCGAGGCGGCACGGCAGCCCGCGCGTGTCGGCCGATCCCGAGATCGGGTCCCACGGCCCATCATAGGAGAGGGCGCCGTTGACGTTGATCTCGAGCGCGGCGCGCTCGGGCGCGCGCGCCTCAGGGAGCCACCAGCCCATGCCCGTGCGCACCACGTCGGGCGTCACGTCGTCGGTGATCGTGACGCGGAGCGCGCAGGCGCCCGGCCCGTTCGCCGTCTCGACCGCGACCCAGTCATCCTCGGCGAGACCGAGTGCCGCCGCCGTCTCGGGATGGACCTGGAGCCGCGGAAACGGCGACACCTTGCGCGCCCACGCCTGCTCGCGGAAGCGCGAGTGGTGATAGGTCTTCTCGCGCGCGCCGGTGAGGAGGAGAAGGGGAAACGCCGCGCGGGTCGCCGCGTCCGCCTGGTCGACGCGCGGCGGCGTGTAGCCGGGCAAGGGATCGAGGCCGATCCCGGCGAGGGTCTCGGAATAGAGCTCGATCTTGCCGGTCGGCGTCTTGAAGCCCGCCTTGTCGAAATCGCCGAGCGCGAACGGGAAGTCGACATGGCCCTTCGCCTCGAGCTCGTCGAGGCGCGCGGCGATCGGGCCCATCAGATACGTGTTGAACGCGCGCTTGGTCCGCCACGGCACGAAGTCGTTGGCGAGCGCGCCCGCGGCGCGGAAGCGGTCCATCAGCGCGACCGTGATGTCGAAGTCCGAGCGCGCCTCGCCGCGCGGCAGGACGGCGGCGCGCGTGAACGAGACGCACGGTCCCGCCGGGTCGAGCGAGACCTCCTCCTCCTCGCCCGCCGTCGTCTTCGGCAGGACAATGTCGGCGAACTCCGCCGTCGGCGTCATCGTGTGCGCGACGACGGTCACGAAGTCGAGCGACTTGAGCGCGCGGATCAGCTTCGGCGCATCGGGATAGGTGACGACGATGTTGACGCCGGTCACGTAGAGCGCGCGCACCGGGTTGGGCCGCCCGGTCAGCATCGCCTCGATCACCGACGGGTTGTGACAGGCGGTCTGCCAGCCGTCGGGGCCCGCCCAGAGCGGGAACCGGTCGGTGCCGATCGTCTGCATCTCGACCGCGCGCGGCAGGCGGAAGGCCGGGTCGTGCAATATGTCGAGGTAGTTGCGGAAGCCGGCCGGCCGCTTGGCGCGCCGGTTGCCGCCGATGCGATCGACATTGCCGGTGATCGCGACGAGCGCGTGGAAGGCGCGGAAGGTCTGGACGCCGGCCGAGAACGCATCGATCCCGTGCCCGCTGACGAACGACGCCGGCCCGTCGGCATAGAGCCGCGCGGCGGCCACGATGTCGGCGGCGGCGACGCCGGCGAGTGCGGCGGCGCGCTCGGGCGGGTACTCTGCGGCGCGCGCCGCGAGCGCCTCGAAGCCGTGGCACCAGCGCGCGATGAAGTCGCGGTCGTGGCGGTCCTCCTTGACGATCGTGTCGATCATGGCGAGCGCGATCGCGGCATCGGTGCCGGGACGCGGGCGGAGCCAGAGATCGGCCATGTCGACCGCGGGCGTGCGCGCCGGGTCGATCACGACAATGCGGGCGCCCTTCTTCTTCGCGCGCTTGAGCGCCATCCACTGCGCCGGGTCGGCGGCCGACGGGTTGCGCCCGACCAGGAGCGCCGTCCGCGTGTTGTCGATATCCTCGCCGCCCATGATGCCGAGGCCGGTCAGCCGGTCGCTCACCGCGCGACAGCCGCCGCACAGATCCTGGTTCATCATCCAGTTCGGCGAGCCGAGCGAGCGCAGCATCAGCACCATCATCGCGCCGCGGCTGAAATAGGCGCTCGACACCGCGCCCGCGAGCGCGAGCGGTCCGTGCTCGGCGCGCACCGCGAGCATGCGGCTCGCGATCTCCTCGAGCGCCTCGTCCCAGCCGATGCGCTCCCAGCGCCCGGAGCCGCGCGGACCGACCCGCCGCATCGGATGGAGAAGCCGGTCGTGGTGCGCCGTGAGCTCGGGCATGCCCTTGATGCCCTTGACGCAGAACGCGCCCTTGGAGCCCGGATGGTCGGGGTTGGGATCGACGCGCGCGATCGCGCCGTCGCGGACCGTGATCAGCGAGCCGCACCGGGTCGAGCATTCCCAGCAGGTCGATGGAAACGTGCCGTCGGTCGCGCCCGTCATGCGTCGCTCCTAGTCATTGCCGCCATGATGCGCCATCCGCGGCCTGAGAACAATTGCGGACCGCCGCTCCCGGCGCTTCCCCTGGGGCTTCCCCCGGGCGCTTCCCCAGGGGCGCACGTTGCGGCCGGGACCGGATGGTCTATCCTCCGCCGCGTCGCTCAACTGCTGGAGGATGCCATGGCCGCCGACATCAAGATCTACAATCCCGCCACGCTCGGCGTGCCGCTCGGCCAGTACTCGCACGTGACCCGGGTCAAGGCGAGCGAGTTCCTGTTCATCGCCGGCATGCTGTCGGCCGACAAGGCCGGCAACTCGATCGGGGTCGGCGATTTCGACAAGCAGTGCGACCAGATCTTCGCCAATCTGGGCGCGGCGCTCGGCGATGCCGGCGCCGGCTGGGGCAACATCGTGCAGTTCACGACCTATCTCACCAACTCGCACTACATCCCGCTGTTCATGCGCTGGCGGCTTGCCAATTTTCCCCGTTTGTTCCCGACCGGGGCCTATCCGCCCAACACCCTCCTGATGGTCGATCGGCTGGTGAAGGAGGAGTTCATGGTCGAGGTCCAGGCGATCGCCGCGGTGGGCTGAGCGGGGCGGAACGCGACCAGAGCGACGGGCCGATCGTTCGCGACGGGCGCGAAGCGCTCTCGACTCCGGGCCGCGACGGGTCTATGAACAGACCCGACGGCATGACCGTCGCAGGGAGACGTCGAAGTCGGGTTCTAACGCGCCGGAAGCGCGCGGGAGCCGATACCAAGAACAAAAAAGATCACGTCAGGGGCGGCGCCATCACGGCCTGCCCTTTTTTTTGCCTATTCCGCCGCCGCCTTGCGCACCGCCGCGGCGATCGCCGCGCGCACGCGCTTGGGCGTGAACGGCGTCTCGTTGAACTGCGCGCCCTCGGGCGCGAAGGCATCGGCGAGCGCGTTCGCGATCGCGGCCGGCGGCGAGATCGCGCCGCCCTCGCCCATGCCCTTCATGCCGTAGGCGGTGTCGGCGGCCGGCGTCATCATGTGACCGAGCTTGACGTCGGGGATCTCGGTTGCGCCCGGCATCAGATAGTCGGCGAAGGTCGTCGCCTGCGGCTGGCCGTGCGCGTCATAGGGGATCTCCTCGAACAGCGCGGTACCGATCCCTTGCGCGACGCCGCCGACGATCTGGCCGTCGACGATCATCGGGTTGACGATGGTGCCGCAATCCTCGACCACCGCGTAGTCGAGGAGATCGACCGCGCCGGTGGTCGGATCGACGGCGACGACGGCGGCGTGCGTCGCATAGGAAAAGACGCCCGAGGAGAGCGTCGGCTCGTAGGTCGCGGTCGCGTCGATCATCGGCTCGGTGCCGGGCGGCAGCGCGTCCATGCGGAGATAGGCGGTGCGCCCGATCTCGGCGAGCGAGACCTGCGCGGTCGGGCCGATCACCATGCCGCCCTCGAGCGAGACCTCGGCCGGGTCGCACTGCATGAGATGCGCGCCGACGGTCTTGATCTTCTCCTTGAGGATCTTGCACACGTTCGAGGTCGCACCGCCCGCCATCACGATCGAGCGCGAGGCGAAGGTGCCCATGCCGAACGGCGACAGCGCGCTGTCGCCGTAGCGCACCGCGACGCGCGCCGGATCGATGCCGAGCTCCTCGTGCACGATCTGGGCGAGGGTGGTCTCCATGCCCTGGCCGTGCGAGTGGATGCCGACGAGAAGGACGAGCGAGCCGTCGGCGTGGAGCCGTGCGGTCGCCGATTCGTAGCCCGGGATGATCGGTGTCGCGCGGATCACCCATTCGGCGCAGCCATGTGCGGTCTGCTCGGCGTAGATGCCGAAGCCGACGCCGATGCGCCGCCCGTCCGGCTCGGCCCGCTTCTGGCGCGCGCGGATGCCGGCGAGGTCGATCAGCGCCGCCGCCTTCTTGAGGCACTCCGGATAGTCGCCGTTGTCGAAGAACATCTCGGCGATCGTCCGGTACGGCATCATGTCCGGCGTCACCATGTTGTCGCGCCGCACCTCGTAGGGGTCGCGCCCGACCGCGCGCGCGACCTCGTCGATCGTGCGCTCGATCGCGAAGCAGGCGCCCGGCCGCGCCACGCCGCGATAGGGGCCGAGCGGCGACTTGTTGGTCGCGACCGTCCACGTCTTGGCGCGGTAGTGACGGAACGTGTACGGGCCCGGCAGGTTGCGCGCGGCCATGCCCGTCTCCATGAACGGGCCGGTCGGCCACAGCGAATAGGCGCCGGCATCGACGATGATCTCGGCGTCGATCCCGAGGAGCTTGCCCCGCGCATCGGCATAGGCGGTGACGCGGTAGAAGTGTTCGCGCGCGTGGACCGAGGCGAGGAGATGCTCGCGCCGGTCCTCGTTCCAGCGCACCGGCGCGCGCAGACGCTCGGCGACCGCCGCGATCATCAGCTCCTCGGCGAGGAGCCTGTTCTTGACGCCGAACCCGCCGCCTACATCGGGCGCGACGACGCGGAGATGGTGCTCGCCGAGCCCCAGCATCTCGGCGAAGCCGACGCGCATGACATGCGGCGACTGGGTTGTGCAGTAGACGACGAGCTCGTCGGTGCGGTCATCCCAGTAGGCGAGGACCGAGCGGCACTCGAGCGGCGCGCCCGACTGGCGGTTCATGCGGTACTCGCGCGTCACCGTCACCGCGGCCGCGCGCCTGGCCGCCTCGATGTCGCCGCCCTGGATGGTCCGCTCGACGAAGGCGTTGTCGGCCCAGCCGTCGTGGACGCGGACCGTATCCGGCGCGAGCGCGGCCGTCATCTCCGAGACCGCCGGCAGCTCCTCGTACTCGACCTCGACCCGCTCGGCGAGGTCCTCCGCCGCCGCCCGCGTCTCGCCGAGGCAGAGCGCGATCGCCTCGCCGACGAAGCGCACCTTGTCGGTCGGGAAGGGATGGTGGTTCGAGGCCTTGAAACTGGGGATCGAGGGAACGGCGCGGATCGGCTTGAGGCTCGGGAAGTCGGCGGCGGTGAAGACGCGGTCGCGGGCGTCGTCGGGCACGCGGATCGCCTTGATGCGGGCGTGCGCGTGCGGGCTCCGCACGAACGCGGTCTCGAGCGCGCCCGGCATCTGGATGTCGGCGACGAACTTGGCCTTGCCGCGGAGGTGGCGGCCGTCCTCCTTGCGCTTGAGCGACGCGCCGACGCCGAACCCTTCCTTCGCTGCCGCCATGGCCTGCCTCTGCCGATCCCGGTCCGGCGGCGATACACCCGGCGGCGCCCCTTGGCAACCGGCCGATTGTCCGCCCCTTGTCGGCGCGCGCCGGACGCGCGATGCTCGGCGTGCGTCACCGGGAGGGACCGATGCCCGACGACCGCGCCGCGCCGCCCGCCGACTATGCCCGCTTCCTCGCCGACGTCGAGAAGGCCCGGCTGATCCCGCTCTGGGAGCGGTTCAAGAGCGGCCAGCCGCGCGAGCCGCGCCCCGAGCCGCCGCAGCACTGGCGCTGGGCCGACGTCGCACCGCTGATCGACCGCGCCACGCGCGCGGTCTCGGTCGAGGACGCCGAACGGCGCGTCCTCCAGCTCCGCAATCCCGATCCGCGTGTCAAGGAGGTCGCCGCCACCACCAACATCAATTGCGGCTTCCAGATCCTGTTGCCGGGCGAGACGGCGCGCCCGCACCGCCACAGCGCCAACGCGCTCCGCTTCGTCATCGAAGGCGCGGGCGCCACCACCATCGTCGACGGCAAGCCCTGCCCTATGGGCGAGGGCGACATGATCCTCAACCCCGGCATGGTGTGGCACGCCCATCGCCACGACGGCTCCGGCCGCGTCGTCTGGCTCGACGTCCTCGACGTGCCGTTGTGGCGCCAGTTCGATACCGGCTTCTTCGAGCCCGGCCCGCCGCCCGCCTTGCCCGACGCCTTTCCCGACGCGGCCTACGGAACGGGCGGCTTCGTGCCGGTGGCGGACACGCCGGCCCGCGCGCACTCGCCGCTCTACCGATATGGCTGGGCGGAGGCCGCGGCCGCGCTCGCCGCCATGCCCGAGGCGGCCGACGGCAGCCGCACGCTCCGCTATGTCGATCCGGTGACGGGCGCGCCGGCGCTCGGGCTTCTCGACTGCTTCCTCGTCGCGCTCGCGCCCGGGCGCGCGAGCCGGCGGCGGCGCTCGACCGCCAATGCCGTCTGCCTCGTTGTCGAGGGTGCCGGCGAGACGACGGTCGGCGAGACCACCATCGCCTGGTCGCGCCGCGACGTCTTCACCGTGCCGCACTGGAGCTGGGCGAGCCATCGCACCGACGGCGGGCCGGCGCGGCTCTTCGTCGTCACCGACCGCGAGGTGCTGCGCCGCCTCGGCATGCTCGCCGACCAATCCTGACCAAGGGAGCTCGACCATGCGCTCGGCCTATGGACGGACGATACCGACGGAAGACGCGGCCCTCACCCGTGTCGGGCCCGGCACGCCGATGGGCGAGATGATGCGCCGCTACTGGCAGCCGCTCCTCCTCGAAGGCGAGCTCGGCGACGGGCTGCCCAAGAAGGTCCGGATCCTCGGCGAGGACCTCGTCGCGTTCAAGGACAAGTCGGGCCGCATCGGCGTCCTCGACCTCCACTGCCCGCACCGCGGCACCTCGCTCGAGTTCGGCCGCATCGAGCGCGAGGGCTTGCGCTGCTGCTATCACGGCTGGCTGATGCGGGCCGACGGCCGGGTCGTCGAGATGCCGTGCGAGAAGCCCGGCTATGCCGAGCGGATGGACATCTCGCAGCCGGCCTATCCGGTCCACCTCTTCGGCGGGATGGTGTTCGTCTATATGGGACCGCCCGACAAGATGCCGCTGTTTCCGATGTACGACATCTACGACACCCGCCACCGCGACGACGTCGCGATCGTCGCGCGGCGCCTCTGGGGCGAGCACGCGATCGCCTTCGTCAGCGCGTGCAACTGGCTGCAGCATTACGAGAACGTCGTCGACCCGTGGCACGTCGTGATGCTGCACCGCGCCATCTCGGGCGACCAGTTCGCCTCCGCGGTGACGCGCCCGGAGATGCCCGATCTCGGCTTCGAGCGCACCAGCCTCGGCGTGCGCTACCGGATGATCCGCGACCTGCCCAACGGCAACCGGATGATCCGTTATGTCGAGTGCGCGCTGCCCAATCTCGCGCTGATCTCCTCGATCCACGAGACCGGCGAGACGCCGAAGGCGAAGAATCTCTGCACCGATGTGAGCTGGGTGGTGCCGATCGACGACACCCATTGCCGCGCGCTCACCCTGATCGCCTGGCCGCTCAAGAGCGGCGCGCCCGATCCGCGCTGGATTCCCGGCACGTTCACCGAGATCGAGGCGCGGCCCGGGCGTATCCGCGAGCGCTCCTACAAGGAGCGTCAGAGCTTTCCCGACGACCTCGAGGCGCAGGAGACGCAGCGCCCGATCGCGATCCACGCGCTCGAGAACCTCGCGCTCTCCGATACCGGCATCGCGATGCTGCGGAAATGCTACCGCGACGGCCTCAAGGCGATCGAGCGCGGCCACGATCCGCCCAACATCGTCCGCGACCCGGCGCAGAACCACGCGATCGCGACCAATGCGTGGATCACCGTGCTCGGGCCCGGCGAGATCCGCGGCGCCGCCGAGTAGACCGCGCCGCCCTCACGTCGGCGGCCCGCTCACATCGGCGGGACCAGGCCGTCGATCCCGATCGCGACGCGGAGGGCGAGGAGCCCGCCGTCGGGCGCGGTCTCGGCGACCGCGAAGACGTGGACGCCCGGCCTCAGCATCGCGCGGTCGGCGGGCACGATCGTGACGATCGGCGTCGCCGGCGACACCGTGACGCGTTTCTCGCCGTCCTTGTATTTGAGCGTGAGGACGGGGCCGGCCGCGGCGGCGACGACGCCGTCGACGGTCGCGTTCGTCATCGTCGAATCGGGCGTGAGATCCCACGGCCGATGGCCTTCGCCGGTGCCGCGCATCGCCTCGGGGAAGATCAGCACCTCCTGCGCCATCAGCGTGCCGTCGCGCTGCGGGATCGCGGCGGTGCCGACATAGGCGCCGGCCTTGATGTCGTCGAGCTTCGCCGCCTTGATGCCGGAAAAGCGGACGTCGTTCTTGAGCCGGAGCGACAGGGCAGCGCCGTCGCGATCCTTGACGCGGATCATGTCGGCCTCGACCGCCTGCACCTCGCCCCGCACATGTCGGGTGCCGGGCGCCTGGGCGACGGCGGTGGCCGAGGACACGGCGACGAACGCGAGCGAGACGGCGGCGAGCGCGGCGCGGATCATGCGGTCCTCCCGGAAGACCTTGGCGGTCCGGTGAGCGTCGCACGAAAGGGGCGCGGCCGCCGTTCACGACGGCGTGCGCGGCCTCAGGCGATCGCCGAGTCGGCCTCCGCCTCGATGCCGGCGCCGCCATACCACGGCACCGCCGCCTCGCCGCGCAGTCGTCGCAGCAACTCGCGGTGGTCCACCGCGCGCGCCAGCATCTCGGCGCGGCTCTGCGCGAGCCGGCGGCCATAGGCCTCGAAATCGGCGTCCGACAGGAACGATTCGGCGGCGAAGCGCGTGTCCTTCCAGAAGCCCTTGGCGTAAAGGACGTAGATGAAGCTCCACTCGGTGAACAGGAACGGCCGGGTGAGGAGATCGGGAATCGTCGGAAGCTTGTGCCGCCACAATGCGAGCCGCTCGGCGAGCGCGTCGGGCACCGCGAGCTCGTGCCGCGCCGCGCGCCAGAACGCGGTGTCGTCGCGGTTCGACAGCTTGTAGTGCATGACGATGAAGTCGCGGATCTCCTCGTAGAGCGTCTGGACGAGGCCGTTATAGTTGTCGCGGAGCGATGGATCGCAGTCGGCATCGGGGAAATTGTCGAGAAGCCAGCGCACGCTCATCTGGATGAAATGGATGCTGGTCGATTCGAGCGGCTCGATGAAACCGCTGGCGAGCCCGATCGCGACGCAATTGCCGACCCAGCTCCGCCGCGACCGGCCGATATTCATCCGGATCACGCGCGGCTCGAGCCCGGCCGCGTCGGGGCCGAGGAAATCGAGGAGCTCGGCGACCGCCTCGTCGTCGCTCCGGAACCGGCTCGAATAGACATAGCCCGTGCCGCGGCGCGAGAAGAGCGGCACGTTCCACGACCAGCCGGCGCCGAGCGCGGTCGCGCGCGTGAACGGCTCGAGCGGCGCGCCGGGCCGGTGCGGCACCTGCACCGCCGCGGCGCGATCGCACATCAGGTTGTCGTCGTATCGGACGAAGGGCTCGTCGAAGACCTTGCGGATGATGAGGCCCTGGAAGCCCGAGCAGTCGACGACGAACTCGACCCCATGGCGGCCGCGCTCGCGCAAGTTGAGCGCCGCGACATGGCCGCGCCCGTCGCGCTCGACGTCGACTACGTCATCGAGCACGTGCTCGACGCCGAGCGTGGTGCAGAAGTCACGGAGATAGGCGGCGAACTTGCCGGCGTCGAGGTGATAGGCATAGGGCGCGATGGTGTCGTAGTCCTGGCCCGGCGCACGCGGCGCGAGGTTGCGATCGAGGAGCGCGGGCAGCGCCACCATCGCGTGGGTGAGCGGCGGCTGCTTGGCGCCGCGGCGCGCGCGGGCGTGATAGTGGTAGGCGGGCGGCAGGCCGAACAGATAAGGCGGATACTCGAACGGATGGTAATACGCGGTCTCGGTCCCGGGAGCGGCCGTGTCCCAGCCGACGAACTTGACCGCCGCCTTGATCGAGGCCTCGCATTTCCGGAAGAAGTCGCGCTCGTCGATCGCGAGGAGGCCGAGCGCGTCGCGCATGCTGAGCGTCGTCGCCTCGCCGACGCCGACGATCGGCACGTTGGGCGATTCGATCAGCGTGATGCGGAGATCGGCGCCGTCGTTCCGCCGGTTGCGGATGCCGAGGATCATCGCCGCGGTGAGCCAGCCCGCGGTGCCGCCGCCGACGATGGTGATGCTCTGCAACGGTTCCGCCATGGCCCCCTCCGCGCTCGCGGCGGATTGTGGCGCCGCGGGCGGACGGGTGCAACCGGCGCGCTCAGGGATCGCGCGCGAGGCCGGCGGCGGCGAGCGCATCGAGATAGGCGCGCCAGCGCGTCTCCTGCGTGAGGCCGAGCTCGTAGAGATAGCGCCAGGAATAGATGCCGGTGTCGTGGTGGTCGTCGAACACGAGCCGGACCGCGTAGTGGCCGACCGCCTCGACCGCGCTGATCCCGACATGGCGCCGTCCGGCGACGAGCTGGCGCTGGCCGGGACCATGTCCCTGCACCTCGGCCGACGGGCTTTCGACGCGGAGATATTCGGCGGGGAGACGAAAGCTCCGGCCGTCGTCGAAATCGATCTCGAGCCGCTTCTCGGCCTTGTTCAGCCGGATCTCGGTCGGCCAGTGCCGGGTCTCGAACCCCTCGCTCACCGCCGGCTCAGCGCATCGGCCGGTCGTCGAGCGGGCGCGCCTCGTCGACGAGCATGATCGGAATGCCGTCGCGGATCGGGAAGGCGAGCCGCGCCTGCTCGCTGACCAGCTCCTGGCGCTCGGCGTCGTAGCGGAGCGGCCCCTTGGTGAGCGGGCAGACGAGGATCTCGAGGAGCTTGGGATCGACGCCCGATTTCGTGGTCTTCGCCTCGTCCATCGCCGGCCTCAATGTCGCGCGCGCTCGCCGTCGCTCTGGTCGAGCGAGGCCATCTCAAGGAGGGCCACGATCACCCGCGCGCGCTCGTAGAGATCGGGCGCCTCGAGGAGCGCCTGTTTCTCGGAATCGTTGAACGGGCACATCATCGCGAGCGAGGTGACCAGCCGGTCGTCGGGCGTGTCCTTGACGACGTCCCAGTCGGCCTTGATGCCGTGGCGGTCGAGATAGAGCCGGAGCGCATCGAGTAGCCGCGGGCGGTCGACCGCACCCTCGGCCGGCCCCGGCGCGTCGAGATCGCCGCGGAAGCGGTGGAAGTCGGCGACGACGCGGCGATAGCTGTCCTGGAGCGGCAGCTCCTCGACGATACGGAACCGCGCGACGCCGGCGAGGGTGATCAGATAGCGCCCGTCCTCGGTCTCGCTGAACGAGATCAGCCGGCCGGCGCAGCCGGTCTCGTAGACCGGCGGGTTCATCTCGCCCGGCCGGCGCTCGGTCGGCTGGATCATGCCGATGATGCGCTCGGGTCCGGCGAGCGCGTCGCGCGTCATCGCGAGATAGCGCGGCTCGAAGATGTTGAGCGGCAGCCGGCCGCGCGGCAACAGGAGGACCCCGGTCAGCGGGAAGATCGGGATCACCCGCGGCAGCGTCTCGAAGCTCGGATCGAACGGGCTCATCACGAGAAGAGAACGGACGAGAGCTTGCGCCGTCCGGCCGCGGTGACCGGATCGGTGGCGCCGAGCGCATCGAAGAACTGGACGAGCTGCTTGCGCGCCGCCTGGTCGTTCCATTGCCGGTCGCGGCGCACGATCTCGACGAGGTGGTTGATCGCGGTCTCCGCCTGGCCCGCGCCATAGAGCGCGAGCGCGAGATCGAAGCGCGTCTGGTGGTCGTTGGCATCCGCTGCGAGCTTCCGCTCGAGCGATGTCAGGTCGCCGACCTTGGCGCTCTTCTCGGCGAGCTCGAGCGCGGACCGGGCGGCGACGACGGCGGCGTCCCCGCGCTTGGCGGCCGGCACCTTGTCGAGCGCCTGGCGCGCCTCGTCGGTGCGGCCCAGCGCGACGAGGCTCCGCGCGAAGCCGGCGAGTGCCGCGACATTGTCGGGCTCGTGCTCGACGATCTGGCCGTAGATCTCGGCCGCGACGTCGTGCTCGCCCGCCTCGAGCCGCTCGGCCGCCTCCTCGAGCGCCTCCTGGATCGGGTCGGCGCGCGTCGCGCCGGTCGACTTGACCAGCCGGTCGACGAACTGGCGCACCTGGCTCTCGGGCAGCGCGCCCGCGAAGCCGTCGATCGGGCGTCCCTTGGAGAAGGCGTAGATCATCGGGATCGACTGGACGCGGAGCTGGCCGGCGAGCGCCTGGTTCTCGTCGACGTTGATCTTGACCAGGCGGACCGCGCCCTTGCTTTCGGCGACGACCTTCTCGAGCACCGGGCCGAGCTGCTTGCACGGGCCGCACCACGGCGCCCAGAAGTCGACGATGATCAGCCGCTCCATCGACGCCTCGACGACGTCGGCCCCGAAGCGCTTCTCGTTCGATTCGATGACGGCGGCCGGCTGCCCGGCGCCGGGGGAGCCCGCCCCGATGATCGGTTCCATGCTTGTCCTTCTCCCGCCCGAGGCGGGGTGCGTTGGTTGCAGGGCCGGCGGCCGAGCGAGGGCCGCGCCCGCCCCCATAATCTGGCCGCTCACCCGGCGGCTGACAACCCTCGCCCGCCGATCAACGGCGGGTCGCCGGCTCGAGATCGATGATGCGGGCGCGATGGCCGGTCGCCGCGACGAAGCGGAGGAGATCGGCCGGCGCGATGGTCGTCGTCGCCTCGTTGGTCAACGGGTGGAAATTCGCCGCCGGCGCCGCCATTACGGCGGCATCGAGCACGACGTTGACGAGGCCGGCGCGATCGTTCACGAGCGCGAACGGCGTCACCGAGCCGGGGCGCACGCCGAGCTCGGCCCACAACCGTTCCGGGCTCGCGAACGAGAGCCGCCCGGCGCCGATCAGATCGGCGAGCGCCTTGAGATCGAGCGGCCGGTCCTCCGCGGCGACGACGAGGAAGCGGCGGTCGCGCTTGTCCTTGACGAAGAGGCTCTTGCAGTGCGCGCCGGCGAGGGCGCCGCGGAGCGCCTTGCTCTCGGCGACCGTGAAGAGGGGCGCATGGCGGACGGTCGCAACCGCGATGCCGAGCCGGTCGAGGAAGGCGAAGAGGTCGTCGGGCGAGGCGGGTGAGGCTGGCAAGGCGGGGGCGGCAGGGGCCGTGAGGGCGGCCGGCGGGTCGGGTGCGGACATGGCCGGACCATAGCCGCCGCCGCGGCGGCCCGGCAACGCC
>Ga0194132_10005795_pt1 | contig 19666 bp, 14 predicted proteins | sample TA2KigOf80mmetaG_FD_148612 | JGI IMG/M metagenome (GOLD analysis project Ga0194132, IMG submission 148612) | Freshwater microbial communities from Lake Tanganyika, Tanzania - TA2015054 Kigoma Offshore 80m | ecosystem: Environmental > Aquatic > Freshwater > Lake | place: Tanzania: Lake... | reverse complement strand
CCAGCAGGGGTTGAATCGAATAGACCGAGGTCTTGACCGTATGATTTCGGGCCGGAGATCGAGGGGTGCGTCTGCTGGTCTGGCGACCGTCTCCGGCTTGGAGAAGTTTATCAATAACTACGCCGCTCGCCTCAGCAATGTTAAGCTGGCCCTCAAGTTTGACCGTTTTTCAACAGCCCTGGCGCGACTCTCGTTTCGCGGGTCGTGCGTCTGAGAAGATCCCAATTGCACCGAATGAAAGTGAGCTGGAGCGGAGTCGACGATGATCAACCGAACACAGAACCATTGCTGCCACGCAGTCCGCTATGGCTGGCGAGCGCTGCTTGTTGCGTGCCTGTGCGCTGCAACGTTGAGAGCAGACGAAAGTAAATCGTTGAAGGTCTCGCTGGGAGAGACGCGCACGGTCAGCGAATCACTGGGAATCCACTGGTTTCCAGGCCTCAGCAGGATGCTGGACGGGAGCTTGCACGTGCACATCGGAGTGTATCCCGATGCCGTTCGAAAGAGCGTCGCTGACATCATCGCCATAACACTGCGGTCAACCGATTTGGGTCGAAATTGGAGATTTCTTCGAGAGCACCGGCCTCCGCATGGCAATGGGCGGGAGCTGGAACACGTGGCTTTGCGCGACGGAACCGTTCTGGAGCTTCCTTTCCAGCTGACCGTTACAGGCCAGAACCGGTTCGTTGCCGACACCTACCGCTCCAGAGATCGAGGGAAAACCTTCTCAGAGTTCTTCGAAGCGCCGGTCGAGTTTCCGGCCGGACTGGAGCCCGAGGTCAAAGGAGATGAGCCTGGCAGATATTACGCACGGGCCGCTTTCTTCGGACCGGTCGTGGAGCTTGCGACAGGAGAGTTACTGGCGGCGTACTACGGCCCGTTTGCCAACAGCGAAACGAGGGAGGTGCCGATTCGCGGGGCATTTGACTTGCCCCTGATTCGATACCAGGAGCTGAAATTGACTGCAACGGTCAGGAAATGCCGGGTGGTGCTTCTGAAGTCTGAGAACAAAGGAGACAGCTGGAGGTATTTTTCCACCATTGCGTACGACCGGGAGAGTCCCGGCGATGGCTATACCTACGAGCCGGCAATCGCAAAGCTTCGGAACGGAGATCTGCTCTGCATCCTCAGATCCGACTACCCTGGCCAGCCACTGTACCAATGCCGGTCCAAGGATCAAGGCAAGACGTGGAGCCAGCCTGAGAAGATGGGATTCAACGGCGTCGCTCCCAACATCGTGGTGCTCGACAGCGGGATTGCCGCCGTGAGTTTCGGCAGACCCGGAGTCCACGTTGCTCTTAGTGACAATCATGGACAGACGTGGGGCCATCACATGGACATCTTCACTGGCGGACCGGGGCACGTTGGACCGATGATTCCCGGGCACGCCTCTTCTCCCGGCACCACCGGCTATACCGGCCTTGTCGAAGTGACTCCGAACACGCTTCTGCTGGCATACGACCACCTGGGCGTGTTGGACCTCAGAACGAAAGAAACAAGCCTGCTGAATAGCATCAAAACAGTGGAGATCAGAGTCGAGCGCAAGTGAGCAGGGAGCTGGGGGGCGAGTCAGTTGGCGTCCCACGCGTGAGGCCCGTGCAGGCGGGCATCCAGACCGGATTCTTTCCGAGCTTCACAGATATTCTGTTTTGCGAACGGCGGCGCTTAGTCTGTGGCAATTTGGTGTCGTCGAGCGACAGCGATCTTGCCATCCTCAAAACTCGACGTGAAAGCGGCAGAGGACCGCCGCACTCCAGGACGCTGCGCGTAGCTCGAAGGATCTAAAAGGTTGGCCCGTTTTGTTGTGCACCAATCCTCAGGGCCGGCTGCTGCACTCCAGAGCCAGTCAGGCAACCTTTCTCACCGAAGACCAGTAGGGGGAAGATGCTCACGCCGCGTGAGAGCCGTCGCTCCCGCGGAAGCGGGAGCCCAGAGAGGCTTGGGCCTACTACTCTAATTTCAGCGTCGGTGGGAAGACTACGCAGACAGAAACGACAGCACGGCAAAGGAATCTGAACCGAGACGTGAGCTACGCCGCCACCAACAGAGGCTAGAAGACAGGATGTTCGACGTAGGAGCCGAACACTTTTCGGAGCCGCTGGACAATCTCGCCCATGCTCGCCCGCGCCTTTACCAATTCGATTGTCACCGGCATCAGATTCGTCGACGCATCCTGCGCTTCCCGTTCCAGGCGGTCGAGCAGCGCGGCAACTCTTGCATTGTCGCGTTGCGCACGGACTCGGCGCACGCGTTCGACCTGGCGTTGCTCAACCTCTGCATGAACTTGGTGAATCTGAAGCGGCGCCGATCCTGCCTCCTCGACAAACCGGTTCACTCCAATCACCGTTCGCTCTCCGGTGGTCTTGCGGCGAGCGAATTCGTAGGCCGAGTTCGCAATCTCCAGTTGGAAGTAGCCATCCTCAATGGCTTTCACGGTGCCACCCATCGCCTCCACTTTGGCGAGGATCTCGAAGACGGCCGCTTCGATCTGGTTGGTCAGCGCTTCGACGTAGTACGATCCGCCCAGCGGATCGATGACGCTGGTTACGCCCGTTTCGGAAGCAATAATCTGCTGGGTGCGAAGCGCCACCTTCATCGCCTCTTCGCTGGGAATGGCGTAGGCCTCATCCAAGCCGTTGGTGTGGAGCGATTGGGCCCCACCCAAAACAGCAGAAAGAGCCTGGAGCGCAGTGCGCACGATGTTGTTCAGCGGCTGGGCCTTTGTCAACGTCATGGCCGCTGTCTGGCAGTGAAAGCGCAGCCGCATGGATTCTGGCTTCTGGGCTCCGAACCGATCGCGCATGATCTTCGCCCAAATTCGGCGAGCCGCCCGGAATTTGGCGATCTCTTCGAAGAAATCGGCTTGCGCCACAAAATAGAACGCCAGCCGGGGTGCAAAGGAGTCGATGGGGAGCCCGGCGCGGCACACCTCGTCGACATAGGCGATGCCGTTGGCGATGGTAAACGCCACCTCTTGCACCGAATTGGCGCCTGCCTCCGAGATGTGATAGCCGCTGATGTTGATGGGATTGTAACGCTTCAGGTTCTGCGCGCAGTAGACGATGATGTCCCGCACGAGCCGCATCGAGGGGCGAATCGGGTAGATCCATTCCTTTTGAGCGATGTATTCCTTCAGGATGTCGGCCTGGACGGTGCCCGATAGTTTGTTCAAATCATCGCCGCGGGATTCGGCCAGGGCCACATACATGGCCAAGAGAATCCAGGCCGTCGGGTTGATGGTCATCGACACGGAGATCGCTTCCAGGTCGATTCCCTCAAACAGAGCTTCCAGATCCTCAATCGTATCGACCGCGACTCCTTCACGGCCAACTTCGCCCAGAGAGCGAGGATCGTCGGAGTCATAGCCCATCAGAGTGGGCATGTCGAAGTCGATCGAGATGCCTGTCTGTCCCTGAGCAATCAGATATCGTAAGCGGTCATTGGTGTCGGCTCCGGTGCCGTAGCCTGCGATCTGGCGCATCGTCCACTCGCGGCCTCGGTACATCGTTGGGTACGGTCCGCGCAGGAAAGGATAGACGCCGGGAAAACCGATGTCTGCGAAGCTCGTGTCCGCAACATGCTCCGGAGTGTAGACGCGCTTCAGAGGAAGGCCCGACCCGCTGTGATCGTGAGAGCCGGATTCCGGCTGGCGCTGAAGAAACCGGTGCAGTTCCCCTGCTTCCCACTCGGCGCGCATCGACTTCGCTTTCTCCACCACGTCCTTGCTAAACATGCTTGAACCTCCTGGATCACAGTCTTCGTGCCGGCGAAAGCGAAACGGCAAGGGAGAACCGAAACAGCCAGAGATCGCACGGCGTGCGGCTACCGGGCGGATGATTCTTGAGGTGGGCGCAGTGGATCGGCGGCGTCTCGGGACGCTTCGTTGAAGGCGGCCATGGATGCCAGAAGCACGCGCGCGCAGGCATGAGGCCCCAAGTCGCGCCGAGCCACTCGCCCTAGCATCGCTTCCGAATCGTTGCCTGGATTCCCAATCGCACTCTTGAGAAGCTGTTGTGCAATTCGCAATACGCGCGCCTTGACGATCCGGCGGTGCCTGGATTCCATCTCACCGGAGTTTCGGAGCGCGGCTGCGTGCTGGGTGACGGCGTCCAGAATCGGTTCGATTCCCTCTTCGCGGACAGCGACGCAACTCAAGACCGGTGGCACCCAGGCGCGCTGGACAGGCGCGGCCAGCATGGCAATGGAATTGAGATCTGCAACCAGGCGGCTGGCTTCAGGCCGGTCGGCCTTGTTGACGACATGCAGATCGGCAATCTCCAGGATACCTGCCTTCAAAGTCTGAATGTCATCGCCCAGGCCGGGAACGCTGACCACCAGGACCGTTTGGGCCAGCTCCATGATGTCAACTTCGTCCTGGCCAACGCCAACCGTCTCGACAATGACCAGTTTCTTGCCGGCTGCGTCCATCAGATCGACAGAGTCTGCTACAGCCGGGCAAAGCCCACCCAGCGCTCCGCGCGTGGCCATGCTGCGAACGAAGACTCCCGGGTCCATCGACAGGTCGTTCATCCGGATGCGGTCCCCTAGAATCGAGCCGCCTGAGAACGGAGAAGAGGGATCCACAGCGACGATCCCGACCGTGAGACCTCGAACCCGGGCCAAACGGGCCAGAGCACGCGCCAGGGTGCTCTTGCCAGTCCCCGGACTACCGGTAATGCCCACGACGTGGGCCGCGCCCGCGTGGCGGTAAATCCTTTCGCTGAGAGCTTCAGCAGCCACGCCTCCCTTCTCGACCACCGTGAGTCCGCGCGCCAGCGCCCGGGCTGACCCCTTTAGAATATCCGCTGCCAGACTCTCGAGGTTGAGGGTCATTTGCGATCCTGGGCGAGGCCGCGGTGGTACAAGTCGCGATCGTCGATGATTCTCCGGGCTTTGAACTCCGTGCGAGGCAGCGAGCCGTGCCGCAGCAGTTCGATCACTGGATGGACTCCAATACGCGAACGCAAGCGATCTCGCATGGTGAGCCGCAACCGTTCGAGTTCCTCGGGAGAATTCTTCTCGGGAAGATATTCGGCCCGAACGAGGAGCTCGTCCATGCTGTCCTGCCGGGAGATGACGACGCGGAACTCGCCGCCGAACCCGTCGACGCTGCGCAGGGCATCTTCCACGGCGCTCGGATAGACGTTTTCGCCTCGAACGATGAACATGTCGTCGTAACGGCCATACAGCCCGTCGGGCAGTCTCGGGTAGGTTCTTCCGCAGGCACAGGAGCCGCTGGTCCAGCGTGTACGGTCGTTGGAGACAAGCCGGATCATGGGCTGGGACGTTCGCTCCAGGTGGGTATACACCGGCGTGCCTTCGCAGCCCGAATCGACTGGTTTGAAGGTGGCCGGATCGCAGATTTCGGTATACACGAGGTCCTGCCACAAGTGCATCCCCGTGCGGTACTGGCACTCGCCGTTGGTCATCCAGGGCGACATCTCGGCCATGCTCCCCATGTCGATGCAGCGGGCTCCGAACGTCTCTTCGATCAGCCGCTTGGTTGCCGGGATTCCGGCCCCCGGCTCGCCCGAGAAAAACAGCGTCCGAAAACCGAAACTTCGCGGATCGCAGCCTTCGCGCTTCGCTGTTTCGGCAAAATGCAGCGCATAGGAAGGCGTGCTGTAGAATGCCGTCAATCTCAGCCGGCGCGCCCAGTTGACCGCCATCAGTGTCTGGCCAGAAACGCCGGCGCCAAACGGAAGCAGCGTGGCGCCGAGCCTTTCGCCTCCCTTGAGAGACCCCCAGGAACCCACGTACAGGCTGAAGAACGAACAGATCATGATTCGGTCATCGGGCCGCAGCCCCGCACCCCACATGATGCGGGCATGCGCTTCCCCGATCCGCTCCCAGTCGCTGGCGCCCACACCGAAGATCGTCGGTAGCCCGGTGGTGCCGCTGGTGCCGTGGATTCGCGAGACCTCGGCAGGATCGATGCACAAGTAGTCCCCGAATGGACCGGCTCTCGATTGAGCCTCGCGGAGATCGGACTTCTGAACGACCGGGAACCGGCTCAAGTCCGCGAGGCTCTTCAAAGTATCTGGGGAAACTCCGGCTTCCTGCCAGCGGCGCCGGTAAAATGGACTTCGCTCCCAGGCATACGAAACCTGGCGCTTCAGCTTGAGCAGAATGACTTCGTCGCGGTCTGCCGGAGCGGCACATTCGATTTCAGGCAGCCAGTGCTGTTCCGTGGTTTGAGGCCGGTATACTGGATCGTAGCGCGGCGGCCAGACCGTGAGGTCGACGCCGCGCTCGCGCTTTATCCGCTGCAGGTCAATGGAAGGCATGGAACTAGCGGGACTGGCGAGATGCCGCCAGCTCCTGGATTCTCTTCACAAGGTCGTCCAGCGGCGTATCCTGGAGAAACACGCTCGCCACGCCCAGTTCGCGCAACCTGGGAACGTCGTCGTCGGGGATGACGCCGCCCACCGCCACAGGGATATCTTCGGCGCCCGCTTCTTTCAGCAGTTCGAAGATACGCGGAACCAGCGTCATGTGAGCACCCGAAAGCAGGCTGATGCCAATGACGTCGACGTCTTCCTGAGCGGCGGCTGTGACGACTTCTTCGGGAGTTCGATGAAGCCCGGTATAGATAATGTCCATGCCGGCATCGCGAAGAGTACGCGCCACGACCTTCGCTCCTCGATCGTGGCCATCCAACCCGATCTTGGCAATCAGAACTCGAATTCGGTGTGTCATTGTGGAGTTGCTCCGACAGGCTCGGGAAAGTGAACGACATTAACCGCCCTTGACACTTTTCCGGCGTCAGACTCTCTCAGTCCTGCACCACCGTGCAACTGAAGCGATAGAAAACTTTCGGATTTTGGAGGAGCCTATGCTCCCCTGTCAACGACGAACTCCCAGAATCCAACGTCTTGTCTAAGCGCTGACTTGCGGTCGGGCTAGTGAGCTCTATTGAACAACCCGTGAAAGCAAATCAGTACCCCGCGCGTCAGTAAGGGCTCCACCTTCTTCATAACCGAGTCCAGCAGGCTGCTGAAGAACTCACTGTAGCAGCGCTCTATGAGCGTCGCGCTAGAGTTTCTGCATTTTGCTCCCCATGAGCAAGATGCCCATGCTACATCGAAGCCGTCGCTCCCGCGCAAGCGGGAGCCCAGAGATGGTTGGGGCTGTACCCTCAAGTACCGGTACCCACAGTAAGGCTGGATTCCCGCTTTCGCGGGAATGACGATATGGTGGCCTAGACCAGGTCTAGACCAGCACGGGCTTGCAGCCCGTGGCTGGCGGTCACAGACCGCCGCTTCAGCCGGAGCCTCCTTGCACAAAGAGTCTTTCAGCAATCTGCTAGGAATCGATTGACTGCGGTGCGCACGCCGGTATACTGGGGCCCGCTCGCATTTTCGGACCAGCGATCACACTAACGGACCTCAAGACCTCAACGCATGACAGGTTACCTTAGCTTCCTCGACACACTGGTGGCGCTGGTTTATTTAGGAACCACGATGGGCGTGGGTTTCTGGATGGTGCGACGCCAGAAGACCACAGCCGACTATTTCATTGCAAATCGCCGTATTCCGGCTTGGGCTGTGGCGTTCACGATGTTGGGAACGGTGATCAGCAGCGCCAGCTTCGTAGCTCACCCTGGCGCCGTGTTCGCGCGCAATCTCTACCTGCTTCCCTCCCATCTGGTCCTTCCTTTCATCCTTCTGTTCGTGGTCCTTTTCGTCGTGCCTTTCTACCGCCGCGTGATCGGCATGAGCTCGTACGAGTACTTCGGACGGCGTTTCGGACATGGCGCCCGTTTTTACACCTCCGCCGGCTTCGTCCTGCTGCGGGTGCTCGACCTGGGCATCACACTCTATACCGCCGCCATCGCTATCGACGTCATGACCGGCTGGGACATTCCCAAAGTGATTGTCGGACTCGGCCTGCTGACAACGCTCTATACGATGGTCGGTGGCATCGAAGGGGTCGTCTGGACCGACGTGCTGCAAGGCGTTGTTCTTCTGGGAGGGATGTTCCTGATTCTGGCCATTCTCCTGTTCCAGCCGGCTGCGGGGCCTGTGTCGGTCCTTTCGACCGCCTACGCGGGCGGAAAGTTCGGCCTGGGAAACTTCGATTGGAGCTGGCAGAGCCTTTACAACCAGGATGCAACGGTCTGGATCTGGCTGCTGGCGGGGCTGACGATGATGGGGCGAAGCTATACCATCGACCAAAACATCGTGCAGCGCTATCTGGTCGCCCGCAGCGATCGCGAAGCTCAACAAGGCGCCCTGGTCGGAGCGGTGTCCTGTTTGCCGGTCTGGATGACGTTCATGTTGATTGGCGCCTGCCTGTGGTCGTTCTATCGCACGACCGGTGCAGCGTTGCCAGCCGAAATCGCGGCAAAGCCCGACAACATCCTGCCATACTTCGTTGCCACCCAACTTCCCGCGGGCATCGTAGGCCTGATTCTAGCGGCCATTCTGGCCGCAGCCCAGTCTAGCGTCAGCGCCGATCTCAACAGCATCTCCACCGTGCTCACCAGCGACTATTTCACTCACTTCCTCCCTCAATCGAGCGATCGATCTCGGCTGGCATTCGGCCGCAGCGCCGTGCTGGCAACCGGCGTGGTTACGACAATGATCGCCGTTCTCTTAACCCGAACTCGTTCGGTGTCTGCAGCCGAAGTAGGGCTGACGCTGATCACGATCGTGGCTGGAGGAATCCTGGGTCTGTTCGCGCTGGGGTTCTTCACCCGCAAAGCCACAACTCGTGGCGCCTACGTCGGAATTGCCTGCTGTATTCTCTTCACCGGTTGGGCCACTTTGAGTGGTCCACTAGCCGTCGACTTGGGTTTCAACTTCACCTTCAACTACCTTCTGATCGGTATCCTCAGCCAGCCGATTCTCTTCATCACCGGCTATCTAGCGAGCCTGCTGCTGCCCGGACAAAGCCGAGACATCTCAGGGTTGACCTTCTGGGATTTGCGAACCCGGACAAAGCTTCCGGGAGTGTAGCTGCGATGCCTGCGACCTGCAAACCACGGAGCGTCCGCACCACAGGTCGTCGGAACCGGCTTCTCGTCGCGAGCCAGGGATCAACCTGCTGTGGAAACCGGTCCAGACAGTGTGATCACGCCTGCCAGGACTGCCAGGATCGCAGAGCAGGGCCGCCGATTCTTTCATGGTATCGTGTCTCCCCTGCGGGCCGTTCGGTCCAGGACCTGCATCGCTTTCGGGAGCCTGGGACGCCGTCCGATTTCCCAGCTGCCAGTCCACTATTGGCTTCGACCGCAACATACGACAAATAGATAGTTTGTTCATTGATAAAACCGAGGTCTCATTCGCGATGGACTGGCTCAACTACCATCACCTGCACTATTTTTGGATGATCGCCCGCGAAGGCACCATCGCCCGCGCCTGCGAGAAGCTGCGGCTCGCGCAGCCCACGCTCAGCGGCCAGATGCGGCTGCTGGAAAACGCGTTGGGGGAGAAGCTCTTCGCTCGGAAAGGACGGACTCTGGAGCTGACGGACGTCGGGAGAGTGGTGTTCCGTTACGCAGAGGAAATCTTCAGCCTCGGGCGTGAGCTGACTGACACGCTGAAAGGGCGGCCGACAGGCCAGCCCATGCGTCTGTTTGTTGGCGTCGCAGACGTCGTTCCAAAGCTGATCGCCTACCGCCTGCTGGAGCCGGCGCTTTCCCTCGGAGGTTCCATTCAGATCGTCTGCCGCGAAGACAAGCCCGACCGGCTGATGGTGGACCTCTCGCAACACCACCTTGATCTGGTGCTTTCCGACTCTCCGGCCCCCGCCTCGGTGCGCGTCCGGGCGTTTAGCCACCTTCTGGGAAGTTGTAGCGTTTCGCTCTTTGCCACCCCCGCGTTGGCCGCCCGCTATCGGAGGAAGTATCCGGCGAGCCTGGAGGGCGCACCGTTTCTGCTTCCCGCCGAAAACACGATGCTGCGGCGTGCTCTCGACCATTGGTTCGAAGCCGAACAGATCCGGCCTGAGGTTGTCGGTGAGTTCGAAGACAGCGCCTAAGCCAAGGCGTTCGGCCAGGCGGGTCGCGGGATCTTCGCAGGTCCGGCGGCCATTGAGCCCGAAGTGAGAAGACAGTACGGCGTTTCGGTGCTCGGCCGAGCTGGCGACATCAAGGAGCAGTTCTACGCCATCACCGTGGAACGCAAGTTGAAGCATCCTGCGGTGCTCGCAATCTCGGAGGCTGCACGTCGAACTCTGTTCGCGGAACCAGAGGGGACGTAATCGACGTCTCCGATTAGCAACCCGCTCCGGTAGCATCTCGAGATTCAGCTTTGAAGCGGATGTCCTGCCCGCGAAAGCGGGCATGGAGTTAGGACATTCTCAAAGTATGCGGTTCACCAAGAGATGCATCACTATGGCTCTTTGCTCTTGGAACAGGCCAACCTCCACGCTCGTCGTCAATGATTAGCTTCAAAGCAACGAAGCGGCAGATGGCGAACGTGGGAGCGGACCTCTGGGCCGCGACCGTTCGTGGATGGCGGTTCTGGTCGCCGTCCGGAGGCCGGCTCCCACATTCCAAATGTCTGATCTCGAGCGCCGCTGCGCGGCAGATCGCTTACTCCAACATATGTTCCATCTCCTCCGGCTGCCGTGGTGCCAGGTGGTTGCCTGTGATCACGCGGGCACAGGCATTCCACCGAAGCAGGGCCTCATCATTGCCGGGCGGACGGATTGCCTCCGCTTCCTCGTACCACCGCATGGCTTCGCGCAGCCACTCGTAAGCATCGAAGCCCGCTCCCGGCGAGCCTTGCCGAAGCTGGGCTTTGGCCCGGCGTTCGCAAATCAAACCGTGGTAGTACCTCTGCTCGTAGGGGTCTTGGAGCCGGCGCAACACCTCTTCAGCCTGAGTTGAACCGATCGGGTAACCCGTCCCAAATCGGTCTGTTAACGCTAGCAGCAGAGCAACCAACGCCTCCTGGTGCTCCGGCTCAACGCGCAACACATCAAGGCAAATGCTTTCGGCTTCGGCAGGTTCATTCAGCAGCCGGTAGCGCATGGCCCGCTCCAGGGCAGCAGGAATCGCCTCTTTGGATAGCGGCTTCAGCTCGAACATGAATGCCTCCCGTCAAGGTCCGCTAGACCAGCCCCCAGAGCTTTGCAAACAGTTTTTTGAGCGGATCGTAGAACTCATCGACGACGCGTTCCTTGAGCGGAATGATCGCATTGTCGGTGATCCGAATGCTTTCTGGGCAGACCTTGGTACAGCACTTGGTGATGTTGCAATAGCCGACGCCGTGGGCCTGCCTCAATTCGGGAACGCGGTCCTCGGTGTCGAGCGGGTGCATTTCCAGCCCTGCGATGTGCACGAAGAAGCGAGGGCCGACGAACTGCTCGTGCAGGTGATGTTCTCGCAGAACGTGGCAAACGTCTTGGCACAGGAAGCACTCAATACACTTGCGGAACTCCTGCACGCGATCGACCTCCTCCTGCAACATGCGCCAGGAGCCGTCTTGCGCGTCAGGGGGACGCGGATTGAACGCTTTGATCTGCTTCTTGACACGGAAATTCCAGGAAACGTCGGTGACGAGGTCCTTGACCACGGGGAACGCGCGCATCGGCTCGACAGTGACCGGCCGGTCGAGCGGAAGCGTGCTCAAACGGGTCATGCACATCAGCCGGGGTTGGCCGTCGATTTCCGCCGAGCAAGACCCGCATCGGCCGGCTTTGCAATTCCAGCGCACCGCCAGGTCGTTGGCCTGCCTGGCTTGAATGTCGTGGATTGCGTCCAGAACCACCATGCCTTCGGAAATCTCGGTCGAGTAGTCCTCGAACCGACCCCCTTGAGGGGAGCCGCGCCAGATTCGAAAGGTCGCAGTGGCCATAGGTGTCCTTTCATTTCATTTCGTCGATGATCTGCTGCAACGGTTGCGGCAATTGCGGAATTGGCCTGCGCTCAATGCGCATTTGTCCGTCGGGCCCCTTCCGCAACACCAGATTCAACTTTCCCTGCGCCAGGTCCTGGGAGGGATAGTCTTCGCGGAAATGCGCTCCCCGGCTTTCGCGCCGCTCCAGCCCGGAACGCGTGATGGCTTCGGCCACTATCAGCAGATTCGGCAGATCGAGGGCAGTGTGCCAGCCGGAGTTATACTCGCGGTTGCCGCTCACCCTCACTGCTTGGGCTCGCACCTTGAGCTGTTCTATGGCCTCAAGCGCGCTCAACATCTCGTGCTCGGTGCGGACAATGCCCACCAGGCGCTGCATGGTTTCCTGCAGGTCTTGCTGGATCCGATAGGGCCCATCTCCGAGCGCCGGTTGACCGTTGCCCTCGAACAGCCTCAGCGCCCGCCGCACAGATGCCTCGGCTGCCTCCAGATCGATGCGTGTGGGGCCATGCTCTTGGGCGAAGCTTGCCGCATGAGTGCCCGCCCGTTTGCCAAACACGAGCAGATCGGAAAGAGAGTTGCCTCCCAGCCGATTCGCGCCATGCAGGCCGGCAGCACACTCGCCAGCCGCAAAAAGGCCAGGGGCCGTGGACATCTGCGAATCCGCATCCACATGGATGCCTCCCATCATGTAGTGCGTGGTGGGGCCGACCTCCATCGGCTCGCGAGTGATCTCGATGTCGGCCAGCGCCTTGAACTGGTGGTACATGCTGGGCAGCTTCTTCTTGATGTGTTCGGCCGCGTGGGGAAGCCTCTTGCGAATCCAGGAGATGTCGAGGAACACACCTCCATGGGGACTTCCGCGCCCCTCTTTGATCTCACGCACAATGCAGCGCGCCACATGATCCCGCGTCAGCAGCTCTGGCGGGCGGCGAGCCTGCTTGTCGCCCTGCGTATAGCGCCACCCTTCTTCCTCGTTGTCGGCAGTTTGATTGCGATAGAGCTCCGGAATATCGTCAAACATGAAGCGCCGCCCTTCCTTGTTCAGGAGCACGCCTCCTTCCCCTCGAACACCCTCCGTCACCAAGATTCCACGCACGCCCGGCGGCCAAACCATCCCGGTCGGATGGAACTGTACAAATTCCATATCCATCAGTTCCGCGCCGGCTTCGTAGGCTAGTGCCAGACCGTCTCCCGTGTATTCCCAACTGTTGCTGGTGATTTCGTAAGCTCGGCCGATGCCTCCTGTCGCCAGCAATACGGCTCGAGCCTGGAAGATGCGGAAGCGGCCACGCTCACGGTCGTAAGCCACGGCTCCCGCGACGCGATCACCGTCTTTGAGGAGCGTGATCACCGTGCATTCCATGTGGACGTCGATTCCTCGATGGACGCCGTGGTCTTGCAGCGTGCGAATCATCTCGAGGCCCGTGCGGTCGCCGACGTGAGCCAGACGCGGGTATTTGTGCCCGCCGAAGTTGCGCTGCAAGATGCGGCCGTCGCGCGTCCGGTCGAACAACGCGCCCCAGGCCTCCAGATCGCGAACGCCCTGCGGCGCTTCGCGGGCGTGCAGCTCCGCCATACGCCAGTTGTTCAAGTACTGCCCGCCCCGCATGGTGTCAGCAAAATGGACCTTCCAATTGTCCCGCTCGTCTACGTTGGAGAGAGCAGCGGCAATGCCCCCTTCGGCCATGACCGTGTGTGCCTTGCCCAAAAGCGATTTGCACACAATGCCCGTGGCAACGCCCGCCGCAGAAGCTTCGATGGCGGCGCGCAAACCTGCGCCTCCGGCTCCAATCACTAAAACGTCGTACTGGTAGGTCTCATACTGGGCCATTCAGATCAACCTCCAATCTGACCAGAGGCCCATCGAGCACATCCGGACATAGATATCAGAGAATGCCACCGAGAACAGACTCATCCAGGCCCAGAGCATGTGCCGGCGATTCAGACAACTCGCGCAATCGTAAAGTTTAACTCGGGCACTTGCGGGCGCCAGCAGGTCGATGCGCCCGCCGACCAGATGCCGCAGCGAGTGGCAGCTGAAGGTATAGCCCCCAAGAAAGACCAAGTTGCCGGCCAACACCAAGGTTCCCAGTCCAACGCCAAAGGACACCTCGCCCGTCTGTGGATCTGCAAACCACAGCGCTTTCCAGACATCGTGACTCAACACAATCAAGAACAAGAGTGCGAGGTAGAGAAAGTAACGGTGCACATTTTGCAGGATCAGGGGAAAGGAACGCTCGCCCCGGTAGTGCTTGCGGGGCTCACCCACCGTGCAGGAAGGCGGATCTGCCCAAAACGCTTTGTAATACGCACCCCGGTAGTAGTAGCAGGTGAGACGAAATCCGCCCGGCGCCCAGAGAATCAGGATCGCTGGCGAAAATGGTAGCCAGGCTGGCCACCAAACCGACGGGTGGCCGAACCAGCTGTGGGGCGACACTCCAAAGATTTCCGGCGAGTAGAACGGCGAAAGATACGGTCCCCAAGAGTAATAGTCCCCCTGGAGAGCCGCCCAGGTGGCGTAAATCACAAACGAAGAAAGAGCCACGAACACCAGGAGAGGCTGCCACCACCAGGCGTCGCGGCGTTGGGTCTGACCAAACCTTTGGGCTGGTAACTGAACTAGGGTTTCGGACATAGCAGTTTCCTCGAAGCGCAGTACAGATTCCCCTAGGAACCTACGTAACACGATGAGAGTGAACACCCAAGCCAGCTTGGCAACGGAGGAACTAGAGCCTACACGACAAAGATGCGATTATCAAGATGATCTAGGCAGAGCGCCAGAGGCAGGCGGAGGCGCAGAGCGTCTAGACTGCCCAACGTGGCACAGCAGCACGGTTGGGCTCCTGAGATCGGTTCTGGGGTGCCAAGCAGATCCGCCGGTCCAATGCCTGCGAAAGTCAGGCAGGAACTTCGAGTTTGTCGGTCGTCAGCACAGTTTTGATCGTCCGCCCGTCCTTCTTGTGTTACTCAGACGCAGAATGTCCACTTGAGAAATCTGAACCCAAACTTTAGAATACTCATCGATGCGCTACGTTCCTCGCGAGCTGGAAACTCAGGTACTCAAAGCGGCCAGAAGCTTTCCTGCCGTGATATTGACAGGACCGCGCCGGGCGGGAAAGACCTGGTTGCTGCAGCATCTCCTGCCTGCGGCCGACTACCACCTGCTGGAAGACCCAACAGTGGTCGCCCGGCTGCGGGCTGATCCCCAGGGCTTTCTCGACGGCGTGCGGGTGCCGGCGATTCTCGACGAGGTGCAGAACGTGCCAGAAATCTTTGCGCTGGTGCGGGCGCGCCTGGACACTCGGCCTCGTCGGATGGGCCAATGGTTTCTGACCGGATCACAAGAGGCGGGCCTGATGCGTGGTGTGACCGAGTCGATGGCCGGTCGCGCCGCTGTTCTGCAGCTGTTGCCGTTTTCGGCGCGGGAACACCGCAAGGTCGACCTGTTGCGCGGGGGGTACCCTGAAGCGCTGGCGCGCCCGGGCATGGCTCCGCTCTGGTTTGCTTCCTACGTGCAGACTTATTTAGAACGGGATGTGCGTGCCGTGACGTCAGTTAGAGACCTGACCACGTTTCGAAGGTTTCTGGCCCTGTTAGCCAGCCGGCACGGCCAGGTGCTCAACAAAACGGACCTGGCGGCACCGCTGGGTGTCAGCGTCCCAACCATAACGCAGTGGCTGGCCGTACTGGAGACCACGGTTCAGATTCTCGTCGTACCGCCGTTCTACGAAAACCTCGGTAAACGCCTGATCAAGTCGCCCAAGCTCTATCTGGCCGACTCTGGTCTCGCCTGTCACCTTTTGGGCATCGAGACGGAGGCCGAGCTGGCCAAATCTCCTTTTCGTGGCGCTCTCTTTGAAGGCTTCATCGCCTCCGAGATTGTCAAAGCACAGGTGAACCATGGCCGGCGGCGCGAAATCTATTGCTTCCGCGACCAACAAGGTTTGGAAGTCGATTTCCTCGTACCAGGCCGCAGCGGGACGGTCACCTTAGTCGAGTGCAAGACCGGGCAAACCGTCACTCCGGAGATGGCCGTGCCGGTACAACGGCTGGCCGGGGCAATGAAAAGCAAACGGGGGCGTGCAGTCGAAATGTTTCTCCTGCATCAGCCGTCTCGGGTTAGAACTGCGACGGAAGCAGTGGCCGCCGGAGTGCGCGCAATGGCGTGGCCCGATTTTCTCGCTAAGCTGTGATTCCAGCCCTGGAGTTTTGTACATTGCCGGCGCACTCCGTGGGGAACTTGCGCGACGGATGACGTCCCTCGTCACATGGGCTGGAAGCCCTTGCAGCAAAGGCGTCTTGCGCATGCTTGACCTGCATCGAGCGGGTTCCGGCGCTGATCGAAGAGGGTTCGCGACAGCTCAACGATGTCTGACGCACTAGCCGAAGTCATTGCCTACCACCAAGCCACCAAGCACCATTTTCATGCCTACGCGCGGGGACCAGGCCGGCTGGACTGGGCAACGCAGCCCAACCCTTTTCGACGGTACGACGGCGCGCCCCTGATCCGTCTCGATTGCGTTCCCCTGGGCTCTGCCCCTTCCGAGGCAGCCTTCCTGCAGCGCGAGGTTCTGCCAGAGCCCATCACGCACCGGCACGTCTCGCAGCTCTTCTATGACAGTCTGGCGTTGTCAGCTTGGAAGCAGTTCGGAAACTCTTCATGGGCATTGCGGATTAATCCCTCGAGCGGCAACCTTCATCCGACCGAAGGTTATCTTCTCTGTGGACCGATCGCGGGCCTGTGCACGACACCGATGGTCTCTCACTACGCTCCTGACGAGCACGCCCTGGAAAAGCGGCTTGAATTTTCCCTCGAGACTTGGCAACAGTTGACGCATGACCTCCCAGAAGCCGTGCTCCTCGTCGGCTTCACCTCTATACACTGGCGTGAAGCCTGGAAGTATGGTGAACGGGCTTATCGCTACTGCCAGCACGACACCGGACATGCCATGGCGGCGGTCAGTCTCGCGGCAGCGGCTCTGGGCTGGCAAGCAACGCTGTTGGATGATCTTGGCACCGATGCGTTGGCAGCGCTATTAGGCGTATCTGACTCCCAGGGCGCCGAAGCTGAAGAAGCTCATTGCTTGCTGGCAATTCATCCAAAGGGAACAGCGGTGCGGGCGTGGAGTTTGGCGAGCGCAGTCCTGAACCTCTTTGCCTCACTGCCGCGGCTCGGCAAACCAAACCGATTAAGCCGCAGCCACATCGACTGGCCCGTGATACCGCGTGTGGCGGCTGCAGCCAGGAAGCTGCCGACCCATCGGGTGTATTCAGCTTTCCGAACAGGAGAACGGCCTGCAGTCGACGCGATCTCGGCTCCGCTGCGCAGGATCATTCATCAGCGCCGAAGCGCTGTCGCCATGGATGGGCAAACCAGCATCCGTCGCGAGGCCTTCTATCAGCTCTTGGCCAGCGTTGTCGCTGCGCCAAAGCAGCTTCCTTTTGACATGCTTCCCTGGGCGCCGCTCATCCACCTGGCGCTGTTCGTACATCGAGTTGAGGACCTTGATCGCGGCTTGTATTTTCTGGTCCGCAACGGCGAGCGGTCAGCAGCGTTGCGTGCGGCGATGAAACCTGAATTCGGCTGGGAAAAGCCAGAAGCCTGTCCCGGCATGCTGGAATTCTACCGGCTGCAGGCAGGCGACATGCGGACATTGTCCGAACGCATCTCTTGCCATCAGTCGATCGCGGCTGACGGATGTTTCAGTCTCGGCATGATCTCCGAATTTGAGCGACCGTTACGCGAATACGGCGCTTGGTTCTACCCAAGGCTCTTTTGGGAAAGTGGCGTGGTAGGCCAGGTGTTGTATCTGGCAGCCGAGGCGCTCGGGCTGCGTGGTACTGGGATCGGCTGTTTCTTTGACGATCCCATGCACTCTGTCCTCGGGTTAACAACTCTGCATTGCCAGAGTCTGTATCACTTCACGATAGGCGGTCCTGTAGAAGATCCGCGGCTCAGGACTCTTCCTCCCTACTCCGCGGCCTGGTAACCCAGAACAAGACTCTCATCAGATGAACAAACCGGTGGCTCCGTCCTGGCTCAGAAAGGGCTGCTCGATGTCGGCCTCGGGACCTCCCACATCCGACTATGGCTGTCGTTGGCGCGGCCAGCCTCGTCAGGAAAGCTCAGCATCCTGCAGCAGAAGCTCTCTAACTCGTGGCGGCTGGGTTGCCATGCAACCTGTCGCGCTTGGACTGCAAGGCACGAAGCATCAGAGGCGGGAGGTAGGGCCGCAGCTTCTTTCATGGTATCTTGTCCGCTCGACGGTCATTAGCACCGCCGCTTCCTGGTTTTCCTCAGGCGCCTAGGCAAGCTGAGCGGCACTCCTGCCAGGATCCGGCTGCGGCTTCTCGCAAACCACCAACCAGTAAATGCCATGAATCCCAACTCCGTCTTGTATCTCTCCCGCAAAGACGTGGAATCCGTGCAGATGCCGATGCAGGAAATCATTGAGGCGCTGGAAGACATGTTCCGGGAAAAGGGCAATGGGCGAGTCGAGATGCCCCCGAAGCCCGGCATCCATACCCGCCCGGACGCCTTCATCCATGCCATGCCCGCCTACATCCCCAGCCTGGAGGCAGCCGGTCTAAAGTGGATCTCCGGCTATCCGGCCAATCAGGCTAAAGGCCTCCCCTACATCACCGGTTTGCTCATTCTCAATGATCCAGAAACCGGCATTCCACTTGCGATCATGGACGGCACCTGGATCACGGCCCAGAGAACCGGAGCTGCCACAGCTCTGGCCGCCAAATACCTGGCTCGCCCAGACAGCGCGACTGTCGGCATCGTTGCCTGTGGCGTTCAAGGCAGAAGCAATCTGGAAGCGCTCAGCTGCTGTTTCAAACTCCGGAAGGCGAAGGCCTACGATCTTTACCCAGAGATTGCCGAACGGTTCGCCCGCGAAATGGGAGAGAACTTGCAGTTGGAGATCGAGCCGGTGAAAACGTTGCCCGAAGCCGTGAGGGGACTCGATATCGTCGTCACGAGCGGCCCGATCGTCAAGGACCCGAAACCGGAAATTGAGGCTGGCTGGCTGATGCTGGGGAGTTTTGCCTCTTTGGTTGACTTTGATTCTTCGTGGCAGGCAGATGCGCTACGGCAAGCCGACAAGCTGGCCACGGACGATCTGGCCCAAATGAACTATTACCGGCAGGAGGGCTATTTTCGCGACACGCCTGCGGCCTACGCCGACCTGGGAGAACTCGTGGCTGGAAGGAAACCGGGACGCGAGCGTGAAGCCGAACGCACGATGGGCGTCAATCTGGGTTTGGCTCTGGAAGATGTGGCAACTGCCATTCGGATCTATCGTCGAGCCAGATCGCAGGGGATCGGAATCGAGCTGCCGCTTTAACGATCTGGACGTCGAGCTCGGTGTACCGCAACTCCCGATTCCAAAGCGGCAGAAGACGGCCGCACTCCAAGACGCTGCGCGGCCCTCGCAGCTTCTCGGAGGCTCGCCAGTTTTGGAGTGCGCCAGTCCTCTGCCGCTGTTCGTCCGGCTGACCGATGCTCTACCTAAGGAGACCTAAATAAATAACCTGCACCACAAAAAAGTGCTGAACAAATGACCGTCGGTCGCGCGATAAATGCTGGGAAATTGTGGAGTAAAGGTAACCCAGCGTATGAAGGAAGCGATTTGGAAAGGCGGGAAAAAAGATCGAAGGTTGTATCAAAAAGTGCGAGCAGAAAGACAGCGGTTGATACGGGAAAAGTACGATCGGTTGGTGCCGTGCATGGACGAGCGTGGCCGAAGGTTATGGGCGGGTAGCGAAGCGATCGGGTTTGGCCGTGGTGGCATTAGAGCTGTGGCCGAGGCGCTGGGAATGAATAAGAGGACGGTGATGGAGGGACGGCG
>Ga0194132_10005793_pt1 | contig 19670 bp, 20 predicted proteins | sample TA2KigOf80mmetaG_FD_148612 | JGI IMG/M metagenome (GOLD analysis project Ga0194132, IMG submission 148612) | Freshwater microbial communities from Lake Tanganyika, Tanzania - TA2015054 Kigoma Offshore 80m | ecosystem: Environmental > Aquatic > Freshwater > Lake | place: Tanzania: Lake... | reverse complement strand
TGGCATGAGTGATCGCCACGAAAGCTTGTAGTAGGTTGCGGACGGTTTGGTCTGCGCGGGGATTCACGCGAAGGGCGTAGCCCGAAGCGAGAATCCCCGCGCGGCGCGAGGCTCAGGAGGCAGCGACAACACTCTGCATTTCGTTGGCGGCCATCGGTACGAGAGCACGCTGAATCTGAGCCCATAGACATGGATACGGCCCTCTCATTGAAGTTGCAGGGGTGTGTCAGTGTGATCATACCGGCTCTGAACGAATCTGCCCGAATTGACTCCGTTGTGCGTTACGCCTTGGAAGACACTGCAACTGCGGAAGTCATCGTCATCGATGACAGTTCGATAGACGACACCCGTGCGCTCGCCACCGCTGCGGGCGCCCGTGTGCTTACGAGCAGCATGTTGGGTAAGGGCGCTTCCATGCGCGACGGCGTTCTCGCCGCGTCGAAGGACGTACTGGTCTTCCTCGATGGCGACCTGTCCGGCCTGCGGCCCGGCATCGTCAGCGACCTGGCCCGATGCGTGGTCGCCAACACCGCGGACTTCGTAAAGGGTCAGTTCGGGCGAAGTGGCGGACGCGTCACTGAGCTCACGGCGAAACCTATGCTCAAGGTATTCTTCCCGGAGTTGGCTGAGCTCGGGCAGCCACTGGGAGGACTGATCGCGGCACGCCGCTCACTGTTGAATACACTGACTTTCGAGGACGGATATGGCGTTGACATCGGTCTGTTGATCGACGCCCACCGCGCCGGCGCAAGAATCGCGGAGGTGGATATTGGCTCCCTGGAGCACGACAGTCAGCCGCTGCTTGATCTGACGCTCATGGCTACCGAGATCGCACGTGTCATCTACCAGCGGGCCCGAGTCGAAGGTCGACTGCACGCGGAACAGATCATCTCCATGTACGAGACACAACGCCACGCGGCGGCCACGCTGGACTATAGCCTCATGCGCCGCCGAGGCCGGACACGAGTCGTCCTGGTAGACATGGACACCGCCGTAACCTCAGAGCCTTTGCTTCTTTGTCTGGCACGCGCGACGGGTAACGAGCAGGGGTTCACTGAGATTCAGGAGACTAGATTTGAGAACCCCGCGGACCGTATTCGACGGAATGCCGCCCTTTTTCGTTTTGTCCATAAGAAGCAGTTTGAACGCATGGCGCATGACTTGCCACTCCGGTCCGGCGCGGTAGAGTGGGTGAATCACATGCGTAGAGCCGGCTTCATGGTCGGACTGGTAAGCAGCGCCTGGTTCGTCATCGCCGAGATCGTGCGTCGGCGCTTGTTTGCGGATTTCGCCGTCTCTCACTTGTTGCACTTCGAAGCAGACGTATGCAACGGCGCCGTTAGCTTCAGCCGCGCATTCACTCCCATTGTTAATGATGAGGAAGCCGAACTGTGCAGCAGGCACGTGGTGGAGCACATCCGCGCCGACACCACCCATCCCCGCGTGGAGGAGGTTTGGGCCGTGGGCGGAGTCGGCACCCTCGAATACAGTCCGCGTTTCCTGCACGCGGCCGACTGCTCATACGTAGTCGGTCCCGGCGCCCCCGGGCGCTTCATCGGTTGTTCTGTCGAATTGGTGGCCTCATATGAAGCGTTGGTGGATCGCATGCGTGAGCCCACACCTTGGACCCCTTGATGAGTGCAGGCAGACCCCTATCGAAACCGGGACCACAGGGGGAAATAAACCAACACAAGTTGGCGATCGGGGGATTTGCCCCTCGCCGCCAGTGCCCACGACCTTTCTAGCAGCCTGCTCAAGTCGAAGTGAGATCGTCTTCCCAAGCGGCATAGATCTTGTTATATCCCATGGAAATTGGTGAAGTCAGCGCCCATGTTCGCGGCGCAGTCGGCACGATCGCCGTGGAGTAGTGCTGAGAGTCGAATTGTCACGGCACGCCCTCCATTCGTCTGCGAGGTGTTTGGATTCCCACGGCAGGGCATCCGGAGTCGTAACCAAGCTCTTCCTCGGGAACGCGGAACTACCGCGAAGTTGTTCGCGAGCGGTACGCCAGCAGTGTAACGAATGCCGCTCCGAAGTTTTCACTGCTTCTCCTCAGGGCAGGGTTGCATCCGTCGGCGGATGCAACCTGACATAGGAGATGGTGGAGGAGGTTTCTTTTGCTCTGGCCGATCTATGTGTTGCTCGGACTGCTTGCGGTTCTCTTGCTTGTCTGGTTCGCGTCTCGCGATTCACACCGGGATCCGAATCGTACTGAACCGATACTACGCGAAGACGAATCAGCGACCGGTTTGCCGGCGCAAGAATTGACGAGCGCTCTAGACCGCTGGATCTATTCAGCTGAGCCGCCTGATCTCGAGTCGGATGCAGGTGACGCGACCGGCACCACACTCCCGGCGTTTCCTGACATGCAGATGGTCTTCCGCGCGGTCTGGGAGACGCTATATCGACGGGACTATCACCGGTTGACCCAGCTCGCTGGCAACGAGGCCATCGATTCGCTGCTTCGTCGTCGCGACAGGCAAACCCACTTGGATCCACTTCACGCCGCTCGCGTCGTGAGCGCGGACAGGGTTTCGGTTGAAAGGCGAGGACCCCCTTCCGTACGGATTCGCTATCGATACCTGCTGGATGACCTGGGACTGCCGTCGCCCGCAGCACGCGAGGAGATCTGGACCTTTCAACTCGCACATGACAGGCTGACCTGGACGCTGGCGTCGATTTCAACACCGCCAGCTCTGACTCTGGTGAAGGATGGGACAGACGAGTGACGCCCTTGTCGAAATCATGATCGACGTGCCCAGGCGGGCACGACGGTCGTGCTGTGCAGCACCCGTACAGGCGATGCCGCCCGAGGCTGCGAACCCTGTACGTCAACCATAACGCATGCTAGGAGAGCTTCTATGGCTATTCGCCACTTTGTGTTACCCACCTTGCTCGTACTGATGGCGGATACCGCCATCGCCGAGGGCAGCGCCCGCGCGCGCATAGCTATTGCAGGCGTTCAAGGTGATCGGCAAGACGCCGAAGCCCGGTGTCTTGATGAGCAGAATCTACTGACAGCGCAACAAGTCATCGATGCCTTTGGTACGTCCGTCGACCAACATATAGGCTTTGGTGTCGCGGGGACTTCTCTGGGCGTGTTCTCGAGATCCGTTCGTGACGAGTTGGCGCCCCTGATGCGTACCCGCAAGGGGGCGGCCACCTGCGCGCCACTTTGTGTGGTTGTTCCGGCAGAGCGCGCGATTGACTGGAAGTTTTGCGTACAGAACGGCGGCGGCGAGCAATGCCGCTTGAGCAACGGGGGCTTTGGTGACCTCAATGCCTCGGTTCGCGGCTACTCCACAGCATTCTCGTCCTCTGGTTTGGCGCAGGTGATCTGTGGGACCGTAAAGAACTGGGACCAAGGGGGTAGCCGGACCTTCAACCTCCGGGCGCTCTACTAGGGAAGTCATGAGCGTGAGGGCAAGTCTGCTCACAGTCTCCTGAAAGTACAGTCGCGCTGGTCGCTCACAGGGGCTTCATCAGCGCTTCCTTGAGCGTTTGGGCAGAAAGCGCGTCGCCAGCCTGACCAACGCGCCGCGGCTAGCTCAGCGCGGAAGCGGTGCGTTGGGCAGCGATCACGTGATCAGCCATTCAAAGGTCTTGATAGATGGGAGCGAACACAGATACTTGGTGGCAATCTCTCAGCAGTCTAGGGGCCGGAAATCTGGCCACCATCGCACGCATCGGCTTGATTCTGACGCTGGCGGCCATCGCCCTGGTGGCGATTCGCCGCTTAGTCCCGAAGCTGCGGGAGATGGTGGCCTCCCGTCAGGACAGCAAGGAAGGGGGACAGCGCGTCCGCACCCTGTCCCGTGTTCTGCGCTACTCGCTGAGTATGCTGGTCATTGCTCTGACGACTGTGCTCGTGCTGGGCGAGCTGGGCATGTCGGTGGGACCAATTCTCGGTGCGGCCGGCGTCGTGGGCATCGCAGTCGGCTTTGGTGCTCAGACCCTGGTGAAAGACTACTTCACGGGATTCTTTCTTCTACTTGAGAACCAGATTCGGCAAGGCGACGTGGTCGAGGCCGGTGGCAAGGCAGGAGTTGTGGAAGATCTGACCCTACGTTACCTGCGACTGAGAGACTATTCGGGCAACGTGCATTTTGTGCCCAACAGCATGATTTCAACAGTCACCAACATGACGCTGGGATTCGCCTATGCCGTCATGGACGTGGGCGTGGCCTATGGCACTGATCTGTCCCATGCCATGCAGATCATGCGGAATACGGCCCAACGTCTGCGGGCCGACTGTATGTTCCAGGAATCCATCCTGGACGACCTCGAAATCGCGGGCGTTGAAAAATGGGCCGACTCTGCAGTCATCATTCGCTGCCGATTCCGGGTCGCTCCGCTGAAGCAGTGGGATGTCCGGCGGGCCAACCTGCTACATCTGAAAGAAGCCTTCGACCGGGAACACATCGAGATACCCTTTCCGCATCGGAAGATCATCACGGACGCGCGAGCTGGGGAGTAGGCGGTGCTGCGCCATCTACCTTCGTGCTTCCTCGCCGTATCTTCTCTTGCCGGAATGAGATCCTTCTCTGTCAGTTGACGCACCGGCGAAGTCCACTCCCGGAGTCGCATCAGGACGTGTCCGTAGCGGACAAGGGACCTCAGCTCCGGCCCTCTTCGGCTCGCGACCCCACGGCGGCAGGGGCGCGGGCGTGAGCCTCACCTGCAGAACGCAGCGCAAAAGCCGAGATGGGGGGGCCGACAGTCTCGAACAAGGCAACGGCAGCCAGCACGATGGCTGACACACGGGCGCCCAGTTCGGGCACCGGCTGACCGGTGGTCTGCACAAGCCCGATGGCCAACCCTGCCATGGGCACGAGGAGCAGGCCACGCGCCACACGCTCGCTATCGGTGGCGCGCAGTGCTCGTCTGGAGACCAGAAATAGACTCAGCGTTCGCCAGTATGCGGAATCCGTAGCGCACCTGTGTTCTCAAGACGATCCTCGATCTCGCCAATACTCGCGGCGAGAGTATTCACGGAGTCGTTGAACTCCTGCTTGAGCGCAGCTTCCGAGTTCCGAACGCGAACTTCAAGTTCACTCATTCGTCCATCCAGAAACGATCGCAGTTCGGTAAAGCGCGACGCTTCTGCCTTGTCCGCAAGGTCTCGCTGCGCCAAGAGCTCCCGAGCGCTTCGACGAGATTCAATGAGCGCGTTTGTCTGACCTACCAGGAGAAGCACGATGAACATGACCACGATCAGTGTCGTGAATCCCAACATGACAAGGCCAAGTGGCGCCTCGACGGTGACAAAAAGGAGGGACAGTTCGCCGGGCGTTGCCAGACTCGGCCAATTCGAAGCCGCGACTATCGTAAAGAGTCCGGTCGTGATCAAGAGCACAAGTACAACGTATCTCATGAGAGTCTCTCCTTCATTTGGAACTGTCCCAGGAAGTCTACTGTCGGAACGAGCGATCTGGTGGCGCTGCGCCGGTGGGGTCGAATCGAGTTTGCGCAAGGCCCCGCGAGCGCACCTTCGTTCAAATCGAATGTCGGGGTATTTGCCCCCATCAAGAGTTGAATTCGGGGCATATGAACCATCAATGAGCGAATCAATGACTAGTCCCATCGGCACACTTACGCGTCATTTGGCCGGACTTCAAGGCGGCCGACTCCCTTCAGACAGGCGTGATGAGAACGCAGAGGCCTTTGGCACAGACTCTGCAAATCGGGTTCGTTGATCATCTGGCGGACTCGCATCGTCGGAAAGCCACCCACAACACAGGAGATGCGTATGCTGAGGACCAGAAGAGTGGTCTGCGCCATTTTGGCAGCGATGATGGTAACGGCGTGCGGCAAGGACGATTCAAGCCCCACATCGGCCACTTCGGGGTCCGCCTCAGCGCCCGTCGAGGCGCAAGTCCGGTGGAATGTAGCGAGCGCTTTTCCCACCAATCTGTCGCTCATCGGCGAGTCCGCACCCATCGTTTCCAAAAAAATCAGCGAAGCCTCAGGCGGCACGCTGGAACTCAAGATGCATGAACCCGGTGCGTTGGTCCCCAGTCTTGAAGCCATTCAGGCCGCAGGCAAAGGCTCGGTGGACGCAGCCTGGTCGACCGCCGGATTCTTCGCCGGCACCGATTCCGCTTTCAGCTTCTTCACCGCCGTGCCTTTCGGACCCACCATACCGGAGTTCATGGCCTGGATGTATCAGGGCGGTGGTCTTGAGCTTCAAAATGAGATGCTCGGGCGGCACGGTATCCACGCCATTCCCTGCGTTGTGATCCCGCCCGAAGCCTCGGGCTGGTTCCGGCGGGAGATCACGACGCTAGAGGATCTCAAAGGTCTGAAGATGCGGTTCTTCGGACTGGGCGCGAAAGTCATGGAGAAACTCGGCGTCTCCACACAGCTGTTGGCCCCTGGCGATATCTTCCAGGCAATGCAGTTGGGCACCATCGATGCGACCGAATTCGCCATGCCCACCATCGACGAGAAGCTCGGCTTCCATCAAGTCGCAAAGTACTACTACTTCCCAGGGTGGCATCAGTCGGCATCCTTTCTCAATTTGTTCATCAACAAGAACCGCTGGGATGCGCTGTCGCCACGCCACAAGGCGGTACTGGAGCAGGCCTGTGGCGACACCATGCGGCAGATGATCGCCCAGGGCGAGGCCACCCAATGGGCCGCGATGCAGCGCATGCGAGACGACAAGGGTGTTCAGCTTCGGCAATGGTCTCCGCAAATGCTGCAAGCCTTCAGGACGGCCTGGGAGAGCGTCGTTCAGGAAGAGTCGCAGAGCAATGCCAGTTTCAAGGCGGTATACGAATCCTATTCAGCGTTTCGTAAGAACTACTCACTGTGGCGGGACTTCGGATATGTCAAGGACTAGCGCCGAACACAAGCAGCCCGAAGGTTCCATAACGCTTCGCATTCTGGCCTCATGAGCGTCATAGCGGGCATCATCGCGACCGTCGTGCTTGTCGTCGTGGGACTTGCGTTGTTCATCCGCCATCAGGCTCGCATCGCGGAGCGGCACTGGGATCATGTCTGCCCTCCTCGCTATAGCCACCAGGAGACCTCTTTGAAGTCAGATGACAGTCCACTTCCTGTGGTACAGGATCAGCGTGCTCATTCAAGCGCGGCGACGGTGAACGTTGACACGTCCCGCCCGGCTCACGGGTCTCACTAGATTCAGAACGCACACTATGGAACGCTTGCTTCGAATCAGCGCAGCCATCAACCTTGGCCTGGAAAGAGTGGCCATGTCCAGTGGAGTGCTGTTCCTGCTCTGTACCGCAGTCATCATCCTCGACGTGGTGTCACGCAAACTGGGCTTCCAGTTCCCCAGTATGGGATCGACCCGCTTGCAGGAACTTGAATGGCAGATCCACACGGCGTTGTTCAGTTTCTGGCTGGGCCTCGGCTATGTGCACCATGCCCATGTGCGCATCGACGTTGCAGTGGCCAACGCCACATCACGCGTCCGCGCACTCATCGAGTTGGCAGGCTGCCTGCTGTTTGCCCTGCCATTTTGCGCGATCGCAATTTATTTCAGCGTGGATTTCACCTGGACGGCATACCTCTACAACGAAGGCTCGCCATCGGCCAACGGTCTGCCGTGGTTGTGGATCCCAAAAGGCTTCATTACGGTGGGACTGGTGCTGCTGCTTTTCGCGGTACTGTCCATGATGCTGCGCCTGGTGGTACACCTGTTCGGCCCCGACAACCTGCGCATGCTCAGCATGCCGGGCAAGTGAGGGGCTGACGATGGAATGGATCACTCATCACCTCGCGCTCATACTGTTCGTCGTGTTGGCCCTGGCGCTTTTCAGCGGATTTCCGGTGGCGTTTGTACTGGGCGGCGTGGCCATCCTGTTTGGCGGGATCGGCATCCTGCTAGATGTGTTCATGCCGGTACAGTTCTTCAATCTGCTGCCACGAGTGTGGGGTACTGCCGCCTCCAATCCCATACTGGTGGCCGTCCCCATGTTCATATTCATGGGGACGATGCTGGAACGCAGCGGAGTGGCCAATGATCTGCTCGATTGCCTGCAGGTGATCACGCGGCGAGTTCCCGGTGGACTGGCCATGTCGGTTACGCTCATGGGGACGATCATGGCTGCCACCACCGGCATCGTGGGGGCTTCTGTGGTGATGTTGACGATGATCGCACTGCCTTCCATGCTGCAGCGTGGTTATGATCAACGCTTGGCGTTGGGGACCATCGCTTCGGCGGGGACTCTGGGCATCTTGATTCCGCCTTCCATCATGTTGGTCATCATGGGCGATCTGCTGTCCATCTCGCTGGGCGCGCTATTCGCGGCGGCGGTATTGCCTGGACTGTTGTTGTCAGTGCTCTACCTCGTTTACATAGGCGGACTGAGCTTCGTCCGGCCCAACTTAGCACCGCCGCTGCCAGCGGACGTGGGGCCAACCTCCACGGGCGATTTCATGCGTATGTTGGCGCGAAGCATCTTTCCGCCCGTGTTCCTGATCGTGCTGGTGCTCGGTTCCATCTTCGGCGGCTGGGCCACGCCAACGGAGGCCGCGGGGGTCGGCAGTTTGGGGGCCATCCTGCTTGCCGTCTACAACAAGCGACTGTCCCTGACTGCGTTGAAGGATGTCATCTACCGTGCGGGACTGACCAACGCCATGGTGTTCTTCATGTTCTTCGGCGCGACACTGTTTTCCTTCGTGTTCCGCTCCTTGGAAGGTGACGAACTGGTGGTGGAACTCCTGGCCAGCATGGGCATCACCAGTGGGTGGGAGATCCTGATCTTCATGCTCGTGCTGACCTTCTTGCTCGGGTTCTTCTTCGACTGGATCGAGATCTGCCTTATCGTGCTGCCCATCTTCGCACCTATTCTGCAGACCGTGGATTTCAGTTCTCATCTGGGCATGGAAGGATCCATCGCCTTCCTCACCTGGTTCGTGGTCATGTTGTCAGTGAACCTGCAGACGTCGTTCCTGACACCACCTTTTGGCTTCACGCTGTTCTACATGAAGGGCACGGTTCCGCAGGGCATCACCATGTCGACCATCTACCGCGGCATCGTGCCTTTTGTGGTGCTGCAGCTGGTCGGACTCTTGTTGGTGCTGACGTTTCCCAGTTTGGCATTGTGGTTGCCGAAGGTGTCCGGCTTCCTCAATTGAAGTCATCTCGTTCTCGGGAACGTCGAAACTCGAAATCCATTTGGGCGAAGCCGGCTCAGGCCTCCGGCGCCGCTTCGTTCGTGCTCGACTCCTTCAACGTCAGGCCGTGTTTCTGGATCCGATAGCGCATGGTCTCCCGCGTGCTGCCCAGCAACCGGGCCGCTGCGGTGGCGTTGCCGTTGCACTTCTCCAGGGCGGCGGCGAGTAGCTTTCTCTCGGCCTGCTCGATGCTGACGCTCCCGTCCAACGGAATCACCACCACGCCGGCCGTGAACTGCCGCCGCTCCGCTTGCGACGCTATGGCAGTATCGTGCGCATGCAACCCAAGCCAATGGGAAGGGAACACTTCGCTATCAGACAGCAACACACAACGTTCCACCGCATTGCGCAGTTCGCGAACGTTGCCCGGCCAGGGGTAACTCTCCATCAAACTCCAGGTCGCCTCATGGACCATGCGCACGGTCTTGCTGGCCACCGCATTGAACTCGTCCAGTAGCGCCGGTACCAGCACGCGCAAGTCCTCAGGACGCTGCCGCAGCGTCGGCAAGGCCAGCGTGAAGACAGACAATCGGTGATAGAGGTCCTCGCGAAAGGACTTCTCCTGAATGCGTGCGCGCAGATCCTGATTGCTGGCAGCGATGATCTGAAGGTCTACGGCGACCTCTTCGCCCGCGCCCAGGCGGCGCAGGCGCCGGTCCTCGATCACCTTGAGAAGCTTCGCCTGTAAGTCCAGGGGCATCTCTCCTATTTCGTCCAGAAACAAGGTCCCACCGTGCGCCTGCTCGATCAATCCGCGCCGCCGACCCTTGGCGCCGGTGAAAGCACCGGCTTCGTGGCCGAAAAGCTCGGATTCGAGCAGCTCGCGCGGCAGTGCGGCACAATTGATCTCGACGATGGGCCCCCTTTGGCGTTGGCCGCTATGGTGCAGGATGCGAGCGGCCAACCCCTTGCCGGTGCCGGTCTCGCCACTGATGAGCAGTGTGCTGATTGGCACCCCCGCCAGTCGCGCAAGCATGTCTCGCACCGTCGCGGCGGCCGCACTCTGCCCCATAAATGCGCTCACAGAATAGCGACGATGTTGCTGCGAGTGTTCGTCCTGCAGCCTGCGTTGCGCGCGGGCCCCACGGGCAGCGCCGGCAACGATCATATCAAGCCGCTGGAGCTCGCAGGGTTTCTCCAGGAAATCGACCGCCCCTAACCGCAATCCACGCACGGAGTCGGCGATGGTGCCGTAGCCGGTAAGAATAATCCACTCACCGGGTATGCCGCGCTGACGCACGCGTTCAAGGAATTCCAGCGAGTTGCCGTCGGGAAGGTTCATGTCAGCCAGCACCACCAGCGGCTCCAGATTGCCGGCGAACAGTTCCCGCTCCGCATCAGCCAACGTCGCCGCTAGTGTTACCTCCCAACCAGCCCGAGCATAGTGACGCTTGATCTCGGCGCCTAGAAGAGCCTCGTCTTCGATCAGCAGCATGCAATCAGCCATGGACCATCCTTGCCGGCAGCAGCAACTCTGCCTGTGCGCCTCCCGGAGCGGGATTGCGCAACCGGAGTTCGCCACCGGTCTCGCGCGCGAAGCGGCGCACGATACTCAGGCCCAAGCCGACCCCTTCACTACGCCCGGTAAGGTACGCACGCGGTCCACCGGTAAGCAGTTCTTCGGGAAAGGCAGCGCCATCGTCAGTAACGGTAATGCTCAGGCCGCGCTCATCCGCGCGGGCAGCGACTTTCACTTCGCCACCTTGCGTACCGATGGACTGCACCGCATTGAGTGTCAAGTTGAGCAAGGCTTGTCGCAGTCCTTCTGCCGGTGCCAAGGCGTGAAGTTCCGGCTCGACTTCCGCCTTGAGCACAACGTTCTTGGCCGCCTGATATCGGACCAGTTGAAGGACTTCATCGACCATTTTCTCCACCTGGACATCGCGATGCGCCTCCGGCTCCATTTTCGATTGCAGTAGCAAGCTGTTAAGAAGCCGGGTCATCCGTTCAAGTTCCGCGCTCATGAGACGGACACGCTCCTGCAGTCCGGTGTCTGAGGTCTCCGAGGCCATGTTGTCCAGTGCCATGCGGATGCCAGCCAACGGATTGCGCAACTCATGCGCCACAGTAGCGGAAAGCTCCCCCACCGCCGCCAGCCGTTCGCCGCGTGCCAGCGCGTGCTGCTGCTCCAGCACCGCGCTGGTGGCGCTGCGCACTTCGTTCTCCAGCACGTCAGCGCGTCGACGATGCGACGCCTCCAGTTCAACCAGACGCTCGGCCATGCGGTTGTAGTTCTGGAACAGCGGCGTGAGCAAGGGATCGATACCGCGCAGCTCGATGGGCCGAACATCGCCTTCCGCCACCCGCATGAGCAGGCGGCGCAAGTTGTCAATGGGCGAGAAGATACGGCGATATGACAACCAGAACAGCACCAGCAGAAGAAGCGGCAAGGCCAGGGTCACGGTGACGATCAGTTGGCCTTCGGCGCGGGAATCCGCCAGCAGCGCGTTGAGCTGCTGCGCCTGGGCCCGGGTTTCGCGATGGGTTGCGTCGCGAAAATCGCCGAGTGAGCGGGCTGTGGCTGCCCGCGGCGAACGATTACTGCTGCGCAACTGCTTGAGCGCATCGCGAAACAAGGCAGGACTTTCGGGATGCAGATTCAGAGAGGGATCGAGCAGCGCTTCGATATCGGTAGCGGCCCGGGCCACCTCTTCGCGGCTGATACTGGACGTGCCGGTGAGATCATCTGCCAGCAGTTGGGACATCTGTAGCGTCGTAGCTTGCAAGTCCTGGATATGCCCCACCGAGCGGGTGACGGCCTCCAGGCGGGCGGTACTCTTGGCATTGCTCCAGACCAGCGCCAGCAACAGCGCGCCAATCACGAGGATGGCGCCGATCACCGCGATCTGCAAGGGACGGACGATCTGGCCTTTCATGTGAGTCCGATCACCATAGGGTGTCTCCGAATTATCCGATTGCGCCAGCGCAAAGTGTGCCCGGCGGTTTTCGATCTGTTGGGATTCGCGATTCGGCTGCCAATGCGTCGGCACGAACAACGCTGTCGCGACATTTCGATTCGAGCGCAAAGTTAGGAATAGGTACTCGCCCATTCCCTCGCTTAGATGCCTTGATTGGCATGTGGCGGCTTGTTAACTCAACCTTGGCAGTCCCGAGTATATTCACGTCCACCCTTGGACGCGACTCACAAAACGAGAAGTAATGGTTATTGACTGCTCTTACGCCTGAGAACATGGAGATGCTCGATTTTTGTTTTGGCGCGCCAGGGTCTGCCGAAAACGGCAGACAGCGCGCCGCCTGGTTCAAGAATGATTCGGTATTCGATGACGGAAGCGAGAAGCGCCTCAAGCCGTTCCGGGAATGAGTCAAGGCAGGTGCGCTCGGAACTTCGGCCGCGACGCCCGACACGCTTCTGGCACTGATCGAATTGTGCGACCCGTTTCCCCGGAACAAGATTCGGTGCGTGGCAGCGACCCCAACCAACAAAGCCCAGGCGCTTGGCAATGCGCACGCCATGGTGAACCGGGGGGATCGTAGTCGCTCACTGCATGCGCGCTCCTTCTTCAATCTTCCGTTCGAGCACATCGAGTCTCTGATCGCGTAGGACCGGTCCGTCGACCAGTTTGCCGCGCAGCGGGCCAGCCTCAAGGAAGATAGTCGCCACGAGTGTGCCGTGCGCTATCGCGCGGTCATCGTGCGATTCGGTCGCTTTGCGCTTCGCAATCCAGTACTGCGACGCCACTCGACCGCGGATGAAAACCGATACTTGAGGCAGCCCGATTCGGGATTCTGCGACACTTCCTCGAGCGGCACCGCCGCCCAGTTTGACTCGGGTTGTACCTGTTCGGGCGAATCTGCCAACCATCGCAAGGTCGGGCACACACTGTGCTGAGCAGGCATTACAGACGAGTTGGCACCCGCAACACTAAGTGCCTGCGAGTCTTAATCTCCTTTTGTGTTTTTCGCTCCCATTGGGCGCGCGGACGAGGCAAGGCCTAACCTTATGGGGAAAGCACTGTCTTGCGACGCAGCCCTCATGCCCCTGATCGCTTAACGAGGACGAGCATGCGGGCAAGAGCAGCCCGGCTTCGGCCGGGTTTTTTTTGCCCAAAGGTTTATTTCAACCACTCGTTGAACCATGCCGGTTGATTTAAGCCCAACTCAGCTGCTCGGGCTTGACGCTTCACGTAAATGGGCCGCCCTCTCAGTAGTAAGGAACCGGCGGCGTCCTTTGAGAATCGCCTGACGCCACCCGCTTCGGGCTCTCAGTCTCGCTTTCACGCAGTATCGACACAGCGGCTTCGTCCAGCGCCTGCATCAAGGTCAGTCCATTGCGGTCCACGCGTTTCGTATCACCGGCGTGCAACACGTGATCTTCGATGTCGCCTTCTTGTGTGAGCCAGACTTTGCCCCACATCACCATGACGGCCACGCCCTGCGCGTCGCTCAGCGGCAAGGGTATAGCCGGCGTGCTTCGGGTGCTTGCACTTTGCAGATCGACTTTCATGTTAGGCTCCTATCTATGCTATCCATGCATCCACGATGCTTGGTACAAGTCAATTATTGCGCTGCACATAAGAGGAAACAAACGAGAATTCGGAACTCTATAGATGAGTTTTGGGAATGCATAACCGACCCTATGACGTGCCGCCGCTCAATCTGCTGGAAGGGTTTGAAGCGGCGGCACGCACTCTGAGCTTCACGCGCGCCGCCGCCGAGTTGTTCCTTACGCAATCCGCCGTGAGTCGACAGATCAAAACGCTTGAGGCGTGGATGGGTGTTGCCCTCTTCGAACGTCACACACGCGCACTCAGCCTGACGCCCGCTGGCGTGGCTTTGCAGCGAACGGTCAGTGAAGTGCTGCAACAGGTGCACGACACAGCCAAACGCATCCGTCAACCTGTGCACGCCCGCACATTCACCGTGACGACCACACCGACATTCGCCTCGCTATGGCTCATTCCTCGATTGGGCGCTTATACCCAAGCCCATGCCAAGGTCGACGTGCGGATCTCTGCCTCGAACGACGTGGTCGATCTAGATCGCGCCGGCATTGAACTCGCCATTCGCTATGGCGGACCCTCGATCGGATCGCACGGAAGGCGCCTGTTTGATGAAGAAGTTCTGCCCGTGTGCGCACCGGTCTTGATGCACGACGCCAAGCGACCCCTGACCCGACCGGAGGATTTGCGTCACCACACGCTGCTGCACTTTGACGATGCCCGCAACGGCACCCCCGCATTGAATTGGGCGACATGGCTGCAGGCCTTCGGCCTGTCGAATCTCGAGTCCGCCGGCGCCTTGCACTTCAGCCATTACGATCAACTGGTACTGGCAGCCATCAATGGTCAAGGCGTGGCGCTAGGCCGTACACCGCTGCTCCGCCGCACCATCCGGGAAGGTCGACTTTGCGTACCCTTTGGGACTCGCACGGTGGCGGCGCGGGCCTACTATGTGGTGCTGGGACGTGCCGCCACCGCCAATGAGGATGTCGCACCTTTTGTCGACTGGCTGGTGGCGGAGGCCAAGAGCGAAGGAAGCGACGCACGCAAGGGCGCCCGGTAGAAAGCCCCCACGGCAGCTTGGCAAGTTTTGCCAAAGTGCTAGACTCCCTCCATGTCGACCATGAATGTCTCTCTCCCCGAAGAGCTCAAGTCCTATGTGGACGAGCGCGTTTCGCAATCGGGCTATAGCACGCACAGCGAATACATCCGCGAACTGATCCGTCAAGACCAGCGACAGGAAGCTGCGCGGAAACTCGCTGGCATGATCGCGGAAGGCCTAAACTCCAGACCCACCACGCCAGTAGACTCCGCGTACTGGAAAAAAAAGCGCGCCATCGCACGCAAACACTCACGCGCATGAAACCACTTGTTCCGCGCCAGAAAGCGGATCAAGACGTGGACGACGCCATCGCGTACTTCGCGCGCGAAGCACCCCATTGGGTCGACAGCTTTATCGAGGAGTTGGAAGCGGCCTACGGCCGTATCAGCGAAGCCCCCAAGACGGGCTCCCCACGATACGCGACCCTACTGGCGATTCCCGGCTTGCGCGCGCACTTGGTGGCGCGGTTCCCATACATCATCTTCTACCTGGAACATCCTCACGTCGTCGACGTGGTGCGTGTACTTCACCAGCATCGCGACATTCCGGCGATCCTGATTGACGAATAGTGCGGTTACGCACTCGGTGCGGGAAGGAAACCGAAACGCAACGCAGCCGAACTATGGCTGCACCTGTTAACCCTCACTGAAGCCCGATGAACTCTTTCGCGTGGTGCTATCGATGAATTCCTCAACGCGCAACTCCGACGACATCCTCGATTTCTGGTTCGGCGCCCCCAGCGCGCCTGAACATGGCAAGCGCCGCGACGTCTGGTTCAAAAAGGACACTGCTTTTGACGCTGAGATCTCAGCGCGCTTCCGAACTTTGTGGGAGCGCGCCCGCGACGGCGCGCTGGCCGACTGGGTGGCGGCGCGCGACACATTGCTGGCGCTGATCGTGTTGTGCGATCAGTTTCCGCGCAATATGTTTCGCGGCCAGCCACTGGCGTTTTCCACTGACGCTCACGCCCTCGCCGCGGCGCGGACCATGGTGGATCGCAAGTGGGATCTTGACTGCTCCCTTTACCAACGCGCCTTCGTTTACCTGCCCTTCGAACACGCCGAGTCGATGGCCGAGCAAGACCGCGCGGTCGAACTGTTCGCCCTGCTGCGAGGAAGTCCAGACGGTGACAGCTACTACGACTATGCGCTTCGCCATCGTGCAGTGATACAGCAGTTCGGCCGCTTTCCTCACAGGAATCAACTACTGGGGCGCGTATCAACGGCGGATGAAGTCCGCTACTTGAGTCAGCCTGGTTCGGGTTTCTGAATTTCGCCCATCCGGACAGGCGAAGGTTGGCCTTGCCGCTGCAGAGATAGCTCAACCGGTCAGCGCCGGCTACGGATCCATTCGCCCGCGTACCGCCTTCCAGGTCAGACTTGATTTGGATCATCCCTCGTGCGATGCGGACTGTTAGCGTCGAGGTTTCAATACACATCTGAAACGAGGGCTCACATGATTCACGAAGTCTCCGGCGACATCCTGCTCAGCAAGGCTCACGCGGTCGCACATGGCGTAGCCCCCAACGACCCGATGAGTCGGGGTCTGGCGCTATCACTGCGCGAACGCTATCCCGCCATGCACAAGGACTTTCATCACTGGTGCAGCGTGCACCATCCGGAACCGGGTGACGCCTGGTTCTGGGGCGGCGCCGGTGGCGTACGCATAGTCAATCTGTTGACCCAGGAAGGCGGCTATGGGCACGGTGGGCGGCCTGAGAAGGCAAGCGTAAAACATGTGTCCGATGCGCTGAAGGCGCTCACCAAGATCATTGCCCACGAAGGCATTAGTTCGATCGCGCTGCCGCGTCTGGCTACCGGCGTGGGGGGGTTGGACTGGAACGAGGTCAAACCGGTGATCGCCAACCGCCTCGGGGAGCTGTCCATTCCCGTATACATCTACACCGAATTCCATGCAGGTGTGGCCGCCAAGGAACCGTAGCCACTCTCAGCGCCGGGACTGGGCGAGACGCTGCTGAACAAGCCTCTGTCACAATGCGACCCTCTGAATGTGTCGCGCGAAAGGACATGCCAGCGTGAGTGTTTCCGCCCATCCACTTCGGGAAGCGCCTGCCCTGCCGGCGCTTCCGCCCGTGGGTACCTTGATCGGTGGCAAGCGACTGTCGGGAGACGACGTGCTGCCGGTATCCGACTGCTACAGCCAGCGCATGATCACCCAGGTTCCCTCCGCCACCCGTGAGCAGGTTGCCCTGGCAGTGCGCACCACCCGCGCGTCAATGGGGCGAACGCCACCTCCATACGAGCGCGCCGGCATCCTGCGGCGCGCGGCGGAACTGATCGATACTCGCCGCGCCAGCTTCATCGACCTCATGGTGGCCGAGGCCGGCTTCACGCCCTCTGACGCCGCCGGCGAACTGGAGCGCGCTATCGACACCTGCCAGTTGTGCGCCGAAGAGGCCAAGCGGATCACGGGCGAGATGGTGGCGCTCGACGGCAATGCGGGACAACAGCATCGCCTTGGCTTCACACTGCGCACGCCGGTCGGCGTCGTGTGTGCCATCACGCCTTTCAATGCGCCGCTGAACGCGGTGATTCACAAGGTCGGCCCGGCACTGGCGGCGGGCAACGCCGTCCTGCTCAAACCTTCTGAACATACGCCGCTCACCGCCAGCCTGGTCTGCGAGGTTCTGCTGGAGGCAGGCCTGCCGCCCGATCTGCTGGCGCTGGTGAATGGCGACGCCGCCGTCGGCGCGTGGTTGCTGGAGGAACAGGGCATCGACTTCTATTCATTCACCGGCAGCACGCGTGTGGGGCGCTTGATCCAGTCCGGAGCGGGACTGCGCCGTACTCAACTCGAACTGGGCAGCATTGCCTGTACTGTGGTGTGTGCCGATGCGGATCTCGATCATGCACTGCCGCGCATCGCGCGCGCCACGTTCCGCAAGGCCGGGCAGGTATGCACGTCGATCCAGCGGCTGTACGTCGAGCGCGCTGCCGTTGCGGCCGTGACGGAACGCCTGCGCACCGAAGCGCTGGCACTTCCGGCGGGCGATCCGCGCGACACCGCCATCCGTATCGGCCCGATGATCACGGAAGTGCAGGCGCAGCGAGCCCAGGGCTGGATCAATGAAGCGATAGCAGGCAAAGCCCATATCGAATGCGGCGGCGATCGCAATGGCCCGGTCCTGCAGGCCACCATTCTGAGCGGCGTGGCGCCGGGAATGAAGGTGATCGACCAGGAGATCTTCGCGCCGGTGGTGTCCATCCTGCCCTTCGATGCGCTGCCTGAAGCCATCGACAGCATCAATGCCACACCCTTCGGGCTCGCCACGGGGATCTTCACCAACAATCTCTCGCGCGCGCTGGCGGCCGCGCGCAATATCCGGTCAGGCGGCATTCACATCAACGAGACCTCCAGCTCACGTGTCGATGGCATGCCCTATGGCGGCGTCAAGGACAGTGGCTTTGGGCGTGAAGGTCCGCACTACGCCATTCGCGAGATGATGGACGAGAAGATGATCACGCTCGCCGCCGGCGGTGGCGCGTTGCGCTGATGTCCGGATTCAACCTGCCATGACCGCCGTACTACGCACCGTTCGTACCGCGCTGCTCGACATCGCCTATCTGGAATCGGGTGACGCGAAAAGCGACCCTGTCATCCTGCTGCACGGCTGGCCTTCCGACGTGCACGACTGGGACGAGGTTGCACCGGCGCTTGCACAGGCAGGTTTTCGTGTTCTGGTACCGTGGTTGCGCGGCTTCGGCGCCACGCGTTTCCTGCGCGCCGACACGCCGCGCTCCGGTCAGCAGGCCGCACTGGGAGCGGATCTGCGCGACTTCATGGATGCCCTCGACATCGCCCGCGCCTGGCTGGCCGGCTACGATTGGGGCGGACGTGCGGCTTGCGTGCTGGCGGCCCTGCAGCCCGAGCGGGTGCGCGGACTGGTCACCATCAACGGCTACAACATTCAGAACATCGCGCGTTCACATCAACCGGCCGATGCGCTGCAAGAGCATCGCTACTGGTACCAGTGGTACTTCCATACCGAGCGCGGCCGCGAGGGCCTACGCGACAACCGCCGTGAGATTGCCCGGCTGCTCTGGCAACTATGGTCACCGAACTGGCGATTCGATGACGCCACCTTAGACGCCACCGCGCCCAGTTTCGACAATCCTGATTTTGTCGAGGTCACCATCCAGTCGTACCGACACCGCTACGCCAATGCTGACGGCGATCCGCGCTACGACGAGTGGGAGGCACTGCTGGCGAGACAACCCCTCATCAAGGTACCCACGGTGGTACTACACGGCGAGTGTGATGGCGTCGGGCCGCCGGAACAGTCCGAGGGCGGGGAGCGAAAGTTTGGCGCGCACTATCGGCGCCAAGTGGTGGCGCGGGCAGGACACTTTCTTTCCCGCGAAGCTTCCGCCACCGTGGTCGAAGCGGTGATGGAACTCGCGCGCAACGCGTAACTCGCCGCACGCGAGCTTCAATCGTCACACAGTAGCCTCGTCTACCACTCGACCCACAATTGCATCGGCCCTCTGAACGACGTATTGGGCGAAAACTCCCAGGTCTGATCCGGTGCAAGCCGCAGTCCTGGAAGACGTCTTGTCAGTTCCTCCAAAATCACCTTGAGTTCGAGCCGAGCCAGTGGCGCTCCCAGGCAGTAGTGGATGCCGAATCCAAACGACAGGTGCGACCTGACGTTGTCACGGGCGAAGTTCAACTCGTTGGGCTGTTCGAAGTGACGGTCGTCACGATTGCCGGAACACAGTGCCAGCAGCAGGTCCGCGCCTTGTGGAATGTCGACACCGGAGATCTGCACGGCCTTGGTGGTCTTGCGCCGCCAGGCCACTACCGAGGTATCGAAGCGCACCAGTTCTTCCACCGCATCGGGAATGACCTCGGGTCGGGCGCACAGATCATCCCAGTGCGCACGCCGTGAAAGCAGCGTGCGAACGGCGTTGCCTGACATGCTGGTCGTGGTTTCGTGACCG
>Ga0194132_10005791_pt1 | contig 19672 bp, 9 predicted proteins | sample TA2KigOf80mmetaG_FD_148612 | JGI IMG/M metagenome (GOLD analysis project Ga0194132, IMG submission 148612) | Freshwater microbial communities from Lake Tanganyika, Tanzania - TA2015054 Kigoma Offshore 80m | ecosystem: Environmental > Aquatic > Freshwater > Lake | place: Tanzania: Lake Tanganyika... | reverse complement strand
TATGGTTTGTTTCTAAAAAATGACTTCTGCCCACTCAAAATTGGTGGATTACTGGGAGTTTGTATCTTTACTGGACTTCCTGTGCCTGAAATCGCACAAGGAGCATTTTATCTTTACTGGACTTCCTGTGCCTGAAATCGCACAAGGAGCATTTGGATTAGAGCGAAACGAACAAGAGGGACTTTATGAACTTTCACGACTTTGCATTCATCCTGATACACAACTAAAAGAGCACAATATTACTTCGTGGTTCACCTCAAGAGCAATCAAACAGTTTAGAAAGGACACTAAGGTCAAAGCAATTCTCTCTTATGCCGATAATGATTATCACTCTGGCATCATTTATCGTGCTTGTAACTTTAAGTATTACGGTCTCACAGATAGAAAAAAAGATTTTCACTACTCAGACGGAACTAAACACTCTCGTGGAAAAATAAAGGGTGAAGAGGGTGAATGGAAAGACAGAAGTAGAAAGCATAGATACTTGATGGTGTTTGATAAAGAGTTGCAGAAAAGGTTGACGTGGGAAGAGCAGTCGTGGTAAAATAACAAGGTGTGAAGGAAGTGCAAAAAGGGACTTGGAGTAATCCAGGTCCCTTTTTTCTTATGATAAATAATCCATAACGGAAACTATAAGCATTAATAAGATGGGTCTCTCCAGATTAGATAATTTTCTGAAGTCAGCAAGAGGAACAATTCTCTACGTTAATCCAAATGACTTAGATGCAACGGATAGTATTGAAAATCAGGGTAACTCTCTGACTCGTCCATTTAAGACGATTCAAAGAGCACTTATTGAGGCATCAAGATTTTCATATCAAAGAGGTTTAGATAACGATAGATTTAGTAAGACAACAATTCTTGTTTATCCTGGCGATCATATAGTTGATAATCGTCCTGGATGGATACCTGACGGTGTAAATAATTTTAGACTTAGAAGTGGTGTAGTTTCAAATGATTTTGCTGCTTTTGACTTAACTTCAAACTTTGATTTAACCACAGACAACAATCAACTTTATAAGTTAAACAGTATTCATGGTGGAGTTATTATTCCAAGAGGAACCTCCATCGTTGGTCTTGATTTAAGAAAGACAAAAATTATTCCAAGATATGTTCCAGACCCTCTCAATGATGATATTAAGAGAACCGCAATTTTTAGAATTACTGGTGGATGCTACCTTTGGCAGTTTTCTGTTTTTGATGCAAATCCAAATGGACAATGCTTCACAAACTATACAACAAATCTGTCTGTTCCCAATTTTTCTCACCACAAGTTATCTTGTTTTGAGTATGCTGATGGTGTAAATGGAGTAGACATTAATGATACATTCCAGACATATTCTACAACAAGAACTGATCTGGATATGTATTATGAGAAAGTAGGTCTCGCTTATGGGCAATCTTCTGGTCGTCCTATTGAACCAGATTATCCATCATCTGGACTTGATATTCAACCTAAGATTGATGAATATCGTATTGTTGGATCTACTGGTCAAACTGTAGGAATTTCGAGCATTAAATCTGGAGATGGTGTAACATCAAGTACAACTATCACGGTCACCTTAAATGGTGAAGTTCCTGGTCTTGATGTTGATACTCCATTTAGAGTAGAGGGGATTACTGCTGACGGTTACAATGGACAATACGTTGTTACTGAAAAAGTATCCGATTTACAAATCAAATATCAAGTTCAAGAATCTCCGACACTTGCGTTACCGTCAACTTCTGGCGCATCTCTCTCACTCCAATCTGATACTGTAACCTCAGCGTCTCCATACATTTTTAACGTTTCTCTACGTTCTGTATATGGAATGTGTGGATTATTGGCTGATGGAGATAAAGCATCTGGATTTAAGTCAGTAGTTGTTGCTCAATTTACTGGAATCGGTCTTCAGAAAGATGATAGAGCGTTTGTTCTGTTTAATGAAGATACTGGAGTATATGAAGATAGTAATGTTGCTGGTAATGAGACATTAAGTAATAATATCAGAGCAGTATTTAAACCGGATTGGAAGAACTTCCACATTAAAGCAGTAAATGACTCGTTCATTCAAAACGTATCAATCTTTGCGATTGGATATGCTGAACAGTTTGTGACAGAAAGTGGTGGAGACATGTCCATCACCAACTCAAACTCTAACTTCGGTGCAAAGGCATTAGTAGCATCTGGTTTTAGAAGAAATGCTTTCCCACAAGATGACTTTGGATACATCACTCATATTATTCCACCAAAAGAAATTCCAATTGAAGAGACTACAGTTGAATTTAATGCAATTGATGTAAATAATGTAGTTGGTTATGGTTCGACTGGTCATTTGTATCTTTATAATCAAACAAATAGAGACGTTTTACCAGAGACTGTTATTGAAGGATATCGAGTTGGTGCAAAAGTTAATGATACTTTAAATGTTCTTGTATCTTTAGCTGGAAGTGTTACTGAGTATTCTTCAAGAATTGTAATGCCTGGATCTCAATCCAGTTCTGAAAAATCATTTAACGTATTATCAAATACGGGAACAAATATTCTGACCTTTGATGGGACAGGACATACATTCCTAACTGGAGAAACAATTAGATTCTTCAGTGACATTGGAAAAATTCCAGATGGTTTAATCAACAATCAAGTTTACTATGCAATCACTAGTACTACTGATGTTGGTATTGGAACAACACAACTCAAAGTTGCTAAGACTTTAAACGATGCTCTTACGCATTCCTCAACAAATGCAAAAAATATTCAGTTTAATACGAAAGGTGGGAACTTAAAAGTTGTAAGCAGAGTATCTGACAAAAATGCTGGTGATATTGGACATCCAGTTCAATATGATTCGAATGTTGGTCAATGGTATATAAAGGTTGCATCAGCAAGCACTGAGAACAACATTTACAATGCTATTGTTTCAATCGGAGTAACTACTTTAGGTCAAGCAACACCTAGATCTTATATTAAGCGTAGACAAGATAATAGAAATACTAATGATAGAATTTATCGTGTAAGATATGTAATTCCAAAAGAAACTGGTTCAACCGTAGCAAGACCTCCAAGTGATGGATTTATTCTCCAAGAGTCAAATACTTCAATTGGATCTACTAATTCGGAAATTCAGTCTTATTTTGGTAGTGGATCTATAGGAAATGTAAATCAACAAAGAAACTTTAGATTTATTGCTGGAGCATCATGGGATGGTTCAAACGCCAAGATTGATACTGAACTTCCACACAATCTCTCCGTTGGATCTCAAGTTCAAATTTTAAAAGTTGTTAGTTCCAGCAATACTTCGGCTGCAGATAACTCAGGATTTAATGGAACGTTCGTTGTTTCTGGTATCGGTAGTGCTAAACAATTTAGTGTTGGATTATCTACAAATCCAGGAACTTTCACAAACGATACGACTGCAAGAAATACATCTTTACCATATTTCAAGAGAAAGAAATATGAAAATGTATACTACATTTATAGAAATGAAGAAATTCAAAGATATATTTCAAATGAGCAAGATGGTGTATACTATCTAACAATAGTTAATGCTTCAAATGCTCCGAGTGTTAATTATTTCTCTGGAGAAAAGTTCTCTCAACCAGTAAAAGATTTATATCCACAAATAGACAGAGATACTCCTGTTTCTGATCCCGATGAAGCAAAATCTTTTGCACAATCTTCTCTAATCGGTGAGGTATTGATTGATGATCTCCGTAAGAGTGTTACAAAAGAAACGATTAACAAAACTCTCTTGGATATCAATCCTGGAGTAGGTATTACAAATATTGTTTCTACGAGTTCTACAATTCACTCTGTTTATACGTCTATTGATCATGGACTGAATAGAATTATGAAAGTATCCATCGCCAGCAGCGGTGCTGGATATGGTGGAGGGTCTGCTGGAGATTTATATAATGCTCGTTTAGTCAGTATTGGTTCTTCAACAACTGGACAACACGCAACGGCAAAAGTTTCTGTTAATGCTCTAGGTAATCTAACAGATGTTATCATCATGGATGGTGGATCTGCCTATGGTATTGGAAATACTTTGGCAGTCGTTGGTGTTGCAACAACTACTGGATATTCTCAAGCAGTAGTTCAAGTTACCAAAATCTATGATAACGTTGGAGACACTGTTAGAATTTCTGGTGTAAGTTCGGAGGTATATTCAACCTTCAATAATCTTTATAGAATTACAGAAGTTCCTGTTGGAGCTGCTAATAGCTTTAGATCTGAATCTACTACAGGAATATCTACCTGGAGTTCAAATCCAGGAATTGGTGAAACAATTACTCAAAATGCTTTTGTTTATTTGACTGGTGAGGCTCTTAAGGTCAGTTCTCTTGCATATAATAAAGATATTGGTATTGCAACTGTTACAACACTAAATCGTCATGGACTTAAGGTTGATGCAAAAGTAAGAATTAGTGGTGCTAACCAAAGTGTTTATAATGGAGATTTTGTAGTTGCTGAAAATGTTGGTCTAACTACATTCAAAGTAAAAATTGGAATTAGCACATTTGCTCCAGCAGCATCTGGATCTCTATATGTTCACCGTGAAGGATTTACTTCGAATGATGGTGTTGTAACCATTGATAATGAGAATTTGAATGGTAGAATGGTTCCAACTTATGCTGGAATTACGACAACATTATTTGCACTTATCGCTGATGCGGCGACAGAGACGATAACAATTCAGGGAATTGAAAATCTTGACCTCAAGATTGGAGATTACCTTGCAATTAACGATGAAATTGTAAGAGTTAAGACAACAATTCCAAATAGCATTACTGCTGGAACATCAATTACTGTTTTCCGTGGAGTTCTTGGAACAAAGGCAACGAACCATGCAAATGGATCTGTTGTCAGAAGAATTAAACCATTCCCAATTGAATTAAGAAGACACTCCATCTCTCGTGCTTCTGGTCATACGTTTGAATATGTTGGATTTGGTCCTGGTAACTACTCAACTGCTTTACCTGACAAGCAGACAAGACAAATCTCAGCTGCTGAAGAACTTCTAGCACAATCAACCAGAAGAGAAGGTGGAATTAACTTCTATACTGGTATGAATGACAAGGGCATTTCATACTCTGGTAATAAGAAGTTAAGTACGGTTACTGGACAAGAGGAGATTTTTGATACTCCTATTGTGACTGTAACTGGTGAAGATGTTAGCGGTCAACCAAATATTAACGTCATAAGTGCTCTAGAAGGTAACTTCGAACGTTCTATTCGGGTTGAGGGTGGATCTGGCAACAAAGCAACTTCAAGATTTAATGGACCAGTCATTTTTACCAATAAAATAACATCTACATCAACAAAAGGTATTGAAGCGAATTCTCTTTATTTACAAGGTGATGCGACAGTATCTAGAAAATATACGGTAGGTATTTCAACACCAACGACTGCAGGTAATCCAGGTGACATTGTTTATTATGAAAACCCATCTAGAAGTGGATTTGTTGGTTGGATTTATACTACGGAAAATGACTGGTTCCGTTTTGGATCTGTTGGTATTTCTAAGAATGAAAACGTTGCAATCTTTGATCAAATTGGTATAGGAACGACATCTCCTGGTGACTGCAAACTTAAAATTACTGGACTTGGAACTGATGGTGGTAAGACTTTATGTGTTGATAGTAAGGGTGTTGGTATTGGAACAACTGCAAATCAGTATTTCCTAAACGTAGAAGGCAGTACTAATATTGGCGGAACTTGCTATGCCACTAACTTTGTCGGCAGTGGTGCAGGACTTACTTCAATTAACGCTGCAGCAACTGGATGGGCTCAAACTTCTGGTGGATATTACAATACTGGATTTGCGAAGATTGGTATTGGAACATCAGTGCCTTCATTCAACTTAGAAGTTGGATCGCCAGGAACAGGCAACACCGATATGTACGTTCATAATGTTGCTCAGTTTGTTGGACTTGTAACTGCAAATCAAGTTCACGTAAGTGGTATTATTACTGCTAAAGGTTTTAATCTAACCAGTAGCTCTGGTGAAATTACTGCTGGTATTATAACTGCATCCAACATTAATGTTGGATCTGGATCAACTACATTAATGACAACGGGAGTAAATATTGGTATTGGAACAACAGTTCCAAGAACAAAAATAGATATTGAAGGATCTGCTAGATTTAAGACTTACTCTGAAGCAGTTGGAATTTTAACAATAACATCTAATGTGGCAACAATCGATCTTTCAGTCGCTCAAAACTTTACTGTAACTTTATTTGATAATATTGATTATTTCATACTATTAAACGCACCAGCAGACTCTACTCAGTTTACTCTCAAATTCACTCAAGATTCTATTGGTGGACGAACAGTAGATCTTAATGACTTTAGGAATGTTGGATTGAACACAATTCCGGTGAGATGGCCTGGTGGTGGAGTTCTACCTGGAGTTACTACAACTGCAAACAGGACGGACATTTACTCATTCAGAATATTCAATGGAAACACTCTAACAAGTTATTCGTCAGATAATGGAATATATGGCGTTGTTGTTGGTCAAAACTTTGCCGATTGAGGTAAAAAATTATGCCTAGTTTTAACAATCAAACTACTCTTGACCTTAATGGTCCTATTCTATCGTTTACAACTCATCCATCATCTGTTTCTGCTTGTACAAGTGGTATTGCTACCTTTATTGGTATTGCAACAGCAACATTTCCAACACAAGATCCACCGAACCCAGCGACAAATACTGGATATATTTCTTATCGTTGGCATCAAGTTGGGTATGGTGAATTATCCGATGGTGATTTAAATGGCACAACAATTGCTGGTTCAGCAACAACAACATTAACTCTTTCTGGAATTTCTAGTGCTATTCTTTTTAATAATTCTGAGTATTTCTTAAGAGCTGACTATATTCCATCTGCTTATAGTGTATCTGGTTCTGATGTAACAGCGGGGACGGCAAGGTCTACTGGTAATGCGATTAATGATCCGAAAGACTCTGAAACTGCATTATTAACAGTCTTTCCTAATATTATTGTAACTTTTCAACCAAGTCCAAATATTTCTACGACATCACAAGGATCAACGGCATCTTTCAGTGTAGAAGCATCTACTTCTGATATATTACAAAGCGATGTTTCTTACCAGTGGCAGTTAAATGAGGTTGATTTAATTGATGGAGAAAATACTATATCAATACCAAAAAATAATGCAGACTATTCTTCAGATGCTCTTTTAAGACTTCCTCTATGGGACAAAAACTCTGGTTCACTGGTGTTAGAAGATTTAACTAACGTTGCTAACACTGCTACAAATACAAACGTATCATGGGTTTCTGGTGGAGGAAAATTTTATAATGGGTATGCCAGTTTTAATAGTGATTCTTCCATCACTCTTTCTCCATTATCAGACTTTAATTTTGGCACAGGAGACTTTACTGTAGAGACCTGGGTATATTTTACCCAAACTGGGTGGAATGATATTTTTTCAACAGGAAATTATGGTCAAAATCAACTAACCATCAGAAAAAATAAAGACTCTCAGTTGGTAGGATCTCCAGGTTCAGAACAACTTGAAGTTTATTATAACGGAACTATTATTGCTTCTGGTGGACAGTTTAGTTTAAATACTTGGCATCACGTTGCTGTAACAAGAACAACTCCATTAACACAAATAAAACGTGATTCTACTTTAAGACTTTTTATAGATGGTATTCAAGTAGCAAGTGCAGTTTTTAATGAAAATATAAGAGCCACTGATGTTAAAATAGGAAGAACTCCTGGAAACACATATAATATGATTGGAAGAATTCAAGACTTCCAAATATATGCTGGGTCTAAGTATACTGCAAACTTTACTCCATCAACTGTTGCTATTGTTGATAGGAGATTAGTGTTGTCTTTACCATTGTGGGATAATAAGACGGGAGAATTATCATTAACAGATTTATCAAGTAATACAAAATCAATAACTCCAGGTGCAACTTGGGGAAGATCTCCTTCTTGGAAGACTGGAAGTGGTAAGTTTTATGGTGGCGCAGCATTTTTTGATGGAAGATCTTATCTAAACGTTGCAGGAAGTCCAGACTTTAATTTTGGAACAGGAGATTTTACTATTGAGTGTTGGGTTAATTTCCAATCTGGTAGCAATCCATATCCAACCGGTCCTTGGGAAGTTCTTATAAATGTTGGTGGAGGATATTATAGTGATGGTGGAACTTGGTTTGCTTTCATAAGAAATGATACGGGCGGAGCAACTTTCTATATTGCTAACGTTAGTGGATATGCCTCAATTGGAATTGTAAATGACTTAAAGTTAGAAACTTGGAGACATCTTGCAGTTTCTAAGGAAGGAACTAATGTTAGATTTTACGTTGATGGGCAGTACGTTGGGCAAAGAGTTGACAGTGCTGCTTATGGCGGCAACAACATTGGATATATTGCATTAGAACACGCAACATTTCATGATCAGGGATATTACTTCCCATTTTGTTACATGCAAGATATAAAAATTTTTAAAGGTCTTGCTAAGTACACAACTAATTTTACACCAGACCAAACATCAATTGTGAGTGGACTATCACAGAGTGTTGAAGTTTCCACTACAGTTTCTGGTGCTCAGACTCCAAATTTATCAATTGCCTTACCAAACGTATCCAAAAACTTATTAAGAGCAAAGGTAACACACCCAACTGCTTGCAATTCTCCAGTTTATACTAATACTTGTCAACTTGATGTTGTTCCTCCAACAAGTCGTGCCGTTATTGAGGTTGAAGCATATGATCCAAATTCAACGACTGCTGTTCTTCGTGAGTTTGATTTAACCAATCTAGATTATACAATTACTTCAAGAGTTTTTGATTCTGATACTATTTGTTTTTATGCAAAAGATAGGGACGTGACAGTTGAATTTGAAATGTTTGGGGCTAGGGGCGCTTATTCTACAAAAGTAAATTATAGTGGTGAAGGCGGATATTCTAAAATTAGATTTACCATGAAAAAAGGTGAGGAATATATCTTGAGAGGTATAAAATCAAAAACGGCATTATATCTGTATAGAAAGGCTCAGTTAATTGCATGTGTTGGACAAGGTGGAAGCGCAGGTGCTTATGGGCAAGGTGGAAGAGGAGGTGGAGTTAATGTTGCTGGTGAGAATGGATTTGGTAAGTTGTCTGGTGTAGGAGGACAAGCAATTCTATCAGGGCAATTGTCTGGTAATGGTATTTTTGGTTCATCATCTGGAACTTCAAAAATTTATTCTGAGGACTCAAAATCTTCTGATAGAGACGGTGGAAGAACAATATCTTGCACTAAGGGTGTTTATTGGAGAGAACAAGGAAAAACTGCCTGTTCTGATCTTGGAGTTTCAAAATTTAGATTATCTGATGGTACAGAAGTAACTAATAGTGTTTCAATTAGTAGGGGATTTAAAGACGGATATGCTATAAATCAAACTTCTGGTCTTGGAAGTAATGGTGGGGGTAATGGTGGAAATGGTGCTACTGGTGGATCTGGTGGTATTAACGATGGTGGTGGAGGTGGTGGATCTGGATATACTGATGGATCTGTTACTGTTGTTGATACTACTCTTGGTGGACATAATGTAGCAGAAACAAAATTAATTATGAGATTGTTTGAAACTGTTGGTGATTTTTATAGAGATTCTGTCGGTAGAATTTTAATACTTTCTTGTGCAACTCCAGGAAAAGATCCAAGAACTTTAACTAAAACAACTGGTAGAGTTTTGCCTGGAACTGATACTTGTATTGATGATGCGAGGTGGCAAAACTTCCTTGATTTGGCACTAACACAAGATTATCGTATTACTGCAACTACTGATGGTGGGGGACCTACTACAAAAGCGCAACCATTTAATATTAGAAGAATGATAAACGCAAATAGCATTCCACTGAAGAGGAGTTTAACTGATTGGGAAAATACAAATTATGCATATCTTCTTCTTGCTTTAGCTTGGGACGAAACTAATATTTCTGGAGCTAGGGGATATGGTGTTGATTATTCAATCTTCTCACATGCTCCTGGAACTTATTACTTTGGATATTATGGCGAATCTAGCAATTCATTCTTTGATAATAGTGGTGGATCTGGTACTAGAGGTGGTATCTATGGAACCACAACAGCAAACTATTGGATACTGCCACCAGGAGTTCCAGATTTCCCCTGATAAATAATTAAAATCTAATTGGGGGAGAGTGAACCCAAATGGCAGTCAATAAGAATTTTGTAGTTAAGAACGGATTTGAGGTTAATACTAATCTCATCGTTGCAGATGCTACTACCGATAAGGTTGGTATTGGTACAACAATTCCGCAGTATCAATTTCACGTTATAGGTGGAATTGGTGCTACTCATTCCTTTGTTACTGGCGTATCAACAATCAGTAATGAACTGAGAGTTGGAACAAACGGACAAGTTTTTAGTGTTATCGCTGGACCTGCAGGTGCTGGGCAATCCGTTGGTGTCGGTACTGCATATCCAGCATATCTATTAGACGTTCGCTCTCCAGTCTCAACAGGTCAGACCGCACTTTATGTTTATGGCGATCTTAAGGTAACTGGAGACCTTAGTACTGATGACATTACGCTTGACCAAGCAGATCTTAACAGACTTTTTGTAAGTCAAGCAGCACAACTAAATGGTGGAGCAACTTTATATGTAACAGGTATATCCACATTTGATGGATATACTGATATTAATAATAGTGTTGATATCTCAACCAATTTAAACGTTGTTGGATTAACAACAATTAGTGGTTTTGTTGACATTAATGATAGTGTTGATATATCAAATGATGTTAATGTTAGTGGTGCAGCAACAATCGGTGGATTTGTTGATATCAATAATGCTGTTGATATTTCAAGCAATCTGAATGTTGGTGGAATTTCTACCTTCAACAACTATGGTCAATTTATTGATAATGCAAGTCTGTACTTTGGAAATGGGTCTGACTTAAACATCTATCATGATGGATCAAATAGTTATATTCAAGAGCAAGGTGCAGGAAACCTTTACATTCAAAGTAATGGTGGTAGTGTTAATATTCGCACGAACACATCTGAAAATGCAATTGTTGCAAATCAAGATAGTTCAGTAGAGATTTATCATAACAACAATAAAAAGTTTGAAACAACAAGTATTGGGGTAGCAGTATCTGGAATTATTACTGCAACTTCTGGTATTGTCACTTATTATGGTGATGGTTCATATCTTACTGGTAATGCAAGAAATCTAACAGCAACAATTGGTATTGGAACTTCTGGTGGTGTTGTTGGATATGGTGTCTCCTTTATTGACTTAAGAGGTGCTGGAGTATCATCAGCATATTATAATTCTTCTGTTGGTATTGCTACAATTTACTTTGAAGGTGGTGGTGGAGGAAGTGCATCAATTGGTATTGGATCGACGCCAGGAGATGCTTTTGTTGGTATTGTAACCGCTGGAAATCTCTGGTACAACACAAATATTGGTAGACTATTCATTTATTATCAAGATACTGATAGTGCTCAGTGGGTTGATGCTGCACCATTTAACGTTGGTATCATCACTGCTGTCGGAAGTCTTTCTTTTGCTAATGGTACTGCGATTGCACCAAGTTGGTATTTTGATAATAGCTCAACGACTGGCGTGTTCTCACCAACTGCAGGGCAACAGACATTTGTATCTGTTGGTTCTTCAATCTTAAATATTAATCCTGCTGGTATCAGAGTAACTGGTATTGTCACCTCAACATCAGTTTCTACCGGTAACATCAACTCTTCTGGTGTTGTTACTGCTACTGATTTTGATGCTCTTTCGGATGTTAATTATAAAGAAAACATCAATACTGTTAATAATGCACTACTTAAAGTTGATCAACTTCGTGGTGTAAAATTTGATTGGAAAGAAAGTGGCATTCCTTCATATGGCGTAATTGCACAAGAACTTGAAGAGGTTTTACCAGAACTTGTTCATGGAAACAACCCCAAAACGGTTAATTATAATGGTATTATTGGCGTTCTGATTGAAGCAATCAAGGAATTGAAAGCAGAGGTAGAAGAACTTAAGAACGCTAAATAATAAGAAACGCCGAGTGGGAACACGAAGATGGCAATCAAAGTTTCAGGAACTACTGTTATTGATAATAGTAGAAATACCAATACTGGCATTTTAACAGCAACATCAGCGATTGTAGGATCTGGTGTTACTGTTAATGCCACAGGTATTAATGTTACTGGCGTTGTTACTGCTACAAGTTTTGTTGGATCTGGGGCAAATTTAACTGGTATTTCCGCTGGACTAGAACTTAAGCAAGCAGGAAGTTCTGTTGGAACTGGGATTACTCAAGTTAATTTTGCTTCTGGAGCAACTCTAACTACAGCATCTAATGGTATCTCTACAATCACCATTGCTGCTGGTGGAGGATCAGGTGAGTTTAACACTGGAATTACGAGTTCAACTCATATTAAACCACTTGGATATGAAACTACGGTTTTTAGTTTTCCTTCTACATCAGGAAAAAGATATATTATTGAAAGTATTCAAGCAACAAATGTTTCTTCTGCAAGCACTGAAGTTCATTTAATTGGAGCATTAAATTATAACAATAATAGTAGAAAAGTTCATTTTGCGTATAACGTACCTTTAGTGCCTGGAGCTTCGGCAGAACTACTTAAGCAGCCACATATTGCAAACCCATCTGATTTTATCACGATGTGGGCAAATAATTATAGTTATGTTGGTGTAAGTAATGCTATAGAAATTTACATGACATACACTGAGACCAATAGCACTGATTATTTTGGTGTTGGAGTTTCTACTGCAGGTATAGGTACAACAGCAATAACTGGTATCTTTACATCAACAACATATCCATCAGTAATTCAATCAATTCATTTAGCAAATAGAACCGATGATGGTGACTATGCAATTTCTGTTCTAGTTACAAGTGGAGCAAATACAACATATTTGGCAAAAGATTTAGTAATCCCGCGTTATTCCACAGTAGAACTTTGTGACAGACCAAAAAGAATTGAAACTAATGATATAGTAAGAATATCTGTTGGAAGTACGACTGCCGGCGGTAGTCCTATAGATGTTTCGATTTCTGGTAAAAAAATCACAGGATAATGTAAATGGCTTCTCTTAGAACTGACGTTTTTTCTTTAGAACAAGTTTATAGATTTCAAATCACTGGGGATTGGCCGTTATTTAATTCTTCTGAAAGGTATGGTTATTTTGGTGGTGGATATACTACAACAATAGATAGAATTGAATATACTAATGATACAGCGTCATTCTTAAGAGGAACTTTTAGTGTTTCAAGAGCTTATCATACAGCGACAGGAAATAAATCATATGGATATTATGCCGGCAATTATCCAGCATTATCATTAGTAGAGCGTATAGATTATTCGAATGATGGTGCAACAGCATTAACCCGAGGTTCATTAACTGCAGCAAAATATTCAATGGCAGCAACCTCTAATAGTTCTTATGGATGGTTTGGTGCTGGCGCGAACGGTGGAACAAATGTAGATCGTATAGATTATTCTAGTGATACGGCAACAGCGTCACCACGAGGAAAATTAACTCTTGGTAGACTTTATTACTCCGCAACAGGTAATCCATCTTATGGATGGTTTGGGGCAGGATATTCTGGTCCATTCTCAACAGTTGATCGTATAGATTATTCTAATGATACAGCAACAGCATCTCCTAGAGGTCCATTAAGTGTTGCTAGATATGGTACAGCATCAACAGGGAATGTTAATTATGGTTATTGGGCTATGGGATATAATGCTTCTTCACTATCAACAGTAGATCGTGTAGATTATTCTAATGATACTGCGACAGCATCTGTAAGAGGTCCATTATCTTATTCTAACTATCATGGAGCAGCAACGGGAAATAATGTTTATGGATATGTCGCTGGGGGGTATTCCCCAACAGTAACAATAACTAATCGTATAGATTATTCTAATGACACTGCAACAGCATCTGTAAGAGGTTCATTAAATGCTACAAGAAGGCTTTATGGTGCAACTTCAGCAGCAGCAGATGGACTTCCACAATTTCTAGAAACTACAGCAATTGCTCCAGAGCAATATTATGGAGCAACTTATTATGGATACTTTGCTGGAGATATTCCTTCAAAATCAACAATAGATCGTATTAATTATAACAATGATACAGCAACTGCATCTCCAAAAGGAACTCTGAGTGTTGCTAGGTATTACAACGCGGGAACAGGTAGTAGTTCTTATGGATATTTTGGTGGTGGTGCTGGTGGATTATCGACAGTAGACCGTGTAGATTATGCTAATGATACTGCTGCAGCATCTCCAAAAGGACCACTAAGTGGAACACGTTATGCACTCACAGCAACAGGTAATAATTCTTATGGATACTTTGGTGGAGGTGCCCCAGGCGCGGGTGGGGTAGTGGATACAGTTGATCGTGTTGATTATGCAAATGACACTGCAACAGCATCAACAAAAGGTCCTCTCTCTGCTGGCAGATATCAATTAAGGGCAACTGGTAATACTTCTTATGGTTGGTTTGGTGGTGGTTTTACGCCAGGTACAGGATCTAGGACGATAGTAGATCGTATTGATTATGCAAGTGATACGGCAACTGCTTCTCCTAGAGGTAGGTTGGTAAATTGTACATACTTTAGTTCAGCTACAGGAAATGCTAATTATGGTTGGTGGGGTGGTGGATATGTAAATATTACTAATGTTGAACGTATGGACTATTCTAATGATACTGTAAATGCATCGCCAAGAGGCAGTCTAAGTGTTGGTAGAAGAAATTTATCTGCAACTGGTAATAGTTCTTATGGTTATTTTGCCGGTGGCATTAGTCCCAAAACATCAGTAGTAGATCGTGTAGATTATGCAAATGATACCGCAACTGCTTCTCCAAAAGGTCCATTAAGTGCTAGTAGATACGCTGGTAATGGTTCAGTATCTGCAGCAGCAAATGGATTGCCACAATAAACTTTTTGTAGTATAATTGATAAAAAACTTATGAGTTTAATGATTGCTCTTCCGTGTCACGGAGGAATTGTGAGTGAAAAGACCACGATGAGTTTATTTAATCTTGGCAAACTTTTGGCAAGAAATAATATTCCCCACGGACTTCTCACCCAAGCAAATTCTTCCTTGATCACTCAAGGAAGATCTAAAATTGCCAACTTTTTCATCAATAACACAGAACACGAATATCTTTTATTCTTGGATAGTGATATTGGATTTAATCCAGAAGACGTATTAAAAATGCTGTCTTATAATATTGATATTGTCTCTGGGGCATATCCGATGAAAACAATACCAATTCGCTATTGTATTGATATTCTTCAACCAGAACAAAGAAATGGTGATTTGGTTAAAATTGGTGGGAATGGAATGGGATTTGTTTTAGTTCATCGTAATGTATTCTTGAACATGTCTCAACATTTTCCAGAATTAAAATACTCACCTCCAACTAACGATAGTAATTATCCAGTAACTGAAGCAGAGATACATAATTCATATCATTACTTTATGGAGCATAAAGAAGGACAATCATTTCTGTCAGAAGACAAAAGTTTCTTTTTTCGTGCTAGAATGCTAGGATATGATGTATGGCTAGATACAAGCATTAAACTACAACACGTTGGGTCGCATATTTTTACGGAGTGATTTATGAAGTCGGGCGCATCTGAAAGTTCTTATCATTACCTTTCACAACACTATCAAATTCCTGAAGATGTGGAGGTGTCTCACCTTCCAGAAGTTCTTTTAAAATCTAATAAGAAATATAAAATTCTTTGGGGACAACATGCTTATGATCAACCATTTTATGTAAACTTTGATCATAATAAAATTACACATATTGTTTCTCCTTCACATTGGGCTAAAGAGAAACTTATTCAATATCACAACGTACCCAAAGATAAGATTACTGTCATTCCGACTGGGGTAAGTGATATCTTTACTTACTCTGAAAATAAAACTAAAACATTTATCCATACTTCAATCCCATATAAAGGATTAGAGTTACTTCCCATTTTAATTCAAATCATTCATCAAAAACATCCAGACGCAAAGTTTAAAATCTTTTCGTCAATGTCTCTTTATGGACCATCTAATGATCCATATATTGAACTATATGAAGAATTGAAAGCTTTACCAAATGTAGAATATTCTGCTGCTGTTGACCAAGAAGAACTTGTATCGGCATATCAAGAATCTTCTTTTTTTATTCATCCTAACATTTGGGAGGAAACATTCTGCGTATCCATGGCAGAAGCGATGAAGTGTGGATGTTATCCAATTATTACAGATATTGGTGCTATCCCTGAGGTGGCAGGGGAAAACTTTGCTTCTGTAGTTCCTATTGAAGGTAAGAGAACACCAAAAGGATATCAAGTAACACCAGACTTCATAAATAGATTTGCAGAGGTTTGTTGCACTGCTCTAGATTATTTTGACGGAGACAGATCTTATTATAATCAAATCTCAAAATCACTTTCAAATCATATATCACAAAAGTGTGACTGGAAAAAGGTCGCAAAACAGTGGGAAAAATTAGTTAAACAAATTACAAGTGGAGAACCTATGACTACTGAAAATACTGCATTGTCTTATCAACCAATTTCAGCACAGCAAGCAGTAACTGATGAAGAATATCTTCGTAAGGCATTTGATAATGTTTTGAGGTGGGAAGAGAGTGACAAAGAACTTGCTCAAGGTAGAACTAATTTTCAGTTAGAGAAATTTGCTCTACTTGAAGGACATACTCTTCCTGCTGCTTTTGAAGCAACTCTCAAATCCCGCCGTCAGATGGCAGAGGGTTATATGCAGAAGCTTATTGAGATGAAAGAAAAAGTTCGTGAATTTGAATATAAGTGGAATGATAAAGATAAGTCACAACCAATTTTCTGGGAGCAATCTGGTCCTGGAGGAGGTAGTAAAAAACTTTGTTGGTTTGATTTAGATGAACTTCAACTTACTAATTATTTGAAATCATCTGAACTTGAAATTCGTGACCGTCTCCATCAGATGGAACATCTAGATAAAATTCTAGAAAAACTTGTTGAGCAAAATGGAGGTCAACCTGTAAGTAGAGAGCAGTTCTTGGAAAATGATGGTCTGTATTGGGAGCGTCGTTTTGCTGATCAGGCAATGGATGAAATGATTGCTGCTCAGACTGGTATTTCAATTGGAAACATTCACAGTATGCGTCGTGCTTCTGCTCCTGCTATTGTTGATAATAGAAATACTCTTCCAGAAGGTTATCTTGGTATCAATAAAGTTCTTGAAGGACCACAAGGTAAGATGGAATTCTTGAACGATTTGCAAAGAAAAGTTCTTGAGGGTATTCAAGAAGTGAGTGGACAAAATCTAGGATTGATTTCAGGTTCTCAACAAGAGCAGAGAAAACTAGAAGGTAACTGATGAACCAAAAAGTTATTATTGCTGACGACTTTTATGATATTGCCCATCGGTATCATAAAAGTTTTTTTGAAGATCAATGTTTAATTACTGAAGAAACGGTACTTAAAATTTCTGAACTACTTCAAAGAAAAGTAAAAGTTGAACTAGCATCTAATGAAGTTTTAGATAAACCAAACAATATTACCGCAAATACAATTTATGATTGGGTTGCGGTAATTTACTTAACAATGCCAGCAGAATGTGTCTTTACTCAAGGAATGAGTTTTTATATTCATAAAAAAACAGAATTGGATGCTTTTCCGAATGAGTATGTAAGAAGTCTTTTTGGATTTCAAACAATTGAAGACATAAATGCAACATTTGACGCTCAAAATCAAAATGACTGGAAAGAATACATAAATGTATTTGTAAAATACAATCGCATAGTTTTATTCCGTGCAGATCTGTGGCATTCGTATGGTCAGATAAATAACTCAATAATCTATCAAAAGTTGCTGTTGCAAAATGCCTAGAGATAATTTAAGAGGTGTATTTAGACTTAAGCAAGTATATGAAGAGCAGTTGAGTAGTAATTGGATAGCGGAAAACGTTGCCACACTTATTACCAATTATGGATACTTTAACTATCCTAGTGGAGCGATTTCCCGCAATGATTTTTCAAATGACACGGCAACTGCGATTAGTAGAGGAACTACATTTGGTGGATCGTATAAATCTAGTACGGGGAATAGTCTTTATGCTTATATCGGCACTGCTATTCCAGCAACGACAAGAATAGATCGTGTTGATTATTCAAATGATAATGTAGCAGCAACTACAAGAGGACCATTAGCTTCTGCTAGATACGGATCCTCCGCTGCTGGAAATGTGAATTATGGATGGTTTGCTGGAGGATTTCCCGCCGGACAAACGATTGTAGATCGTATAGATTACTCTAATGACAATGTGACAGCCTCACCAAGAGGAAATTTGAATGTTAATAGAGGATATCATAATGCTACTGGAAACTCAAATTTTGGTTGGCATACTGGACATAATGGTGCAGTTTCCACCGTTAGTCGTATAGATTACTCTAATGATACCGCAACAGCATCACCAAAAGGTAATATGTCTGTTGGTAGACAATGGTTTGGATGCACTGGAAATTCAAATTATGGGTGGAATGTGGGAGGAAGCACTCCATCAGTAACATCAGCAGTGGATCGTATAGATTACTCTAATGATACTACTACAGCATCACCAAGAGGTAATATAACACGTTCAGCGAGAGGTATGGGATCTGCTGGTAATAATTCATATGGATGGTTTGGTGGAGGTTATACCTCTGGAACACCAGCATCAACAGTAGATCGTATTGATTACGCTAATGATACCGCAACAGCATCTCCTAGAGGCGCATTATCAGCAACTGGTGATTTGCTAAATGGTTTCTCCGCAGGAGAATATGGATTACCTCAACCATATTATATTGGAGTCCCCACTCCAGAACAAACTTTTCCATCAACAGGTTATGGTTACATCGGTGGTGGTGCACCACAACCGGCCGGTGGTGGTGGAACTCTAGTTTCAACAGTAAATCGTATTAATTATTCTAACGATACGGCAACAGCATCAACTAGAGGTCCATTAAGTTCTGCTAGATATTTTCTATCAGCAACCAGTAACAGTTCTTATGGTTGGTTTGGTGGTGGTTCCACTCCTAGTACAGTGTCAACAGTAGATCGTATTGATTATGCTAATGATACTGCTACAGCATCGGTTAGAGGTCCTTTATCAACTGCAAGGTTATATTTACAAGAATCTGCGGTTGGAAATACTCAATATGGATGGTTTGGTGGTGGATTTCCTGGATTATCAATAGTAGATCGTATTAATTACTCTAACGATACTGCTACAGCATCAATTAGAGGTCCTTTAGCTGTCTCTAGAACATTAGTAGCCGCTACCGGTAATTCATCATATGGATGGTTTGGTGGTGGATATGCTCCTAGTATATTATCAACAGTAGATCGTATTGATTATGCTAATGATACCGCAACAGCATCTCCTAGAGGTCCATTGAGTGCTGCTAGATATGGTTTGGGGGCAACTGGTAACAGTTCTTTTGGTTGGTTTGGTGGTGGTAGTGGACTTGTATCAAGAGTAGACCGTATAGATTACTCTAATGACACTGTAACAGCATCTCCTAGAGGACCATTAAGTGTTGGTAGAAGGTACTTGGCAGCAACAGGTAACAGTTCTTTTGGTTGGTTTAGTGGTGCTGGTAATGGTGGATTATC